>CEUA01027657.1_pt1 | contig 16504 bp, 11 predicted proteins | sample 361541 | NCBI WGS metagenome assembly CEUA01 (sample SAMEA2623079, study PRJEB7988) | marine metagenome | isolation source: saline water (ENVO:00002010), including
TCTTTGTCAATTGTAGTGCTGTCTTTTTCTATAACTTCACCTAAAGCATTTAAACCTTCTACCTGTTTTTTAGTATTAGTTTCAGGTTCAATTAATGTATATATAGCTTTTTTAAGTTGTTCATCATATGCTTCTCCTCCAACAAAATCATCCCACTCTCTTATTTGACGATATAATTCATTTTGAAAAGCTTGATTTTTACCCGCTTGTAGTTCTTTATCTGACCACTCTATTGAACTAGGATCTTCTTTCCATTTTTTATGTCTATCATAGTTGTCTCCTAATTGTTCTTTAAGATATTCTTGATATTCTTCATCATTTTTATATTTTAAAAATCCATCTCTTTTAATTTGTTGTAATTGAGAATCATTTTTAATTTTTTCATTTATACAAGCGTCATCACTGAAACGACATACTCCATTTTTTTCTAAAACCTCTTTTGGAACTCCTTGCATACCTGGATGCTGTTTCTTTAATTCCTTATAAAGTTTAGCTTGTTCCCTTCTTATTTCATTAGATCTATTAGATACCGCTGCTTGAGCTTTTTGTTTTTCTTTTTGAGATAAGTTCTCTAGTCTAGCATCATATTCATCAAGTTTATCAGTTTTAAATAGTATATCTCCTGCATGCTGATGGATATCCTCTATATTTAGATTATCTTCAAATTCAGTAGATTTAAATTTAGTAATAAATTTTTCAGCTTCAGGAATTAACGCTTCTACAAGATCAGTTTCTAAAACACTACGCACACCACTCCCTGTTGTGTGTTTACCTGTTAAACCAAATTTTTCCATGTCTTTTGTTGTCATGGTAACTCTTGCTTCAGGGTCTATTTCATGACCTGGCGGTACAAATTCTTCTTCAATTATTCCTCCTTGATTAGCTTCTTGTTCCGCAGCAGCTAATTCAGTTGCTTCTTTTTCTACTTTTAACTTCTCCTTGTATTCAGCGATCTCACTTTGAATTGTTTCCTCACTTAATCTACGGGTATTAATATCAGTTCTCAGTTTGTTTTCATACTGTTCAACTGTTAATTTAGTACCATTCATATTATTTTATTTAACTTGCTGGTTGTTCTTTTACTTGTTCCTGAGCTTGAGGCTCTGTAGGTTCTAAATCAAAAACTGCTGCATCTTCTGTTACTCTAGGTAATTGATTAGTAGTAAATTGTAATAAATAATTTTTATAAAAATAATTTTTATAATGTTGTTCAAACACAACTTTGTGATCTTGAGACAATGGTAATACTTCTTCATAATCCCAAGTTAAATGTCCTGCATAAGCGTTTTCAACCATTTGATCATCTTCTTCAACACCACTTTCTTGTGCTAAAAACACATTCCATGTAGCAACAGCTTCTTGTTCAGAACTTAAAAGACCAGCAATCTCTGCATTTATAAATGGTTCGATTTTCCTCATGATTTTATCTAAATCAAATTTAAGAATATTCCTTGCTTTTCCTTCTCCAATTTCTACTATTTCATAATCATAATTACCATCAGGAAGTTTTAATATAAACTCTTCTGCTATCTTAGCTTGTGGAGTTAATTGGCCAGTCTCTGGATTATTAGAACCTGCCTCCATAATACCTAGTTCAGTTAATAATGCAAGCATTTCTTTATTTATATCTGGAGTTTCTGCTACTAAATTACTACCAGCGTTTAATAAACTTTGTAATGTGTTACTATTAATTTTAAGTGGTGTTTCAAAAAATGGTCCTATAAATATAATTTCTTGAGAACCATTAGGCAATAAATTAACTACTACATTATAACCTTCATTTCTACCAAATCCAGGTTTTTTATTCATTATTTGATTAGCAACTGTATAAGCTGAATTTTGACATATATCATAATTAGGATCATCTGTTACGTTTAATTGAGCCATTACATTAGCTATAAAATCTAAAGACTTTTTAGGAGCGGATTCTAAAACTCTTAATTGTTCTAATTCTAAAACACAATTAGGAGACTCACATTGATTATTTTCAATAGCTGTTTTTATTTTAGCATAACGCATTCCAGTGTTTTGATAAGTTTTATTTAAAATTCCAAAATCTGGAGTAGTAGAAGTAGCAACATAATCCATATTGTACGCCATAGCATCACTTTGGTTCATGTGTTTTATCCACATATTAACTTTTATATTTTTATCCTTCATTTTATTATATGTTTACTATCCTTGATTATGTGCGGCTATTCCTGCTCCTAGCATTGACGTTGCGCTTGATATAGCGCCAGTCATAGCGGCTGTAGCAGATTGATTAGCGGCTGCAGCTTGACCCCTTAAAGCTCCTATTTGATTAGATAATCTATTTAGTTGTTGCATTTCTCTATTTTCTTGTTGACCAAATACAAATTGCTTGCCTGACACATCTGCTTGTTGTAATCTTTGTTGTTCAGCCATTTGTTGTCTTTGTAAGGTTTGCTCTCCTTGTACTCTCATTTTTTCATTTTGAGCTTCTTGTTGTTCAATATTAGCTGCCACACCTTTTTTAGCTTGTAACGCGGCTTGAGCTAAAGCAGTAGCGCTTCCAGATCCTCCACCAGTAGATCTAATAGTATCTAAAGTATTAGCTAAAGAAATATCTGCTTGCTCTATTTTCATTTCAGCAGCTTGCGTGGCTACTCCTAATGAAGCAAAGGGATTACTAAGCATACTACTTAAGTCTTGCACTCCTTCAAAAGGGTTTATAATCTCTTGTCTATTGGCTTCAAGATTTTCTAGCTTAGCATTAAGTCTACGGGCTTGTCGTTCTTTACGCCTCGCCTCTCTTCTAGCTGCGCCAGAGCCAATAAGTCCTCCAACGATTGAACCTGCTGCGCCAATACCGGCTGCTACTACACTCATATTATTTATTTTTTAATTGTAATTTTTGTTGTAAAGCTTTAAGATTTATATCTGGATCGTTAAAATCTTTAGCTAATATATCTTCTAATACTTCTTCTATATTATCTTTTTCTGTTGCATGTACTGTTATCCATGTTGTATCTTCATGGATATAAATTAATCTTTTAGTACCTGGTTTAGTTATTCCTTGATGTGGTGCTTTAATTCTTATTACACCATCTTCAGTTAAAACAGATACATCACCTTTTAATACAAAATAAGGATGTTCTTGTTTATGTATACCAGTTGTTATAACTTGTCCTTTTGGCATAAATATTTCTCTAATATATAAACCATCAGCAAATGTATGTTTTAAAGGATTAACAGCGTTTACGTCTTTGCTTTGACCAGCTGTTTTAGGATCACCATATGAACCTGGAAGATTTATTAATTGCTCTTCAAAGTCTATAATAAGTTCTCTAAATCTATTAATTCTTTCAACATCCTCTAAACTATACTCTTGTTTTGTTAAGGAATTTTTCATTTAATTTAATTTAATAACCGTTGTTCATTATATAATTAGTACCTACTGAAAACAATTGTTTTTCTGCACCTAAATTAGTGGTGTTGTCTGTAGATACTTTAGTAGTAAGATAAAAACCTTTTAATCCACTTATATTACTACCAAATATTACTTCTCCTGGTATCATTGTTAAAGTAGTATTATTTATTATATCAGCTACATATTTATTTTCTTTTCTATTAAAACCAGAATAATAACGAGGCCAACCTGGAATAGTTGTACCTAATAACGTATTATAACTAGATCTAGGTACAGTAGCGGTAAAATCTAGCACTGCTTCTGCAGCAACATTTAAAGCTTGATTACATGTTAAAAGCCCATTAGCAGTATTATAACTAACAACTGTTGTGCCTGAGCTAACCCCAACACCACTCACTATAGCTCCTGCTGGTATATCCCCTGTTGTGCTTTGTACTGATGTTACAGTAAATTTAGCATTACCACCTCCACCTGTTATTGTTACTACATCACCTACTGAATAAGATGATCCTACAGCATTAATAACTACATGAGTAACAACACCACCAACAACTGTTGTGTCCACAGTTAAACCAGTTCCACCTGCTGGTGCTACAGTAGTAGCAACCCCAGTGGTTGCGGTATAACCTGTTCCACCCGCTGTAATATTATAAGAAGTAACTCCACCTATTAATAAAGTTACTGTTGTTATAGCTGAAGCCGCAACGGTTTGTCCATTACCAGTTGGCTCAACGTATTCACCATCTAAATAACTAAGTATTTCTAAACCTGTATCAGAAGGACTTAACCATTGTCCACTTGGTGTAACACTTGGGTCTTGCCCTGTTTGATCTGATAGCATTGATTCTACATACCACCCATTACTTCCTTCATAATTTATAGTATTAAAAGTCTTAGATCTTGTTGGTTCAGGATTAAACACCAATGTAACATTACTTTTATTATTAGTTCCATAGAAACTACCTCTATTTACACTTGTAGAATAATGTTTATATAATTTATCTCCTTTAGTAGTATAATAATTATTTTTTACACTAAACAATTGATCTGGAAGATAACTATAAAAACTAGTCCAACCTTGTACCGTAGGATCAAAAGATAGTGTCTTATAATCTGCACCTGATGATTTATATATCGTGTTTTGTTGTGTAGATACAACATATTGACTATTATATAAATCCCATCCACCTCTTATAAATCCAGGTGTTCCACTAACATCTAGGTTATTTAATTCATCTCTAAAATAATCTCTCATTCCAGCACTAGATATTTCATCAATACCATTATTAGATAATCTTAGTATAACATTGTTGTTTTTATCTGCAAAGTATTTGTTGAAACCATATACCGCAAAACTTTCTGGATTTTTAGATATTCCATATTTACCCGCAATTGGTTGTATAACACCTATTACTAAATTACTAGATGTAACAGCTCCTTGTCCTTCTGCAGAATAAATAGCGTCTTTATCTATCAATGCTCTACTAACTTTATTTTCTTGAAAAATATATAAATTTGTATCTTCAGCATATAATCTTTGGATAGATCCATTAGCTGGATCAGTAGCTTTACTAATGTCTGTTCCTACACTAAATACATTAGTATCATTAATACCAGTTCTAGAATTAAATATTCCAGAATATATCATAGCATTAAACCTAGTAAAAGCATTAGGTTCTTCTTCTACTAAATAAGCTTTCGCTCCATAACTAGTAGAAGTATTATTGTATCCACCTCTAATTCTTGATTCTTCTATAGCCCAATTAGCAGCTTGATCAGTCGATTCTGCTGTAGCTGGAAAACCACCGTTAAGATCATTAGGAATTCCAAAAGAACCATTCCATATCGGTTGTTTTGAGCCTGTTATTGTCTTTCTTAAAACGAAGGAATTAAAATACTTTACTTCTACTACAGCTCCCATATATATTATTACTTATTTTGCTCTTAAATTACACCGTTATATATCAACAACGGTTTTTGTATATTTTTATTATTTCTTTTTTTTCCACAACAACCACTTTCACTTATTGGTAAAAACTTTCTCCAATACAACCCATCTTCATATCCTTTGCTTTTATCATAAACTGAAGGATAGGTTTTAGCAAATCTTTTTAAATAATAAGTGTCAGTTTTATCTTCATCTATATAGTCTACTACAAAAAAATCTATTATACCTCTTTCTTGAACTTTATTTATTGACTTAACTAATTCTTTTTCATCTCCATCACCAGTTATAAAAATATCTATATCCCTTGTTTCTCTATCTTCTATTGCTCCACCTATAAAATATAATCTATATCCTTTCCAATTTTGTTTATGAATTTTTTTAAGAGTTTTTTCTATTTTTTCTTTTGTGATCATTATATTACTTCTATCGAGTATGAAGATACATTTATTATAGCTGGGTCTTCTTGCCCTCCGCAATCTGATGGAGATCCAGTTCCATAATCATAACTATAACCTTCATAACACCCTGAACTACCACATCCTGGAACATCTGTACAAGCTCCAGGAGGACAATCAAGTCCACCACCCATTGCTCCATTTAAACCTTGAACACAAAGCATTATATCCATTAAAGCGTTTAACCCTGTTTGGTCTGGAACAGCCTGTGCATAGAAAAACAATGTACCTCCATAATCTGGTCCAGGTCCTCCATCGGTTGGACAGCTTGTATAAGCGTTTGTTCGGTCTAAAGTTATTACACTACCGTCGGCTATATCGTTTATTGTACCGTCTCTATCAGGTGGGAGCCAACCATACCAACCTTTATTAGCAGGTATACCTGAAGTTGTTACTTCAAATAATATAACAGACCAGCTCACACCTTCATAACATCCTTTTGTCCATAGCCAAGCATTTTCTGAATAATTAACAGCTGTTCTAAAGTCTACTGAAAAATTATATGTTGCAACTGGAGAAATACCAGCATCTACAGCTTGAACAGTAATATCGTATATATCTATAGGTAAAGCTGGGTTATTAATAGTTATCTCTGCTCTTTGAACAGTTCCAGTTTGAGTAACTGCTAAAGCAAAATATCCTAAATCTTTTACTTCATCACCAGCAAGATTAGTAATACTTTGAAAACTTAAATCTAAGTCTTTCCATTGTAAAGCAGTATTATGTGCACCATTCTTAAAATCACATGTAGCTATTACTGTTGTATCAATTCTTGATTTATATATTGTATCTCCATCAGCTGGATCAATAGTACCTGTTCTAGATGGTGTTACGTTACTTGGTCCTCCTACTTGAGTAAATGTATTGTTTGATACTTCACCTCCAACACTAGTAGTAGTACTAAAAGTAAAAGTAAATATTCTATTTGGATCATTAGTAGGTGAACTAAAATATATATTATTATAGTAGTTAGCTGTAGTTACAATATTGTTATAACCAGCTGCTCCAGCTGCTAAACTAAAATAAGGTCCACCGTTAGCAGCTAATTGTCTATCTATTCCATTCCCATCTACTGCGCTATCTAAAGTAACAGAATCAATATCTCCGGATGGAATATCAACACCAAAGCCATCTTGTAACGTAAAATCAGCATTTAATATATCGCTTCCACTAGCTAAACCTTCTGTCCAATTAGAAATATTAAAACTAGAAAGCTCAGCCGCTCCTCCTGTTGAATTTAATATCAATGTATTTAAATCACTAATAATTCCACTACTAGAAGTTTCCCAAAATATATCTAATAAAGATTCTACAGGTTCAGTTTCATATACTGCTAAGTATTGTATACCTGGTCTAATTAATGTTCCTAAATCTGGGTGATCAAAACCTGGCCAAAAATCTAATCTATCGTTTTGTGATACACTAATATTATAAGCAGCATTACTTGAATCAACTACATCTATAGTACCTGTGCTACTAGTTCCCGGTGTATAATTACCTACGAACACACCTTCTGATATTCCAGGACCAGTAATATATGATCCAGCTACTGGTGTTCCAATAACATTTTTTATTAAAATTGTACTAGAAGAAACATCGTCAGAATTAAAAGTTAATGCAACATTATTACCTAAAGTTAAAGTTTCATTTACCGTTATTTGAGCAGGTGATACCGATGTGTTATAGTTAGTTACAAAGACTGTCCCAACTATACCAATACCTGTAACTGTACTATCTACTGCTATATTACCACTAATATTATCTATACTAAAAGTAGTTCCAGTTACTGATCCTCCATTATCAGTTAAAGCTGTACCAGCTTGTGTATCAACTAAACCACTTGATACTGAATAATTAGTAGTTGCTATTTGTCCAATTTGACTATTAGTACTTACCTTAGCTATTAATGGATTAGATTCCAACGCATAAAAAGCTGGGTAATAATTTGGTCTTGGAGGATCCATTGGATTATAACTAAATAAATCATCTAAAGTAGAAACTGTAGAGACAGTATCTGTAGTTCTTCCAGGGAAATAAGGTATATTAGTATCACCTATATTTTGAATAACATCTCCAATATATGATGGAGCTGTAGAGGAATTCTCTACTCTTCCAAATAATTGAACTGAACTTCTAAATTGTTTTTGAGCGGGTCCTAATTCTGTTAAATCTCTAGGTACTTTGTTTATATTATCATTTATTAATGTAGTAAATGAAGTTCCTCCTAATTCTAAAGTTTGATCTTCAGGATAAGCCGCCATTATTCCAGGTAAATATACATTATAGTATTCTTGCTCAGTTTGTTTAACTACAATTTTATATGAATACCAACCTAAAGGGTTATAATTACCACTTGTAGAGTCACCATTATATATTCCCGGCCACATAGTATTAGGGTCAAGATTACTAGGTGATATAGGATCATTAAATAACACCTTAAGAGAATCTCCTGGCCAATCTTCTGGTTGTACACCTTCTCCATTATAAGCAGAATATACTGTATCTCCAATAAAAGAAGAATTTCCTATAGTAGAAAGAGTTTCATTATTAGATAACACAACTGTAGATTGTCTTCCATATCTATCTGATAAAACAACTCCTACTTGATAATTTCTATTTTGTTTTAAATTAGAGTTAGGATACTCTACTTTACTAACTGTTTGTGTATCAGGACCAACAGCAGTAAAAACTAAAGCAGTTGGATTAACTAGAGTAACATTATTATTAAGAGTTAATGTTGTACTTAAGTTACCACCTGTAACCAATGTGTTAGCAGGAATTGTAACCCCACCTGTTGAGCTTGTAACTATACTTCCAACCATTATAGTACCCACAACTGTTCCAATAGTAATGGTAGTACCTGCAGTTACACTGCCAGTTGGTGCTGTTGCTGTGGCTGTACCATCTTGTAAGCTAAAAGCTTCTTTTTCATCAACAGCTACATTATAATTTAATGTATCTTTAGGTGTGTGTTTATTTTGATAATTACCGTATATTATTCTATTACCTGAAACTTCTTGTGCTAAAGCTCTTACAGGTATTTGATCTGCTACTCTTGTTAACTCATCACTTGGTAGAGTTTTATAAGGTTTTTTAGATAAATAAGTATAATCATAAATCAAAGTAGATGTTGACGCGGTAGCTATATCTGCAACCGGTATAGTATCTATAACTTTTACTGATAAACCATTAGATTCTTTATATAAAATATCCATTTCAGTAATCTTTAGATTTGTTTCTAAAGTATTAGCTGCATAAGGTAGTGGAACTCTTAATTTTATTTTATCCACTTTGTTTTCCATGAATGAAACTATAGTACTCCTATAAGAGTCAGTTTGATCGTCTTTTTTAGGTATATCATCTCCATTATTTACATACATGAAATACCCATCTTGTTTAGGTATAAAACATTCTTGAGTGAATGGTGCTATTAAAGAATATTGACCATCATCAAATTTATATCTATAACTAAATCTTACAAATTTATTTTCTAAATAATCTGAATCTCCCGCGTAGTTTTTATCATAAAAGTAGTTAGGATTAAAAACTAATACTGTATTATCAGACAGAGCTGGTAAAGCAGCAGAAGCTGTTAAAATATTAGTACTTGCGTCATAAGATACTACAGTTCTAGAGGTAGAAGTAACTGTCCCATCCCCAGCTATATAAAAAATATCTGCACCAGTTGCACTATATGGGTTTGCAACATTAGGTCCACCTGCTGGTAAAATATTACCTTTAATACTATCTATTTCTACAGTTGTTCCTCCAGCAAATCCCCCTGGATCGTTAACATTAGCTTGTCCTCCATTAGGTCTATATAAACTAGTAACATCCTGCATTGTAGTTTGATAAGGAACAGTTGCGGATGAATGAGCTGACTCCCAAACATACATGCTGTTGTAAGGATTATATTTAGCTACTGAAATTTGGTCTTCAGTTGTATAATATCCTGCGGTAGATATAGCTGTGTCCCAATTTATTACTCTTGGTTGATTTCTATTATCAGTCCAATACAATAAGTTTTCTAATAAATTTACTCCATAAATAGGATGTGTTCTAGAGAAATTTAAAAAAGCTCCAGATACTAAAAGATTAGTAGTTCCAAGAGAACTAGTACCAGAAGCTGTGTATTTTATTATAGCATTATTAGCGCTTGTAGAATAAGTATAATTACTAGGAGTATCATCCGTGTAATCAGTTAAAAATAAATATGCTGAACTATCACTTTCATTTGTTACATAACCGATACAATACCAGTTTGCACCTATTCCAGTAGCAGTATCAAAATTAATTTCTTCTTTATTTCCTAATACATTTTCTAATGAACCAACATTAGGACCTTCAGATTTACTTACTTGTACATTATAAGCGTCTCTATACTCTCCATTTGGTAACAAACGAGCATCTAGGTCTTTATTTAATTTACTTTTAATAAAAGTATTAATAGTTTGTGCCATTAAATTTTAGTGTTTAATCCATTTAGATTTACCTCTCATAACTTGTGCAAATTCTTCTGGCTTAATATTAGATAATCTTATTTTAGCATTTCTTAATGCAGCGTATCTATCTTTTTTATACCTCATTACAATTCCTTCTGGGATTCCAGCTCTAGTAGCTAAAAGATTATATGAAATACTTTTATACATAGCGTCTTCAGCCATTTTAGGTACTTTAGTATCCATATCATATGCTAATCCATCTGAAATATATTCTAAAACCATAAGTTTGTCGGCTAAATTACTAGAAAAAGTAAACTTACCCTCTCTTTCATTTATACCAAACCAACCATTTCTATTAGCGTATTTAGTATCTAATCCAAATAAACGTCCCCAATTCCAAGGCCCATTAAGCATATAGTAATCATTAGTTGCATAACCATACCAATCATTCCACGCGTTCCACTCACCATTTAACAATTTCACATTAGCATCTTTCCATCTTTCTTCTATAATAGAAGATCCTTCTATATTTTCTCCAAAATTATCTTGAGTTGGTAACCCGTCTTCATCTTGTAAGTTTGTATAATAAGGGTTAGTAGTTAAATTATTTACTGGATATATAGGATGTCTTACTCCTAAAGTATCTATCCATGCTAAACTAACATAGTTTACATAATCTTGAGGTATTATTAACGAAAGACTTTCTGGTATTGTTAGTTCTTGAGATTTAATACTTCTTAAAGTATCATAACTAAACTCTTGTAAAGATCTTTTTGCCCAAAATAATACATCAGATTTTTTAGCTGTTTGAATTAATTTGCCATCACCAACATAACCTACCATATAATTATCAATTATATCCCCTAATTTAACGTATTGATAACCTCCGTAATTATCTTCTACTGCTTGTCCATAAGCTTTTTCAACAGCACTAGTTCCATATTTACCTCCATCTAAGGTTTTAAGTTGAACAACAATATAAGCACTAGCTCCTGGACTTCCTGTTATTGTAACAACATTATTAGCTACCGTATAAGCAGAGGTGTATTCACTCCAACTCCCAGGAAATCCTGTAGTACTAGTATATAATTTAAAATTATTTAAACCATAGTTCTCTTCATTAGGATCATAACTACCAAAAACTAAATTAGTCTCAAATGTGGTAGTAAAAGTTTGTCCTGCTGTATTTCCAGCATCTCCTCTAAAGCCTTGTGAACCTTGATAATATTGTTGGTTAGTTTCTGTTATTTTTGACATTTTTTATTAAGATTTTTCGTTTGCTTCTACTTTTTGTGCTTCTGCTGTAGCGGTTTGTATAACAGTAGGGTCGTTTATAATAACTCCCGCGTATTTTAAAATTTTTGTAATAATATTAGCCTGCTCTGATGTATCTAGTTGAAAATCAGTAGAAGTTGCATTGCTATAAGTATACTGTCCTAATGTACCAACAGTGAATCCCCAAACTGGACCAGCAGGTTTTAATACACAGTTAGCCGATACACTATCGGGTTTAGGAGATATTTTTAATAAAACCTCTGGAGAAGTCGCAGGAGATATTGTTGCATTAGTTATATAAGCCAAAGGATATTGGCTTGTAGGAGTAGTTAGTTTAGATTGATTTATAGTAGTATAATCTTTTTTACTTACTAATTCAGTTATAGAATCATATCTAGGATTAGTAGTACTGTAGACTGATATAATTTCACCTATGTTATATAATGATCCACTACCACTAAAACGCCACGCGTCATTATCTACATTATAGGTAAAAACTTGACTGCTTTCAAAAGGATATAGTTTGTAAGCATTGTTTTTAAACATGTTAAAAAACTCAGTATCATTTTGTACATTTTGTTGATTAGCGCGATTTAATTGATTGCCATCTGGAAAATATGATTCAAATATTTCTTCCTGTACTTGTGTAGCTAAACTGTTAAACTCACCGGGGTTAATATACCCTCTTTGTTCTTTGTTTAATATGTACAAGACTGTTGTGTATACTGTATTTATATTTACCGCCATTATATTTTTTTATTATAACACAGAGGCAGCAATGCTGCCCCTATATTATTATCACTTGTTATTTAAGTTGTTTCTCTATAGATTTATAGACTTCAACACCTTCATCAGTCTTTAAAAATGCAGCGAAAGCTGAATATGGGTTTTCTTCAAACGGCACATTCATTAACTTTCTATCATTAGAACCCCATGTAAAGGTTCTTTGATCTTGAGATAACTTTATAATTCCAATTTCCCTAGCTCTAATCGCTACGTTTCTTAATTGAACATTATCATCTTTTGCTAAACTTATAAATAATTTAGGTTTGTTTTTAGCAAATAATAATATATCTCTTTTTATTTCTTTAGAACTCATAGATGAAACTGCAGATCCTTTTTCTACTCTTAGAATTGCCTCTGCATGATCTACTTCCATTGTTCTAGCAGCATTTAAAGCATCTATTTCTAAGTTTAAATCTTGTAAATCATCTGTTGCTTCAGCTACAGCACTAAACTCAGCATATATTCTATTTTTTAATGGGTGGTATAAAGATAATAATTTTTGTAAAGCTTGATTATTTCTTTTTACCTTTAATGTTCCATCTCTAAATATGATATGTCCCATTGTACACTCTCCTTTTTGTTCATCTACTAGAGGAGATGATTGATTAGTGGCATATCTAAGTTCTCTTGATTCACCTGTTTTTTCATCAAACCATAATAAAGCATGTTTTTTAGTATGCTTTCCTGGTATAGTTAATGTTAAAGGAGTTTTATCCCCTTTAAGATAGTAAATTCTATCTTTTATTTCCCAACCTTGTTCTCTGTATGAAGAAATAGTTGGTTTTGTTTCTTTTTTTTCTTTTGTTTTTGACATAATATAATATAATTAAAAAGTTATAAAATAATAATCACCCTGCCCGAAGACAGGGATAATTATTAATATTGAATCATTTAGATTCCTTTGAATAATACAAAGTTGTTAGCAGCTTGAGTTACTAAACATCTTTCTGAAAGGAAGTTAACTTCCATTGCATCAAGAGTAGATGTGTAAGCACCACCAGCAGAACCAGTTAACCAAGATTTCATTCTTCTATCGTCAGCTTGAGACGCTCTATATCTTATATGTAAGAAAGGTCTACGTACGTTAGTTCCTAAAATTTGATCATAAACTGTACTTGTTCCAGCAGGTACTAATACACCTTCAATTGAATTAACACCAACGATACCACCTCTTGTAGAAGCGTCGTTTAAGTATTTCCAATCAGTTTTATAGAAGTCATAAGAACCTCTTCTGAAACCGCTAAAACCTAAGTTTAAAGCCATTTCTTCTGAGTTTTCAAATAAACCAAAAGCAACACCACCGTTGAATCCTGCAGATATACCCGCAAGCATATCATCAAAATCTAAAGCAGTTTGTCTTTGTAAAAACATCATGTTTTCTTCTATAGCACCTTGAGTATCTAGGTTTTTAAGAATTGCATCAAACTCATCAAGTCCGTTAGCAGCAGTAAATCCTACTTCTACGTTACCTCTATCGTTAATTGCAGCAAATAAACCTTGTGTACCTGGTAAATTAGCAACCGCAGTTCCTGCAACAGGACCACCGTTTGCATTTAATTCACCTTCTACCATTGCCATTTCTAAGTAATCTTCAAAACGTAATCTAGTTTCAGACTCAGCTTTTAAATACCAAAGGTATCCAGAAGCTCCATCTTCAGTAGATACTTCTACCCAACCGATTTGAGCCATATCAGAACCATTAACTACGTATTGGTTTCTAATAATAACTGGTGAGTTAGCATACTGTGTAAATGAAGGCTCAACTGAGATTCTATCTACACTCCCGTTAGCAAGAGTACCACCTGTCATAGATGATCCTTTTACATAAGCAGAACCATAAACAAACATCTTAATTGTTGCACTTGCAATCGTGATTCCTTGTACAGCAAAAGTAGTTGCAGCGAATGGTTGAACCGTAGCGGTTCCAACACCACCTACACCAGCAGCTCTGTTAGTTACAATACCTTTAGCTTCTGCACCCGTTGCTGGGTCTAGAAGAACTACAGTATCATTAATTGATATAACGTTAGTAGCTGTTGCGCCACCGCCAATAGTAACTACTGATGCGTTGTTAGCACCTGCTGCAGCCACACTACAATCGTCATATGCGATGTGTAATCTGTTTTGTTCAGACCAGATTACTTGATCTGAGGTCATAGGCATTTCTGCACCGACCATTCTTAAGAAGCCAGATAACGTTCTGTTTCCATAACGCTCTACTTCTTGCTCGTAAATTTCTGGTAAATATTGTTGCGCAAATGTTTCCCCACCAGCATCAAACGTTAAATAGTTTGAAGCTAATGTTTGCTGAACTTGCGAAGGAACAATACTTCCAAATTGTGGAGTTAAACTCATAATTTGTTAATTTTAATTGTTAAATTTTCGTTTTTTAATTCTCAATTTTGTAGAATCTTGACCACTAATAGATTTTACTTTGAAACCTCCGACAAAAACTTCACCTGTATTTCCTTCTCTTGCTTTCACATCAGAAAGATTTTTAGATGTTTTTACTACATCTTTTACAGCATCCGCCCTGCCTTGTTCATAAAAATGACTAGCGATTTGATCTACATTATCAGCAGCATACATTGCTTTGTGATAACCAATCGGGTCTGTTATATTGCCTTCTGCATCTAGGAACTTCCCGATTAGATTGCTAATGTTTGATTGATTCTCGGCAACTGTATCACGATTTTGAACATTATACTTATATTTTTTATCCCCCACATTGATATCAAAACCTTTGAAATCGTTATTGAATAACTCTTTAGTTTTTTGTTTAAAGTTTTCGTGTAGTTGCTCAGCGTTTGCTTGTTGCTCATTATAGCGATTAAAGAATTCCGTAGCTTTTTGTTGTTCTTGAGTAACACCCGGTCTCAACTTGATCTCGTCGTAATATTTTTGTTTCAAGTCCTCCAAATAGCTTTTAGCTTCTGCAATCGCTTCTTTTTTAGCGAGTTTCTTTTTCTTGACGTCTCGCTCTTCGTCAACTTCTCTATCATAATGAAAATTTTCTTCCATTACAAAACCTATTTCCTCATCATTAAGATGTGGTTTAGATTTTTTATAATATTCTTTTAACAGTGCCTCTTCATTTATATTAGAATAATCTGCGTTTAATCTAGTATAATCTTCTATAGTACCACCAGTTTCTTTCATGAAGTCCACAAGTTTCTCTATATTTTCTGGTAAATCTATTTTTGGCATAGATTCAGACACTTCATCTACAACTAAGTTTTTAGGTTCTGTAGATGTTTTTACTTCTTCTTCTGTGACTTCGGTGATTGGAGAAAACCCTTCAGTAGTCTTGTTGGACTCTTGTACAGGTTCTCCCATCTCTGGGCTATCTCCGGATGATTCTCCCACAGATACTTTCTCTGTTTCTCCGATTGGAATGGCATCTTCTTCTGTTTTTATTTCTACTTTAGTAATATTATCTTCGAGTTCTATTAAAGGTTCTCTAGGATTTATTTTTACTTTTTTTACTTTTTCTTCTTTAACCAATTGTTTTGGTTTTTTAGGTTTAGACTTTAATTTAAAGTCACCCTCTTGTTTTACTTCTTCTTGAGAAGTTGTTTTTGTTTCTGACATAATATAATATAATTAAAAATTAAAACTACATGAAAGGTTCCATGTTTAATCCTGCGTTTTGTTCAAAATCAATAGCTGGACTATCTGTTTGGCGTTGCTCAATCATTTTGCTTTGTTGAGTACCCTCCATTTTTATTCTTTTATCTTTACGGTCTTCTATTTCCGCTTCTTTTTGTGATTTTGCTTGTGTTTTAGCTCCCTCTAATTCCATCGCGTTTTGATGTTCAAGAGCTATTTTTTGTTGATCTAACTGAGCCTGTAATTGCATGCGATCTTTTTCAAACTCACTCTTAGCTTTTTCATATTCTACATTAGCACCACTAATCGCTTGTTGCTTCTGTACTTCTGACATAGCTGTTTTTTCAGCAGTTTCAGCTTGAGCTTGAGCTTGAGCTTGTATATTAGCTTGTTGCATCTCTTGATCCTGAAGCATTTTAGATTTACGCTTAACTTTAAGCATTTGATTAGCTAATTTAAGATTTTTAATTTGTCTTAAATCAATAGCGTCTTCTAAATCTATACCTTGTGACTGTAAAGCTACTTGTATATTTTCTTCTAATTTAGCTTGTTCTTCTTCGTCTGGTTCTAGTTCTAAGAATATACCAAAATCATGAAG
>CEUA01005564.1_pt1 | contig 16499 bp, 30 predicted proteins | sample 361541 | NCBI WGS metagenome assembly CEUA01 (sample SAMEA2623079, study PRJEB7988) | marine metagenome | isolation source: saline water (ENVO:00002010), including
GACCCTGATTATTTTCATATCAGATATTTCTATCGAGATACTGTGTTAGTAGGTTCAGACAGGATCATTATAACCTGCCGTAAAAAAAGCAGATCAAAAAAAGAACTGCAATATTTACTCAGCCACATGAACAACCAGTTGCAACGTAATATAGAAAGGTGGCGAGATGAGCTCATTTAATTGCGATACCTGTGTTGAGTTTAAATGGTGGGAGAATGATGCGCGTGGCATACCACTTGCTAAGGTATGTGATCTATGCCGCGCCGATAAACTATCTAAGTTTAGACCTGACGTACTGACTGACTCTCAGTACATAACCAATGAACCTATAGAAGAGGAGATGTAAATGCCAGAACAAGCTGAAGCTGTATACTTTAATTACTTGGTCGAGCTAAGAGACAGTGGTGTCACTAATATGTTCGGTGCTGGACCTTATCTTGAAGAGGAATTTGGTTTACCTCAACGCGAAGCCAAGGATATTCTTATGGCTTGGATGAAATCTTTCAAAGATTAGGGAGGGCAAGATGACGAGAGTTGATGCAATAGGTTTGGCAATAGCATGGGCTCTTGTCATCTTAGCTGTACATTACTAATGGTCGAGTTCATCATAGAAGTAATTATCCGCTTGCTATTAGGGTAGGTTTCTTTCGATAAACCAATCAGCTTCAAACAGCTGATGCCCTGATGCAAGTATACATACCTCATTGTTGTTCGGATTCCTTGCAGTCAGTGTCCACTTTAATCCATCGTCCCTGTATATTTCAATGAGATGTTCTGAGTCTCCCATTGTACCAAGCAAATATATTTTTTGTTGAACAACAACTGTGCTTTTAAATAATTCCCTGTCCATACATATCAGGGATAGCATCCTTGTTTCCATCCCCTGTGCCAGGTGCATAAAAAAAATAAAAACAAAACTAATTATAACTACTGCTATCAAAAGGTCTTTAACTATTCTCATCTAACTGTCTCAACCAATAGCTTTTGATCTGGTCACGGGACATCTGTTGAAACATCCTCTCTCTCTGGCGTGCCGGATCGTCATATCTTTTGGTATGCCCATGTACCACTGACATATAGTTTGCATTAACACCCTTGCTTGCGTGCTTGATGATCTTGTTAAGCCTGTTCATCTAGCTCTCCATCAGTGCGATGTCTTTCAACCAGAACAGATAGGCTTGGGTACTTCATTACTTCTTGAAGAAGTTTAAACTCCATAACAACGAGAGGTTCTTTGCGATCCTCAATAAGAAAGAGGGCATCGTTATCTCCCAGATATTTTTGCACCGTCTTCCAAAAGACATTAGATTTTTTTCTGCATTTGACTTCGGCAGTAAGTGTTCTTTTAAACAGTCCTCTAATATGGAGGTCACCACTATGCTCACCGCCCAAGGCACCAGACAAAGGTACGCGAGAACAGTCCAACCCCATCTCGTTAAACCTGTCACGAATTTTGTACTCAGCCCGGTCACCTTTTTGTTTTGATCTACTCGCCATCAATAGCTTCCAACGGTATGATGTCTACAGTACAGGCAAGACAATCGATCCAACGTGCAAGTGAAGAGGCGAGAGGCACACGCATCCCCGCTTCCCACTTACCGCACAATCCATAACTGGTATCGAGAAGATCATCGACATCTGCTTGGGTTAAACCAAGTTCCATCCGTCTCGCTTTTAATTTCTCGATGATTAAACTGGTAGAGAATAATTCTGCCTCATCGATTATCTCCATGTCAGCACGCCAGATGTGTAATTTGGTCATAGACTAACCGTGCTACCCTATCGCTCGGTGTCGTAGTCTTGTTAATCCAGCGATAGTATGTAGAGTCAGGTACACCTGCATTAAGACAGGCATCTTTCAGGGGTACATTCATGCTGTAAGCATGACGTTCCAGCTGTTCGAGATAACAAGTAAAGTTTTTCATGTTAATAAACTACTGCATTAAAGCAGATGTTTCAAGATGTAACATGGATAATAACTGAATTAATGAAGGGGGGCATTATGCCTATACGAAAAAAATTTCCAGATAATCTATATGAATTTAGTGATCTTAAAGAGCAGAAAGAAAATGCACCTAACTTGAGTTCTAATTTTAGAGATATCTATCCTGTTTTTTTAGATGAAATGCTCAAACATCGACACTCACTGAAAATAAAATACACGGTCGCGGCGGCGGGTGCGAATTACTTCAACATGATTGACAGAGTTCTCAATTCTAACCCAATGCAAGTGTGGTTTAACCAAGACAATAATCATAAAGCTATTGAAGTTATTCTAGCTTATACCTTTTTTGAAACAATAATAGAAGAAAGTGATAAAGTTGGTGTGCCGCTGGCTCACGTTAAATCGCTCATGAAAGGAAGCCCTAAAACGATAGATGCTATTATAAATGATGGTGTCGAAAGAGGTTACTTTGGCAGAGCTTTAATGAAGGTAAACAAAAGACGGAAAGTAATTTTTCCAACACCATTATTCATTGTAGATTTTATAATAACAACCCGGCGAAGGTATCGTGTAATTGATGACACGGATTTACCACAACTACATGAAGATTTGAAGGGTTATGTTGATCAACCATTAATTCTTCCAGAACTATTGTCGCACTTAACTGAGAAAAATTTATCAGATCTAAATATTTCTGAAGAAGACATTGAAGCTATGGCGATCGGTGAACAGGTAGAATAATAGTGGTAAATATTACCCCTATTAAATAGCAGTAAACTTAACTCTATAGGAGGATAGAGAACTATGGTAAAAGATAAGAATGATCTCTTAACCATACAGAAAAGCGAGATCAAAGGGTGGATTTCATCTCAATTAGAAAGAAATGAGATGACGATTAACAAATGGTGCAAGCTGGCAGGTGTATCAGCCACGACTGTGACAGAATTTATGTCGGGCAGTCGAGACTTCCTTCCATCTATCACCACCCTGACTAAATTATCCCGAGCTCTTGGGCAACGGATTGTCATACAGGATGATAGCGTTCAACGAGTGAGACTAGCCTCAATGAAATTGGTTTCATCCCAGAAAAAAAATGGGGTTAGAAAGATGACTACAAAAAATAATTTAAATCTCGTTGATCCGGAGGCGACTGTTCAGGTTGAGTTTGGATCGCTCGTTGAAACTGATTCAATGAATGATGCTGGTGTACATAAAGGTGACTACATTCTATGTGTTGAACACAAAGAGATCGTCGCCCAAGGCTCGATAGTCATGATCTTCTTGGAGAAGGAGGGGGTCTCACCTTATCTTTACTTCGGACACCAGCTGGTGCCCGTAAGTACCAATCCAAAATATAAAAAGATTAAAGTTGTTGATGCTGAGATCGTGGGCTACGGCATCCAACTGATACGTAACCTTACCCACTAAAATAATTTTTTAATCAAACTCTGGCGCGGCGGCCCGGCTTCGGTGAAGCCGCCGCTTCAGAGTTTTCTTTTTATCCTTGTGTCCTGCATAAAAGCAGGTTACTATGTTCATTAATGAAGGGGGTTCACATGACAGACATAAGTAAACTCATTGGTAATACTGTTAAACAAATTGACGCTACCGTCACGCGCAAGCGCACATTCGCGACTGCCGATGAAACAATCACACGCCTGAAAAATTTTTGTGAAGACCATTTGGTTGGTGATGATTACCACCAGCTGTTGCACATCGTCGAGTGTCTTGAAGCTGATGTGCGAAGTCTCGCTGAATCAACTGGGTATAGAAGGGGGCACTAATGACAGACATACTGCCGAAACAAATGACTGATGACCAGCTTGCTTTGCGCCGCAAAGGAATAGGTGCATCAGAAGTTGGACGCATCATGGAGGGCAACTGGCTTTCGCTTTATGAAGAGAAGCTTGGCATCAAACAGCCTGATGATTTGAGTACCATCTTTGCTGTCCAACTGGGGATGCAGACTGAACCGTTTAATATCTTCTGGTGTCAGGCAATGTTCCCTCAATATTTTTCTGAATCGGATATCAATCTAAACAACGGGCCAATCGATCGCGTGTCGCTTGCCAGTTATCAGCATCCTAATCTAAGTTATTCGTTTCTATCTGCGACCCCTGATGCGTGGTGCACCATCGATGGGGAGCATGGGGTAATGGATTGCAAGCACACCAACCCCAACCCTTGGGGTAAAATAAAATATGACAGCGCAGAAGATAGGGTGCTCGATACTTACAAGTGGCAGATGCAGACACAGATGATGTGTACTGAGACACGGGTTGGCATGATCTCTCCTATATATGGCAACACCTTCGGACCTCCCATCATTTGTTATGAAGACAAAGCCTTGCAAGAACAGATACTTGAAAGAGTTTCTGAGTTCTGGGAGCACGTTCAACTGAAGTGTGAACCAGTGGATATGAAAGCAGTTAAAGCACCAGTGCTTACAACAGAGACCCTACGGATTCTTGATGAAGATGATATTGCTGATACGAACTACTCATCTGAATGGCATGACAACGCCAAACACTGGCTTGATAGCATCGATGCCAAGAAGACAAATGAGAAAGTTACTAAGCAACTCAAGTCACTGATGCCAGCTGATGCACGACAAGCAACTGCTTACGGCATACGCATCAGACGTAGCAAGAGTAACTCCCTAACGATTTCACCGCAATGACAGGCAATCTTAAAGAGGAATGGTGGGAGTTTCACAAAGCGAATCCCCATGTCTACACCTTGTTCTGTGACTACGCAAATAAAGCCATAGCATCAGGTCGCAAGCATTACTCTGCCCGAACCATCATCGAATTAATCCGCTGGCACAATGATATTGAAACCACTGAGTCAGACTTCAAGATCAACGATCACGTTGTGCCGTACTATGCCCGACTGTTCATGCATTACCACCCTGAACATAGAGGGTTCTTTGAACTAAGACAGCTACGTAACTGAAAGGAGTTATCATGGCACTCAATAAGAATATGTCACTGTGGAATACAGTGTCCAAGACCAACCCAAAGGTAACCAAGAAGGTTAAGTTTGGGCGTGAGTTTACAGCTATCGATCCGCACTCACAGATCATGTGTGCAACAGAACAGTTCGGACCTGTTGGTCAGGGCTGGGGATGGGAAGTTGTCAAAGAAATCTTTACCCCAACCAATGAGTTCATTGTACTTGTCAGGCTATGGGCTGGCACACGCGAGAACTTCTATGAACAGTGGGGGCAAGCGGGTCTGTATATAGATAAGAATGATACCCGCAAAGATGGTGACTTCGCAAAGAAAGCTACCACCGATGCGATCACTAAGTGCCTGTCCTATCTCGGATTCAACGCTGATGTTTTCCTCGGTAAGTTTGATGACAACAAATATGTGCAGGAAATGGAGCAAGAGTTTAAGCCCAAGGCTCCTGTAATCAGCAAAGATTTAGTAGGGAAAGTAGGCGACCTGGCTAAAGCTTATCAAGATGCGAATGACATGGCGCAGATCGATCAGCTGACCAATGAACATAAGGAATTGTTTGCGTCTGTTAAACCATTCACGGAACAGACCAATCAACTGCGGAGAGAGTATGCCTCTGCTAAGAAGCGGGTTGAAATGAACGACAACCCACAACCCCAAGCCGCATAGGAGATAGCACATGGGACTGAAGTACATTAAGGATGCCGTCTGTGTCACGGGCAAATATGTTAATGCCCAAGGTGAGGAGAAGAATAGTTACCTCACAGTCGGTAAGTTTTTTGAGCGAGATGATGGCTCAAACTGCATGAAGCTCGACGCTGTACCAGTGGGCACAGCTGATGGGTGGATAAACTTCTATGACAAGAAGGAACGAACAGGAGGGGGCGGCGCTCCCAAAGCGCAAGCCGCGCCCGAAGAACCAATGCCAGATGACTCGATCCCCTTCTAGTTAATGCTGGCGGGAGAGAAGGGGGGGCGTTCGGTCTAGTCCCCATCGCCCCCCTTTTTTTTACAAAAAATAACGGAGGAATAAATGCCACAGTTTGTTATGAAAGTTAATTACACCAACGACGAAGATGACCGAATTTATATCTGTGTTCAAGTAGCTGAATACCTATCTAAAGGAAAAGGTGAAGTCAAAAATATCGTAGACGTGAACAAAAACACTATCGGCTACTGCTATAGCACAGATCATTTCGTAGGTGTGCCCAATAGTAATACAGATTCACAACTTAATGTATGGGGTGACGTTGCAATAGAAAAATTGTGCGAAGAACTGAACGTCAAAAAAGATTCTAATGGAATACCAATCATACCAGATGACCAAATGACAGACGAGGAAAAGAAAGAACTCACTCATGAAAACTAAACGTGGAAAACCCAAGACCCCTCAATATAGAAAAACAAGAACAGGTGTTTACGAAAAAGACGAGCCTTCTTTCAAGCGAGATTATATGCCCGATACTACCAAGCCATTGAATAGAAGAGAACGTCGATATGCTAAATCTGTGGAGGTGGCAAATGCCAAGAGATGAAAACTATCAACGAGCTTTCTTTGCGTACTGCAATGGTATTGAATTGCGATACGATGTGCTCCCTGAATGGTACAAGAATGAAGCAAGCAGACGCCAAGCTTTTGAAAGCCAATACGAATCTGACAAACCAGTAGATATCAAACGTATTAAACAACAATACGATAACGCTTATAAAAGAAAGCGCAGACGTTTACCGAATGACACCATGTCATACCAACGTCCTCAATCTGATATCGATCCACAGAAACCAACCAAGCCACGCAAATGTATGGCGTGTCGCTGTGAATTTCAGCCTGTCTCTAATACAAACTTCAGGTGCAAGGATTGCTTGCGTCTACATACCAACAACCCACCTGCCTTTACTGGCATAATCTTTTAACAAAGGAGATACCATGAGTAAGCTATCGTATGCCGCTACCGAAATACAAAATGTCCAAGCATTGTTTAACTCTGGTTGCTTAGGCATTACCGAACTTCATGTTATGCTAAAAGAATCAGATGATCTTACAGGTGCAGATATAACCTATGCTTACAAAAAAATATTAAGAGAAGCTAGTCACGAACAATTACAAGTCGCTGCTTCTTTAGACAAGCACGCTGATATCCCTGTCGACCATCCTTCTATAGCGAAGTTAGCAAAAGCTAAAGCATCACAAGCCGATGGTTAATATAACTTATGTAAAAGAATTAACTGGCTATTCAGATGCAACTATTCGTAGGATGGCACAAGCTGGAAACATACCAGCATTTCAATTACGCCCCGGGTCAGCTTGGAGATTTGACAAGCGTGAAATAAACAGGTGGTGGAAAATGCAGAGGAGAGAACAGTGGCGAGTGTCTACAAACACAAACTATCTAAAAACTGGTGGGGTCGTGCCTACAGAAATGGTAAAGAAATCCGAGTCTCGCTTAGAACAACTTCTAAAGTTGAAGCCAACAAACGCCTAGCCCAATGGATATATGATCTTGATAATGGTAGTTATCAAACAGGATGTAACTATACATACGATCAGTTAGCTGAATTATTTATTACTGAATACATACCCACACTAAAAGAACAACGACGGTATGTAACTTCTCTTCGTATGCTAACCCCATATTTCAAAGGAAAAAAATTAGATGAGATATCAGGTGCTGATCTATGGGCATACTATTCAGCACGTATCCTTGAGTGTAAAGAACCCACCATCAATCGTGACCTGGCTTGTCTCTCTAGTATGTATGGATTTGCACAAATAAATCTTGAGTGGGATATTAATAACCCTGTTCTCGTATGGAAAAAACAACAGCAGAATAAAGGCAAGCTTAAAGAATCACCACCTCGTACACGATACCTTAATCATCACGAACAGGAGCTCCTCATCGAGGCTACTCATGGTACATTCAGGGATGCATTAATACTTTGCCTTTATACTGGACTACGTGCAGATGAATTATGGGCATTAACCCATGACCCTTATGATAATAAGAAACCAAACCACGTTGATCTTTATAACAGTCGTTTAATTATTACAGGCAAAGGTGATAAACAACGGAAGGTACCTCTCTTACCTGAAGCCAAGGAAGTATTAGAACGAGCCCGACAAGTGCGTCATATCACATCACCCTATGTTTTCTTTAATCCAAGTACAGGTAACAGATTCAAAGATCGTAAGCGAGGTATGGATGGAGCAGTAGAACGTGCGAAGATACAACGTATTACATGGCACGATGTTAGGCGCACTTATGGATGCCGAATGTTAAACGACAGGAAACTGACGATGCAAGAAGTATCGTTATTACTGGGTCACTCATCAGTTAGAGTAACCCAAGAACGCTACGCCTTTCTTGAAGAAGATAAGGTGCATGATAAACTTTTAAAAACTGGAAAATAAAATGATATTCTACAGATTAATAACTCCGAATGATTTTGTTGGGGAGGAAAGAACTGAATACTTTGCTACTAAAAAACAAGCCGTTGATTATTGTATTGAAAACAAATATCCAACAAACGAAAGAGATATTAGAAAGTGTTACATTAAGTTAAATAAACGTGATCTGATTCTGCAATTTAATGTATGCTCACTTAATGGTGGTTAAAATAAAAAATGCAAAACACTGGGCACAGTTTTGGGCACAGTAACTAAATATAATACTCTGTATCCCGCAGTTTATATAGGGTTTTTAATCATGGATAAACGTACTGAAAATCCGCGTGTCGGTGGTTCAAATCCGCCCCCGGGCACCACTTAACCCCCAGTTTACTGGGGTTTTTTTGTGTCTGATCCCCTGATTTGAATCGCTCATATCGCTCATATCGCTCATATTATAACAAACTACTGGGCACAGTTTTGGGCACAGCAACAAAAGGAGAACGATAAATGGGGAAAATTGTTAAAGTAAAAATCTCTCTCACTTTGGAAATTGATACTGAAAGTTGGGAAAATGAGTATGGAAATAAATTTGATAAGTCAGATGAAGAGTATATACAGACTGATTCTTGTGATTATCTCTATCAACATTATAAAAATTTAGGTGTTCTGAAAGGAGAATAACATATGAATGGTAATTGGATGGAGAAATATACCAAACTTCCAGAAATGAATTTTCGATTAAGATGGGGAGAAGCCACAATTGATATTGAAGTTAGATACGATTGGCATACGGGATTCAGTTGGGGTGGAAAAGGTTTTCACTCTATAAGTATGTGGCCAGATATATGTATACCATTAACAGATACTGGCTTCTATCATGATTGGTATATAAAATCATATGATAATGATTATCCGCAAGAGCCTGAGATGAAAACCTTTATACTAAATATTCTAGGTGAAGAACCTAAACAACTAAAACTTATCTAGTCTTCGATCCCGAATGTGATGCAATTGAAGCGATACTATATTCTAATGGAATTGTAATTGGAACATAGAACACCCCTATAGGGGGTGTGTTCCATATGTTCCGTAATCTAAAGGAACAATGTTCCGTCATGTTCCCTTATGTTCCGTAACTTATCTAGTCTTCGATCCCGGAGGTGCCATAGCTCTGTCACCAAACCACCAGACAATTGCTGTGCTTGTAGAAAAGAAGATCGTATGGATCATATACCGTATGATATCTTTAATATCAGACTCAGAGAAGACCGCTAAGACCTTTGGATTCGCCTCTAGTATACCTGACCATACCCACCAGAAGAGTACCGCTGACAGGGCAATTAAGCTAAAGGTGAGAAGGGGTCTAAACAATGCCCTCAAATCATTAACCACTGTATGTACCTGAGATGCAGGTATAACTGTCTTATAGCTGGCTTCTAGTCCACGCCATGAGCCCTCCGACTGTGCTATTGCCAGTTCATTCTCAGTCTCACGATCACCAGCTTCCATATTAAGTTTGCGTAATTCAATTTCATGTAGCCATTCCTTGCTTTTCTGTGCGTTGGCCTGTCGCTGTTGAAGGTACTTCGTACCTACACCTACTAGACTGCCCAACAGTCCAAATAATCCTCCAGATGCTACACTTGCACCTGCTCCTAAAAGGCTACCAATGATTTCCATACTTTTTTTCCTGACTTAGTTGACCATTTCCTATTCTTTCTGGCATCTACATGAATGAAAGAACCGTAGAAACCAAAAGTCGAATATCCATACTCTCGTAATAACCCAAGTATTTTGGCGGGATCACGATTTCTGATTGAGATGTCGAAGGCGACACGCATTTTATGCTGACTGTGGACAGCTCCACCGATTTTGTTGCTGGCATTGTAGAAGGCACAACGCCGTGCACTGTTGATTTGGACTGGTTGATTAAGATTTCGTCGCAAGTATTGGATACCGTCGAGCATCCATTCATCATGATAATACTCACCACAATGAGGACAGGCCAACTCAACTGCTTTAAAATTAGGCCATCTATCTTCTTGCCAAGGTGCTTGTGAAAAATGTTCATACTCCACTATTTATCCTCCTTGGTAGTTACAGGGTGTGATCCATTATGCAGGGATCGAAGAAGACTAACCTCTGACTGCAACATCCGAACGGTTGTTGTTAAATCTGTTATCTGCATCGTTCGTTTTTCTAACGCTGACACACTGTTAATCTCAGAAAGAATTGCAACACGACTCTCAATAACACCTCTGGCTGATTCAGCTTCATCTAAACGCTGATCTGTGCGGGTAAAAATACTATTATGTTCTGCCATTTTTTCCATCAACTGTTTAATCTGGATACGTGCAGTAACAAAACCACCTATCAACGATACAGCTATTGCACCAAACGATGCCAGGTCACGTAATGAAAATTCCATTTATCGTCTTACCCAATTGATATAAAAAATAATACCGCCAACACCTACAAATAGAGCAATGATCCCAATTCCAATTTCAAATAACTTCTGATGATGTGCTTCTCTTAATTGTTTACGCTCAATTGCTTCTTTATTTTTTTCTCTAACTAATTCAGCCTGTTCAACTAAGATATTTTCCCACGTTCCAAAACCAAACCTTTGATTAATCATCTTGCCCATATTGTTAAGAGCTTCATCTGCGTATAAACGATCTATATGAGCCTGTGCTACAGCACCTAATGATGTTTCATCTTTAGGCTTTCCCAGTTTACTTTGAATAAATGATCCTATTTTTTCTGCCCGAGTTACAGGTTTGTCAGCATCCCTTAACTGTTTAGCTCCTTTAAACATCTGGTCTATAAACCCAGAAATTTCGCCGACATCTTCACTACTGCCAATAACTTGAGCAATTCCAGAAACAGCTGCTTTTACTAAACTAATCCCAGCAAGAGTTTCCGCGATAACCATTACTTAGCCTTTGGGATAGTCAGACTTAACTTTGTCTATAATGACTTTCATTGCCGCTTGATCATCTCCACCCTTCCACAATGCATCTAATTGATCTCCTATGGATGGATAATTGCTACGTCTTTTTTCGATATGACCAATTTCTTTTTCAATCGCTATTTCTTTTGCCGAAACATCGTCCTTATCCCAAGCAACTACCTTGTCATCTTTGTCATAGGCAACCATATCATCACCGTCACCATTAACTTTAACGACATTATCGTATAGTGCGTAAATTGCGCGATGCGTCATGCTCCTATCTCCTGTACTGTAATTGAACTGCTTCCCCGTGCATCATATCCAGCGGCATTGTCATCGTCTCGCTCAGTACGATTTACATATCCCGAACCAGAATATACCTCACACTGAACTTTATAAGTTAGCGTACTCGTAGAAGATGGAGAATCTAGTATGGAAATCGGAAGTGTAGTTACCATATAAGTTTCACTATTTTGAAAAACAATAGAACCTGTAGTTCTGTTGCTTAGACTAGCTGGTATTTGTAATTGTGTACTGTCACGTAAAACTCTAAACCAAACGAAATGACTTCCTGCCCCTGTAATTGCACCAGTAACTAAAATTTTACTTGATGTAGCACTAGGAGTAATTTGAACAGATAGTCCAGTTACATCTGTCATGCTTGTGGCAGTAGCCGAAAAGGCATCAAGTTTTACAGTTGTGACTGTTTGCAAAAGTTTACCGCCACCAGCAAAAGTTGGTGGCGCACCAGCACCAGCACTAGTTAAGACTTGACCAGCACTACCTGTTGCAACATGGGCTGGATTTCCACTAGCATCATATGTAATTAAATTACCATCAGTTCCAGATGCCATTTTTGCCAAAGTCACAGAACGCTCAAGTGGTGCAAAATTTCCAGATAAAAAAGAACTTTTACTCATCGTTAATCCCCCTTTGGAAAGTCAGTTTTGACTTTGTCACAAGCGGCGATCCACGCATTATACTTAGTGTCGTCACCTTTTTCCTTATCGTGCAAAGCTTCAAGAAAATCATGGACAGATGGATATTCAACTCTTCTAATTATTTTATAATCTGACATAACATTTCCTAATCAATCGCTGTAACGGTTAAAACAGGCTTGCCAATGTGACTACCGCCCGTGCCATCCCAGTAGGCAGTTTCATGAATTTTAACAGTTGATGCTGATGAATAATCTCGTGCTTGGAGTTTTATAATTTTACCACTACTCCAACTTGAAACCTTACCAGCACCCGCGTCATCACCATCTCCAATTCTGAAAACCCACTTAAAATATGGCCGATTTAAGACCATGCTGTAACAAGAATAACCACCCCTCGCATCAGTAACTTCAGTTCCAGCTAGAAATAATTTAATGTGCAAACAGCCCGTAGCGTCTGCAAAGCCTGTCATAAATTGATATTCATAAATAACAGATGATGTTCCAGATGGAGGTGTGTAGTCGATGGAGCTTCCATTTAAATCGACATACGTTTGAGTAGATGTTTGAACGGCTGTTACATCTGTTGAAGTGTAAGTTCCAGAAGGAACAGTGACAGCAGAGCCATCACAAACTAACGGAACAACTTCAAGAATTTTACCAGCACCACCTACAGCCTCAAAAGCAGGGGGAGAACCTGCCCCAGTACTGGTTAACACTTGGCCGTCTGTTCCCGGACCTACAGCACTTGGATCGCCTGATGCGTCATAGGTAATGACTTGACCATCCGTTCCACCAGCCATCTTAGCCAATGTAATGGCGTTATCAGCTATATCTGCAGTTTGAACTGTTGTAAGGCTCGTTCTTCCTGATAAGAAATTACTCATATCAAGTCTGCTTCAAATAAGAAATTGTAGCTTCAAGTGAACTATTTGCTTGAGCATCCATTTTAATATAGTCACCTGTTTCCAAAACAAGTTTTCCCTGTATCGGGTTAAAAGCGTCATTGATTGGAATCGATACTTCCTTACAAAGAATTGCATTAGTACCTCCACCGCTTTGGTACACAGTCGCTGTCAACCAACAAGCTGTACTTGCGTGCATATTAGCAACCTGACATCCAACAACGACTAAAGTTTCACCAGAACCAGCTGTCAAAACAGTAGGATCGCTTGTCGTAATATCTGCATTTACCATATGAAATGTGTCAGCCACATTAACCTCCTAACGCTATCATTAAACCAATGCCACCTGTCGCTCCTGCGGCACCAGTGGCCCCTGTAGAGCCTGTAGGTCCAACCATTGAAACAGCCGTAGGCCATGAACCACCTGCCTTTGGGCCGTAAAGATTATTTGCATTGCTATCGATATAAAAATCACCGTTGATACCTGTGCCACCAGCGGGTGCACCAGTACCATTTAAAACAACATTGCCCCTTTCTATAAGAGTAAAACCAGATGTACTTAACTGGAGGTTCTGCGCTGTCGAAGTAGGAACAGGTAAAGTTAATGCATAAGTTGATGTGTCAGTCGAAGCTCTACCGACTTTACGATCTATATTTTCAAAAGCTTGTTTGAATAATACAATCATTTTATCGATCCACGTATTTAACGTATCGATATTAAATCCACCAGTAGTCGGGAAATCTGTTGTCCGTGTTGGGGATATATTTAATTCTAAGACAACTGAATCAGATGTTGTTGCACCTGATGTCAGGGTCATCGTACCACCATTATATCCACCGCTGTAAGTAGTGACAGGCGTTATATTATAATGTGTCGATTTCTCTAATAAGGTACCTTGTTTATAAACATCTATGTCATCATCATCAAAAAACTCAAACGGTATGCTAAACGCTGTCTGACCCGATGTCGCAGTATATTTAGCAATCGTTGTTGTTGTTCCGATTGTAATATGTGTCATACTCTATCTCCGTTTCCCCTCAAAATAAGTTAATAAAATAAAAATCACCACGCACAGAACGAAATCTATTCATCATCATCCTCACCAATACTGCCAGCTGACCTTTGCAATCTATCAACCGCCCATGAAAACCAGATAAGATTGTTGAACGGCAGGAGCCGCCGAACAGAACGAGCTATGTCCTGACTATCTGCGTCAGGATTAAGAATTGAGTTAGCCAGGTCTAATCCCAGCGAGGCCACAGGCCCACCAACTTGGCCTGTGCGCTGAGCGAGGTTCGGGTCTTTAAAAAAACTATCGACACCCAGCATAGGGCGAATACCCAGCGTATTCCCACTCATGACCTCAAGCATATTGTCGAGATCAAACATAATTCCAGTAGCACCAGAGTAATCAATCGCCTGAACCAAGCGATCAATTGAGGTAAAGTCACGTTTGTCATAGCTGGGCGACTTAATAATATCGACCATATAACCCATTGCGATCATTGATAGTATGCCATGAAACGCTTTGGCATCACGTTGTTGTAAGCCAGCCAATAAGGTTCTGTGAGTTGCCGAGAATCCAAATGACTTAAACTGGGTCATTAAGCTACCAACCTGAGTGCTCATGAAATTAAGTTTTTCAGCAGGGCCGGGTGTAATAACCGCATTATTAATTTCGTCAACAAGCGCAACACGGAACTTGTTACGAATAACAGGATCATCCCACGCTCCAGTATTAGCTAAATGTAAGGTGTTACCTTTCTGGGCTCCTGCTCTTGTCCATTGATCTGCTATTTTAACAGCATCATCTAAATTAATACCTACTTTAAGTAATGCATCACGCTCAGATTTGGTCAGCCTTCCTTGTTTTCCACGCATGACCATCTCGCCACCTTCATTAACCCACTTTAAATCACCCGCCCATTTAACAGATGTACGGATCATTTCAGATTGAATGATTGAACCAGAAAATCGTTTCATCATATCGGTATATGGCGACAAAGCATTAAGAACGAACATCTTATTGACACCAGTATCAAGCATACGCTCGATCATTGTGTTTCCACCAAACCCACCATCTACATCAAAAAATGCTTCCCATCGTCCATGTAATGCAACTTCAGCTGCTTCTCCAGCAAGCTCTACTTCTGCGCCACCCATCTTAAAATCATGAGATGCGACAGTAAATTTATCAAATGCCCCTTTAAATGCCCGTTCCAATCCAACAGACATAACTGTTCGACCCATATCAGCTAACGCCGCAACAGTTGCTTTACCCATTAAAGCTAAAACCATAGCATTTTTTATACTTCGAACCCCGCGAGCACTGGCTGAACTAGGATCAGTTGGAAGCTTATAAACACCTAAGACCTTTTCCTTCATGTCAGTAACAGCTTGGATAACCCGTGAGCTCTCCCGCGCTAACGCTTCTGCTTCTTTACCAACAGCATTATCTACCTCAGATTCAAGACGAAGCTTTAATTCATCTGTAAAGTTCTTCATCGTAGCATCGCCAAATTCATTACCCATCTCAATCGATGCCGCCATACGGCGATGATAACGACGCAACATAATTTCTGGATCAGTTTCAATAAAATCAGCAATACCATTATATCGTTTGGTCAGCATATAAGATGGCATTTCCAAGATACGTTCTCTGGTAGCTGAAGCCGCACCAAACGCAAAATCTTCTGGCTCTCCCCGTGATGCCATTCGCTCAACTTCTTTTAAAGCTTCCTGAAGACGGGCATCTTTGCCAACACCATAAGTATCAACTAGACCACGAACATAATTATGTGCTTCTTCTAATTGTAATTGTTTAATTTTTGGATCAACTGATTTAGTTTTAAATATGTCATCAATTTTTGCTAACGCGGAATTGATAGTAGATTCTGGTAAACCTTCTTTTCTCATAGCATCATCAAGCAATCGCTTAATGTCACCTTGGGTACGTTGTTTTAAAATACTATCAAGCGTTTGGTTAGCACGAACACCTGTAGTATCTGTCTTGATATACCAATCTTCTAAAATCTTTAAAAATTCTGCCCTATGATTAACAATTTCATCATGCTTAAACATACGTGACCAGTGAGTGAACGCCTGTTTTTCAGCTTGAGGTAATTCACCACGGGCACTTGCTGTTTTCCAATTTTCTAAACGAGCTTCAATATCTGCTAATTCATCAACCCATTCTTGCTGACGTTTAATCCTATCATGATAAATCTGAGCACCCTTATTTTTAAAAGACTCGCGAGTTCGATCTAACAAAAAACTACGGTTGTCTCCCATTAAAATAAAATCTACTTCTTTGAGTTCTTCCCTAAATTTTTCAAGATTATCAAATTGTTTTTGGCTCAAATTTGACTTGCCTTCTAAATCATCAATAGCCCTGACTAACCAATCTC
>CEUA01090089.1_pt1 | contig 16497 bp, 13 predicted proteins | sample 361541 | NCBI WGS metagenome assembly CEUA01 (sample SAMEA2623079, study PRJEB7988) | marine metagenome | isolation source: saline water (ENVO:00002010), including
GAAAAATTTACACCAAAAACCCAAGAGGCCATAAGTGAAGAAACCGCCAATATAATGGTAAGAATGCTACAAGGAGTTGTAGATGGCGTGTACAGTCCCGAGGCAAAAAAAACCCTGGGAACAGGAGTTAGATTAAGATATAAATACGGTTTTAAAAATGAGATGGGAGGAAAAACAGGAACCACACAAAATCAATCAGATGGCTATTTTATGGGTATAACTCCAGATTTAGTTACTGGCGTTTGGAGCGGATGTGAAGATAGAGCGGCGCATTTTAGAACAATACAATACGGACAGGGTGCAAACATGGCTTTGCCAGTTTTTGCTGAGTTTATGAAAAGACTATATGCAGATAGCAGCAATTTGGGTGTTTACTCCAGTGATTTTGACATACCAACCTATATTGAAGAAAAATTAGATTGTAAAAGTCGTTTTGAATCTAAAGAAAATGAAGAGTTTGAATAAATTAAAAAGATGATAAATAAAGCAGTAAGTAATGTAGAAGAGGCCCTTAAAGGAGTTAAAAGCAATATGATGTTTATGTTTGGTGGTTTTGGTTTGTCTGGAATTCCTGAAAATTCAATTGCAGAGTTATCTAAAAAAGAGATTTTTGGTTTAACGTGTATTTCTAATAATGCTGGAGTTGATGATTTTGGATTAGGGCTTTTATTAAAACGAAAACAGATAAAAAAAATGATTTCTTCTTATGTTGGGGAAAATGCAGAATTTGAACAACAAATGTTATCCGGAGAGTTAGAGGTTGATTTAATACCACAAGGCACACTAGCAGAAAGATGTCGAGCTGGAGGAGCGGGAATTCCGGCATTTTTTACCCCTGCAGGATTTGGAACTGAAGTTGCAGAAGGAAAAGAAGTTCGAGAATATAATGGCAAACCACATATTTTAGAGTCGGCATTGATTTCAGATTTTGCTTTTGTAAAAGCATGGAAAGGAGATACTGCTGGAAACTTAATTTACAAAGGAACAGCTAGAAACTTTAATCCTCTTATGGCAATGGCAGGAAAAATAACGGTAGCGGAGGTTGAAGAATTAGTTCCAGCCGGATCTCTTGATGCTAATCACATACACACCCCTGGAATTTTTGTGCAAAGAATTTTTCAAGGGGAAAAATATGAAAAACGAATAGAACAAAGAACAACTAGAAAATTAAACAATGGCTCTAGATAAAAAAGAAATAGCACAAAGAATAGCAAAAGAGCTAAAGAACAACATGTATGTTAATTTAGGAATTGGAATTCCAACATTGGTGGCTAACTATGTTTCTAACGAAATTGATGTTGAATTTCAATCTGAAAATGGTGTTTTAGGAATGGGTCCCTTTCCTCTTGAGGGAGAGGAGGACCCCGATATGATAAACGCAGGAAAACAAACCATTACCACAACCCCCGGGGCCTCTCTTTTTGATTCCGCAATGTCATTCTCCATGATAAGAGGTCGCCATGTCCACTTAACAGTATTAGGAGCAATGGAGGTTTCTGAACAAGGGGATATTGCAAATTGGAAAATTCCAGGAAAAATGGTTAAGGGAATGGGGGGGGCTATGGATTTAGTGGCTTCAGCAGAGAATATTATTGTAGCGATGATGCATACTAATCGAAATGGGCAAAGTAAGATTTTAACAAAATGTTCACTACCAATTACAGGAGTAAACTGTATTAAAAAGGTAGTTACAAATTTAGCAGTTTTAAAAATAACAAAAAAAGGATTTAAGCTTTTAGAAAGAGCCCCTGGGGTTACAGTAGAAGAGATTAAAAGAGCCACAGAAGCTAAGTTAATTATTGAAGGGGACATTCCAGAGATTCAAATATAAACCAAAGAAATTCTATTTCAATTTTTTTATTTGTTGTACAAAAAAGACTAAAGAGCTGTTTTTTTCTTGATATCTTCTAGCTTGCCCTCCGGAATAGCATTAATTAGCTTTTTAGTGTAATTTGTTTGTGGATTAGAGTAAATTTCGTCAGCATCACCCATTTCTTCAATTTTCCCTTTTTGCATAACAACCATTCTGTCGCTCATATATTTTACCACCGAAAGATCATGAGAAATAAATATATAGGTAAGACCAAGTTCTTTTTTTAATTCGTTAAGTAGATTTAGAACTTGTGCTTGAACAGAAACATCCAATGCTGAAACAGATTCATCACAAATGATAAATTTTGGGTTTACAGCCAATGCTCTTGCAATACCAATTCTTTGTCTTTGTCCTCCAGAAAACTCATGTGGATACCTATAAAAATGCGATGGGTCTAAGTTAACCTTTAATAATAATTCTTCTACCCTTTTTTTCCTTTCTTCATCAGTATTTAATATTTTATGTACTTGCATTGGCTCCATAATTGCATTGCCAATTGTCATTCTTGGGTTTAATGATGAATATGGGTCTTGAAATATAATTTGAACCTCTTTTCTAAATGACCTAAGCTCCTCAGGGCTCATGTTTACAACATTTTTACCACGATAAATTATTTCTCCTTCAGTTGGCTCTTCAAGCCGAATAATTGTTCGGCCAATTGTTGTTTTTCCACAACCACTCTCCCCAACCAAACCGAGAGTTTCTCCAGGGTATACATCAAAACTCACATCATCTACAGCTTTTACATTTCCAGTCTTTTGACCAAAGAAGCCTCCTTTTATTGGAAAATATGTTTTAAGGTGCTTGATTTTTAAAATTGGGTCTTGTGCAAAAAGTTCTTTTTGAATTTTTTCTCTGGTTTTTTTAGGAATAACCAGTTTTTTTGTAAGATCATCAACAGAAACTCCGTTGTCTACGATATTACCATCTTTATCGGTTTGCATAAAATCAGAAACAGTCGGAAGAAAGGAGTATCTTTTGTCCAAAGGGGGGCGACATGCCAAAAGCCCCTTTGTATATGGGTGTTTTGGGTTATTAAAAATATCCCAAACATGCCCTTGTTCAACAACTTTTCCTTTATACATTACAACAACTTTGTCCGCCAACTCTGCGATTACACCTAAATCATGAGTGATAAATATTATTCCCATATCATGCTCCTTTTGCAATTTCCCCATAAGTTGCAAAATAGTTTTTTGAACTGTTACATCAAGAGCAGTAGTGGGCTCGTCTGCAATTAAAACCGCTGGTTGACAACTCATAGCCATAGCAATCATTACTCGTTGTTTTTGTCCCCCTGAAATTTGATGAGGATAAGTGCTAAAAATCCTTTCAGGATCAGGAAGCTGTACTTTTTCAAACAACTCTAAGGTCAGCGACTTGGCTTGTTTGGGATTTAATTTTTGATGCAGAACAATTGCTTCCAGAACTTGGTTTCCACATGTAAAAACAGGGTTTAAAGAAGTCATAGGCTCTTGGAAAATCATAGCAATATCATTCCCCCTAAACCCCCTCATTTCTTCTTCTGACAATTTTAATAAATCGACAGCATCCCCATCTTTTTTATGAAAGATAATTTCACCTCCACTAATAACCCCTGGAGGATTAGGAATTAGCCGCATTGCAGAAAGCGAGGTAACTGATTTTCCAGATCCAGACTCTCCAACAATACCAACAGTCTCCCCTTTTTTAAGCGTGAAACTTACATCGTTTACCGCCTTTACTGTTGTTCCTTCAGTATTAAATTCAGTTACTAGGTTTTTAAAATCCAACAAAATATTTTTCATTTATAAGGTCTTTTTCTGACTATAAAAATAGAGTTTTTTATATAAATCGAATACTTATATGTAAAAGCTTTTAAATAATAAATAAGAACTATATAATAAACAGAAAAAGAGCAATCTATATACTATGATATAGTTTTGATTTATTGTGTTTATGGAAACATTTCTAATGCTGCATCAATAAATAAATATAAGTCCTCGTGATGCCCATCTTTTAATACGGGCCCATAATTTTTACCTAGACGCACAATAATTATGTTCTTTTTGGGAATACAAATTACATATTGACCCCACAAACCTTTAGCATAATAAACGTGTAAATTTTTATAATTTGTTATCCAAAATTGGTACCCATAATTAATATTTTCTTTTCCGGTTTTATCTATAATTTTTGCCGCCGTTGTTGCTTTTGATATATAGGAACTATCTAAAATAGTCCTCCCGTTCCAATTGCCTTGATTTAGATATAGCTTTCCTAAACGAGCAAAATCTCGCGCATTAGAATTAATACAGCAAAACCCCTTTTCGTCACCATTTTCACCGTCTAAGCTCCAAAGAGCAGGATTTTTAGCCCCCATTGGAATCCAGAGCTTTTCAGAGGCATATTCGCTTATTGTTTTTCCAGTAGCAGCTTCTAGAACAAAAGATAATAGTTGAGTTGACGCGCTATGATATTTAAAGTATTTTCCAGGCTCCTCAATAGCCCTCAGCGTAAGAACTAGATTTTTTAAATTACAACCATAATATGCTTCAGCTGTTTGGCCAATAGGGTTGCGATAATCTTCTTTCCAATTAAGGCCAGCACTCATTGTTAATAAATGTTCAATTGTAATTTTTTCATTTTTATCAATACAGAATTCCGGCAGAAAATCACAAACCTTCTGATCCACACTTTTAATATCACCTTCTTTTATTGCCACACCAATTAAAGTAGAAACCCAGCTTTTAGCCATAGAAAATGAATTAGAAATCGAATTTGAAGAATATCCATTCCAATATTCTTCATACTGAATACTATCATTTTTTATTATTATAAAAGCTACAGTTTCCAGGTTAGCATTAGTTTTTTTAATAAATTGTGGCAATGATTTTTTGTTGTATTTTTTTGAAACCAGCCACTTTTGATGATCTCCAGTGGCAACCTTGTTTGCAGGAAAATAAATAAAATCATCAATATAAGAAGAGGCGTATCCTTTTAAATAAGTAATGGAAACTGCTTTATATAGCCATTTTTTACCTGAAAAAAACACAAAAAAATTCAGTATTAAAAAACCCGTTAAAAGATATTTAAATAAACGCGTCAAGTCAGATTAATTTCATTTTAAATAAATCAGCGAGATTTTGCTTTAGTTTTTTTTTAACAATTTCAGCATCTAATTTTCCTCCCAATTCATTGGCTAGAGAAGTTACGGTTTTTCCTTGTATACCACAGGGAATAATATTTGCAAAGTATGAGAGATCAGAATTCACATTGAATGCGAATCCATGCATAGTAACCCACCTACTGCTTTTTACCCCAAGGGCACAGATTTTTCTTGCTTTTTTAGTGCCAACATCAAACCAAACACCCGTTTCCCCTTTTGACCGCCCTGCCTTTAACCCAAATTCTTCTATCGTGATAATTATTGCCTCCTCTAAAAGACGCAGGTATTTATCAATATCTGTAAAAAAGTTGTCCAAATCTAAAATTGGATATCCTACAATTTGGCCCGGACCATGATACGTTATATCCCCACCCCTATTAATTTTATAAAAACTTGCCCCTTTGATTTCTAGATCTTCTTCTCCGATCAATAAATTTTGTTTGTTTCCATTTTTTCCCAAAGTATAAACGTGAGGGTGTTCGCAAAAAAGCAAGTGATTTGTTGTTATATCAGGATCTTGTTTTTTCCTATTAGCAGACTTTTTTTCTAAAATATTTGCAAAAAGAGATTCTTGATAGTCCCAACATTTTTTATAATCTATCAATCCTAAATCCTCAAAATGCACTTTTTTGTTCACTATAATTTAGACAATTCTTTTTTCAGAAAGTTAATAACATCAATTTCTATTGCATCTACCTGGTTCATTTCTGATAAATACCAACTAACCCAATCCCCTAGATTGATATGATACAAGCTATTTTCAATTAAAGTATCTCCTTCGCTCCATATTTCAGATATGTTTTTTGTAAATTTAGAAATTACTTTTTTTGTAATATTCATTCTTACCTGAGTTCTTTGATAGTCAGATTTATTTCTAAGGCAAACCACAGCTAAATCAGACGTGTTTACCCTCCATCCTAACAGCTCATTATGATTCATTTCCGGAATTACATGATGCCAGCATAGCATTTTGCTGTTTTCGTTTATTTGTTGACGAAAACGAACACCAACACCCTCGAAACCATTTGGAGTATAAATAACAGGCGTTTTTCCATATAATTTTTTCGCTAAAGAAAGCGCTTGTTTTTGAATGGTAGATTTTTTTTCTTCTAATAGATTAATTGAGTTTTCTAATTCTTCTTCAAAGTAACCATCAATAATTTTGTAATGATGTAGCATATAAAAGAGCTTGGCAAAAGCATAAGCGAACATTGCTCTTGGGGGATGTCCCTTTGGCACAATTAATCTATTATAGCCATTTTTTTCACCAATATCATTCAGTCTTCCCCCAGAAGTAATTATTGCAATTTCACTTTCTTTGGCTTGGCATTTTTCAAGCGCAGACAGCGTTTCTTCAGTATTTCCAGAATACGAACTAACAATTACGAGAGTGTGTTTGTTCACAAAACTTGGAATAGTATAATCTTTGTTTGTTATAACTGGAATGCTTATCTTTTTAGAGATAAGATCACTTACAATAGTCCCACCAATCCCAGACCCTCCCAATCCACAAATAAGAACATTTTTTATGGCTTTTTTGCTTTTTTTTAACTTTGTGCCATAGGCAATTTTAATAGCATCTTTTAAATGATTAGTAAAATCATTTATATAATCATTCATTTTCATATCAATAACAGTATTATAAAAGCGCGTTAAAAGAAGTCAAAAATACGAAATAATAGGATAATAGAATTTCTATATTTGTAAAAAAATTATAGAATGACAAGAGTGCCTTCGGAACAAGAAAAAATTAGAAGAGAATCGCTACAACAGATTCGGGATTTAGGGATAGACCCTTATCCAGCAGAAATGTTTGGTATAAACACAACATCTAAACAAATAAAACAAAACCATATAGAAGGAGAGGAGAAAGAAGTTGTTATTGCCGGAAGATTAATGAGCAGAAGAATTATGGGAAAAGCTTCTTTTGCAGAGATACAAGATGTAGAGGGAAGAATTCAGATTTATTTAAATAGAGATGAAATTTGTAAGGGAGAAGATAAATCTATGTACAATTTAGTTTTTAAAAAACTATTGGATATTGGAGATATTATAGGGGTTAAGGGGAGTGTATTTGTTACTAAGGTTGGAGAAACTTCTGTAAAAGTAAAAGAATTAAGAGTTCTCACAAAGTCTCTTCGTCCTCTACCCCTACCAAAGGTAGACGCCGAAGGAAATGAACATGACACATTTGCTGATCCTGAAAAAAGATATAGGCAAAGATATATTGATTTAGTCGTTAACCCTGCAGTAAAAGAAACTTTTATTAAAAGAACACAATTGACCAATTCTATGCGATCCTATTTAAATCAAAAAGGATATTTAGAGGTTGAAACCCCAATTTTACAACCACTTTATGGTGGTGCAGCAGCACGCCCCTTTAAAACACACCACAACACCCTGGATGTTGACTTATATCTTAGAATTGCTAATGAGCTTTATTTGAAAAGACTAGTTGTTGGCGGCTTTGATGGTGTGTATGAATTTTCTAAAGATTTTCGAAATGAGGGAATGAGCAGATTTCACAACCCTGAATTCACACAAATGGAATTATATGTTGCGTATAAAGATTATTCTTGGATGATGGAATTGGTAGAGGAAATGGTAGAGAAAGTAGCATTAGATTTACACGGGAATACAGAAATACAAGCCGGAGATAATATAATTAATTTTCAAAGACCATGGAAAAGATATACTATGTATGAGGCAATTACTCATTTTACAGGATTTGATATTTCTAATATGGACGAGTCTTCTATAATAAAAATTGCTAAGCAACTGGGAGTTGTTATTGACAAAAGCATGGGAAGGGGAAAGTTAATTGACACAATTTTTGGAGAAACATGTGAGCCCAAAATAATACAACCAACATTCATTACAGATTATCCAGTAGAAATGTCTCCGCTTGCTAAAAAACATAGGAGTAAAGAGGGATTAGCAGAGCGTTTCGAAGGCTTTTGTAATAGCAAAGAAATATGTAATGCGTTTTCTGAGCTTAACGACCCTGTCGAACAAAGAGCTCGATTTGAAGAACAGCTAGAATTGGGAAAGCGAGGTGATGATGAGGCGATGTTATTAGATGAGGATTTTCTTAAAGCTATTGAATATGGTATGCCACCAACAGCGGGATTAGGGATAGGTATAGACAGGTTAAGCATGATTATGACAAATTCAAATTCTATTCAGGACGTGCTATTTTTCCCACAAATGAAGCCTAAATCTGATTAAAAACAAATCATATGTATAAAATTGAAGAAATATTAGTAAAAAATGAAATTAACGGCAAAGAGCTTGAATATCTTTTGTCAGAAAGAAAAACTGGGGCAATTGATTTTTTACTTGTTGACGTAAGAGAGGAATATGAGTATCAAGAAAAAAGAATAGTTGGAGTTGATTACTTAGTTCCAATATCTGATTTTTTTAATAAAATACAAGACATTGAGGGCTGTAAGTCACAACACATAATTGTTAAATGCAAGTTGGGGGGCAGGTCTGCTCAAGCACAAATGCAAATGAAGGCATTAGGGTTTCAAAAAGTGATTAATTTAGCAGGAGGGATAACTAATTATTGCGGAGAGATTGTCTAAGAATTTTATTTGCCCTTGTTTTTCCAATCACAGTTATTAATTCTGCTTCCGTTGCTTTATTTACTTGTTTAACAGATCCAAAATGAGTAATTAAAAGCCGCACAGTTTTCGGCCCAATTCCTTTAATTTTATCTAATGAAACACTCAGCGCGGAATTCACACGTTTATTTCTATGATGTAAAATTCCAAATCGATGTGCTTCATTTCTTATTCTTTGTATTAATTTTAAACCTTCTGATCGCTTATCTAAATAAAGAGGAAGACTGTCTTCTGGGAAATAAATCTCTTCTAATCGTTTGGCAATACCTATAATACCGATCTTACCTCTTAGATTTAGTTTTTCTAAACTTTTTAATGCTGAGTTTAACTGACCCTTTCCCCCATCAACAACTATTAAATTTGGCAAACTATTCTCCTCGCCTAATACTCGCTTATACCTTCTATAAACACCTTCTTCGATACTTGCATAATCGTTTGGTCCATCAACCGTTTTTATATTAAAATATCGATAATCTTTTTTGCTTGGAGTTCCATTTTTAAAAACAACACAAGAAGCTATAGTATTTTCTCCTTGAAGATTTGAAATGTCAAAACACTCAATGTGTTTTGGGGTTTCTTTTAATCGTAAATCATTTTGTAATTTTTGTAAAATTCGAATATTATGCTGCCGCTCTAGAGTATTCATTTTTTGTCTTTTTTTATCTAATAGCATATGCCGTGCATTTTGTAAGCTTAAGGCAATTAATTTTTTCTTTCCCCCAATTTTTGGAACTGTAATAGCAAAACTACTACAGAAATTTTTTATAGAGAGGGAGCAGTAAATTTTTTTTGAAGAGCTTTTAAATCTTTGCCTTAACTCAATAATAGCTAGTTTTAATAATTTCTCTTCGGATTCATTCATTTTTTTTCTTAATTCTAGCGTATATGATTGAATCACACTCCCCGATTTAATGTTAAGAAAATTTACAAAGGCAGTGTGTTCATCTGAAATAATTGTAAAAACATCAACATTAGTTATTTTAGGGTTTACAACAATAGATTTAGATTGGTATTTCTTTAGAAGAGCTATTTTTTCTTTAATTATTTGTGCATGTTCAAATTTTAATTGTTTAGCATATAAGCGCATTGTTTTTTTTAAATCATTCATTAGTGAGTAAAGATTTCCATTTAAAATCTTTCGTATTTCACTAACTATAGACAAATATTTGAGCAATTCCTTTTCTGATTCAATAGTTCTGTTTATATATGATATTGGAGTCCAGCCATGATTATAAAATAAGTCAGAAAAAACACTAAGAAGTGTTTTAACCATATGAGTTGATGTGTAAGGACCAAAATATTCTCCCTTAGTATTTTTTATTTCTCTTGTTTGAAATACCCTAGGAATTTTCTCATTACTAATACATATCCAGGGATAAGTTTTTCCATCTTTTAACAACACATTATATTTTGGCTGCTGATTTTTAATAAGGTTGTTTTCTAGTAGTAAAGCATCCATTTCTGTCTCTACAAGCACATATTTTATGTCTTGAATTTTACTAATAAGAATTTTTATTCTTTCGTTTTCTTGATTTTTTGTAAAATAAGAAGAGACTCTTTTTTTTAAGTTTTTTGCTTTTCCTACATAAAGTAAGGATTGGTTTTTATCATAGTACTGATATACTCCTGTTTTATTTGGAATGTTTTTTATTGTTTTATCTATATGGCCTGTAGGGGTCACTATTTTGAAAGAACAATAATTTCTTTGAATCGTTCAACATTCCCGTTTATAGAAAACACCTCCACCCAAATGATATACATACCCGTGTTTAACTGAAGACCACCCTCGGAAGTCCCATCCCAAATCACATCCCCTGAGTTGCCAATCATTTTATTGGATAACAACTTTTTAACAAACCTCCCTTCATCGTCAAAAACTTTAATTGTTGCCATTAAATTAGATTCGCTAAAATCCCACATAATAGCACAAACATCTTTGTCTCCATCATTATTTGGGCTAAAGGATTTTGGGAAGACGGTTACTTCTCCGAGGCTTTGACTTATAAGATCTTGAGAGTTTTTATATGAGGGAGTGCCAAAACCCACTGTAGAGGAAGCAGAATGCCAGTTGTCTGCGCTTTGGGTTTTAGAATTTGCGCTCAACCTTTCAAGGCTTACCCCTTTAGTTGTTTCTAAAAGCGAAAAATGCAGATTTTCATCATATTCAAAAGCATCAATTATTTGATTTAAAGATTGGTGTACAATACAAATTGTACCTCCCTCATTAGGCAGAGAGGGCATGCTATTTATTTCAATAAAATTATATGGGTTTTCACAAAAATATTGATCTTTTACCTTTGCAGAATCAGAGGTGATAACCAGATAGGATTTTGGAGAAAAAAGCGTAACCCCCTCGGTAATTATTTTTGGATTCTCTGCATAATTTTCGAATCCAAACTCAAAAAAATTGGCAACCCTTAATTTAGACAAATCAAAATATGAGTTAGAATTATTTAATAGTTCTATATAATCTACCCCATTACTATTTGGATTAAAAAGCACTTCATTAATTAGGATTTGATTTGCCAAGGCAGAGTCAGGAAGCCCAAAACTAATTGAATTAGAAACTAAATTGCCAGAGCAATCTAAAAGCCCTAATGTAGAAACACTATATGTTGTGTTTGGTAAAAAGTTAAAATCAAAAGCTAAGGTTACACGATTAAAAAAGGGCTCTAACGGGGTGTTTAAATAGGGGTTAGAATTATTTATTATAAACAATGAACTGTCTTGCAGAATTAAGCGGGTTAAATTTTTATTAAACTCTATCTGCACTTTATTGCTTTCTGTAATAAATGCTTTTGTAATTCTGAGCTCACTAATAGCTACAGTCTCGCCAAAAACAGAATTTTGTTTTCCAGGCGTTCCCCCAAGATTAGCTTTTGCCGCTCGCCAATTATTTTTACCCTCACAAAACAAGGAGGGATTTACCCTCTCAATACTCCAACCACCATCTGATTTGTTATCATCATTATACCAGCGATCAGTATAAGCGATTGAATTTATTACCAGCCCCACATTATTTTTTAGAATAATATTAGAGCCAGAATTTGTTAAAGAAACAGATGTAAGCCCAATTTTTGAAATATTATTTGGGAATGAGTCAACAACATCTTCTTTTATTAGAATTAAAAAACTATCAGCTTCAATAACAGAATTTGGAAATGTTTTTTCAGTCGTTCCAATTGTAATTGTCCATCCGCTTAAATTAATTGAAGAATTTGTTGTGTTATAAAGCTCAATATACTCATGTTCAGGAAGCCCAATTGATGGGCTTGGATCTACAAATATTTCATTGATAATTACATCATTATGACTAGTTGTTATAGCAGTTGTATCTTCGACTCCGGAAACAATAAAATTGTCGAACCAAAATTTATCCCCCCTGGTAGAAGTATATTTGCAAACCACTCCAAAATAATTTGAAAGGCTAGTTGAATTATCAAACCCCACCCCCTCCAAAAAATAATTCCCACTAGTGTCCACGTACAACTCCCAGTTCCCCAAATCATCTCTAAGAACCTTAATTTTGATATCAGGGCTTGAAGCAGCCAAACCGTCCGTTCCATCTATTATTTTAGCGGCGGACACTCCGACTTGGGTATATAGGGCAATCTCATCAACCGCCCCGCTTTCTCCACCAACTTTTACAAAGTAGCCATTTAAATTGCCAGTTAAATCTTGCACATCAGAAGTTAAATATATTTTAGCATAATTTGATGTTGAAGGGTCAAAATCTAATTTGATTTCAAACTCCCAACTTCCATTTATAATTGCATTACTAGCGGTAGACAAATAAGAGGTGTTAGCTATAGAATCATTTAAATGTAGTTTAAGCCCAGTGTCTATTTCAAAAGCATTAGCGTTGCCCTCCCATGTAGGATTGTTGATAAAATTACCATCAGAAAAATCATCAGAAAATTGAGAAAAAGCAGCAATGTTATATGCAAGAAAAAGAAAAGTGATTAAGTATTTTTTCATAGGGTGTAAATATAGTATTTTTGATATTATTTAAATTTATGAGATTAGCAATTGTAGGGGCAACAGGTATGGTTGGAAGAGAAATGCTAGAGGTGCTTTCTGAAAGAAAGTTCCCTTTAACAGAGTTAATTCTTGTTGCATCAGAAAAATCATGTGGAAATCTTATTTCTTTTAAGGGGCAGAAACACAAGGTTATTTCTTTAGATAATTTACTAAAGAAGGAGGTTGATTTAGCCCTTTTTTCTGCTGGATCCAAAATTTCCAAAATTTGGGCTCCAAAATTAGCAGAAAAAGGCATAAAAGTTGTTGATAATTCTTCTTATTGGCGAATGTGTTCAAAATATCCGCTTGTTATTCCAGAAATTAACGGAAACACAATATCAAAAAAGGATATGATAATTGCAAATCCTAATTGTTCTACTATACAATTATTAATGGCAATTGCCCCTCTTCACAAGCTCTTCAAGATAGAAAGGGTAGTGGTTTCAACATATCAAGCTGTTAGCGGAACCGGAAAACAAGCAGTTGAACAATTAAAAAATGAGCAAAATCTAAAAGACAGCAAGATGAGTTATCCACACAAGATATTTCAAAATATTATTCCACAGTGCGATGATTTTTTAGAGAACGGCTATACTAAAGAGGAGATGAAGCTTACGAATGAAACAAAAAAAATATTAGATGATAATATAAACGTTGTAGCTACAGCTGTTCGGGTTCCTGTGTTTAGAGGACACTCAGAAAGCACAAATATTACATTCGCAAAAGAATTTAGTTTAGATGAAGTTAAATCCACACTACAAGAAACAGAAGGGTTGGTTGTTTTGGATAACCTAGAAAAAAAAGAATACCCGATGCCAATTAATACTCAAAAAAAATGTGAAGTTTTTGTAGGGAGGATTAGAAGAGATTTCACAAAAGAAAAGTCATTAAACATTTGGGTCGTTGCAGATAATTTACGCAAAGGGGCTGCTACTAATACAATTCAAATTGCAGAATATCTAATCGCTAACAAATTATTAGTTAAATAATTCTCGATAAAAAAATAGAATAAGCAAAATTCCAATAGAAATACCTGCGTCTGCAATATTAAATACGGGCCGAAAAAATATAAAATGCTCACCCCCAAATACAGGAATCCAGCTTGGAAAATGACTGTTTATCAACGGAAAGTAAAACATGTCTACAACTTTTCCGTAAAAGAGGCTAGAATAACCTCCCGAATCGGGAAATAGTGTTGCTAAATTATTAAAGCTGTCATTAAAAATAATTCCATAAAACACACTATCAATTATATTTCCAATTGCTCCACCAATAATTAAGCCGAGCGAAATTAATACTCCGCTTGTAAAACGTGCATTCACTATTGAATTTACATAAATAATACCCAGAATTACTACAACTATTCTAAAAAGAGTTAGAATAAGTTTGCCATTTACCCCCCCAAACTCTATTCCAAAAGCCATCCCATTATTTTCAGTAAAGTGAATAATAAACCAATTAAAAACTTGAAATTCTTGACCCAAAACCATATTGGTTTTTATCCAAATTTTTAGAATTTGATCTAGAATAATTAAAATAAATGCAGTAAAAAATATTTTCCTCAAAATATTTATTGTGATTTTTTAGCCTCAATACTTAATGTTGCGTGCGGAACAAGCCGTAATCTTTCTTTTGCAATTAATTTTCCGGTTTCACGACAAATGCCATATGTTTTGTTTTCAATTCTTATGAGTGCGTTTTGCAGGCTTCTAATAAATTTGGCCTGCCTCTCAGCAAGCTTTACATTTTCCTCCTTGGAAAGCGTAGAAGACCCCTCTTCAAACGCTTTAAAAGAAGGAGAGGTGTCTTCAGTGCCATTGTCAGAATCATTTGCAGTAGCAGCTCTTAATATTGACAGGTCTTCTTGGGCACTCTCTATTTTTGCAAGAATGATTTTTTTGAATTCTTTTAATTCACCGACTGAGTATGCTGTTTTTTCCGACATAATCTTAAATTTTTATTAAAGAAACCTTAAGAGAGTTATCTAGCAAATCAATCGCTATTCCATCACGTATATTAGCTTCGTTATAGTTGAGAGTTTTCGCCAGAGTCTCCTCACAAATATAAGTGAAATTATTTTTAATTGCTTTAGTAATCAAATCATTTTTTTCAACGAATAGTTTTATTTTGTCCGTGACCTCGAGACCCTTTTCTTTTCGGAGATTTTGAATTCTATTTACAAATTCTCTAGCAACACCCTCGTCTTGCAATTGAGCACAAATATTAATATCTAAGGCTACGGTTATACCATTGTTTGTAGCCACACTAAAACCAGGAATATCAGCAGAACTAATTTCAACATCTTCTAGCGCAATCACAATGTTGTTTTTTAGTTTATATTTTTTGTTTTTTTCTATTTTGGCAATATCTTTTTCCGAAAACAGCGAAATTGAATTTGAAATTTCTTTCATTTTTTTACCAAATTTTGGGCCAAGGGTTTTAAAATTTGGTTTTATTTCTTTTTTTAACACACTTGATTCTTCGGTTAAGAATTCAATTTCTTTTACATTTAATTCGTTTTTGATAATTTCAGTAACACTATCAACGTCATCTCTTGTTTCTTTTTTTAGAACAGGAATCATAATTTTTTGAAGAGGCTGCCTAACCCTTATCTTCTCTTTTTTTCTTAGAGATAAAGATAGCGAAGTTATGTTTTGAGCCAAAGACATTCTTCTTTCCAATTTGGCGTTTATAATTGCAGGGTTTGAACTGGGGAATTGCGCCAAGTGCACAGATATTATTGATGAGTTTTTATTACGCAAGTTTAAATCTTGAAACAGCCTATCCATATAAAACGGAGCAATTGGGGCGGCAATTATTGAAATAGTTTCTAGACATTCGTATAGCGTTTGGTATGCGGCAATTTTATCTTTTGCATACTCTCCTTTCCAAAAGCGCCTTCTACTTATTCTTATATACCAATTGCTTAGTTTATGTACGACAAAATCTTGAATTATTCTAGCCACTATTGTTGGCTCATAATCCTCATAATTTTTCTCTACCTTTAAGATTAAAGAGTTTAGTTCAGATAAAATCCATCTATCTAATTCAACACGTTCATTTATTGGGATGGTGTTTTCAGAACAATTAAACTTATCAATATTTGCATAGAGAGCAAAGAAGGAATAGGTATTATATAGGGTTCCAAAAAACTTTCGCTGCACCTCAACAATCCCCTCTGCATCGAATTTTAAATTATCCCAAGGCTGGGCATTTGATATCATATACCATCTAGTAGCATCTGCACCATATTTATCAATTATTTCAAATGGGCTTGAAGTGTTTCCTAGTCTTTTAGACATTTTGCTTCCATTTTTATCCAAAACAAGTCCATTAGAAATCACACTTTTATAGGCAACAGAATCAAAAAGCATGCTTGATATTGCATGTAGAGTAAAAAACCAACCTCTAGTTTGATCTACCCCTTCAGCAATAAAGTCGGCGGGATAGTTTTGTTTAAACAATTTTTTGTTTTCAAAAGGATAGTGTATTTGTGCATAAGGCATCGCTCCCGAATCAAACCAAACATCAATCAGGTCTGTCTCTCTTTTCATTGGAAACCCGCTTTCTGAAATCAGAATAATATCATCAACAAACGGCCTGTGGAGGTCAAAACAGGTGTAGTTTTTAACCGACATGTCTCCGGGGATGAAATTTTCTAATGGATTTGAACTCATTACACCTGCTTTAATTGCCTTTTCAATTTCAACTTTTAGCTGTTCAACAGAACCAATACAGACCTCCTCATTACCATCCTTTGTTCTCCATATCGGAATTGGCACCCCCCAAAATCTTGAACGAGATAAGTTCCAGTCTACCAAGTTTTCTAA
>CEUA01022495.1_pt1 | contig 16459 bp, 15 predicted proteins | sample 361541 | NCBI WGS metagenome assembly CEUA01 (sample SAMEA2623079, study PRJEB7988) | marine metagenome | isolation source: saline water (ENVO:00002010), including
CCCATATTCTGCAAAAGTTTCCTGTATTGGATGAAGGTGATGGCCCAGAGATAAGCCTTCAACTGTAATTATTTCACTACCCTCAACTTCCTTGGCCATAGTTAAACAAGATAATTTTGGTACACCATCGACCAAGACCGTACAACATCCGCATGTGCCTAAATCACAACCTCTCTTTGTTCCAAGGCTTCCTCCTTTGTTTCTCAGAACATCCAATAAAATAGAATTGCTTTCTATCGTAGTAGAAAAATCAACATCATTTATTCTTGATGTCCAAGTTACTTCATCCGAGGCAGGAATCATTGGGAGTCGAAATCGAGTCATGCGTATTAAATCCCATCCGTCATAGTTCTTTGAGCATTTGGATTTAAATTATCTTTTTGCAACTTTAAATCTTCAGTGGCTTTACGTAATATAATTAATTCTGCCCTTTGAATATGTTCTCCAAGTGTACTTCTAGCCATGCCAAGTTCGTCAGCCAATTTCTTTAGTGTGGTTTGTGAATCTGCTTCATAATAGCCCCTATAAGCAGCGTAAGAAATTATTTCTTTTTGCCTACTTGTTAATTCATCTGTCCATCCGTTGCCAATATCTCCTTTTATTGATTGAACACTTATCTTATCAGGAGGCATCAATTCTCTAACTAATGATACCAACTTTCTGACCGATGTTGAGACGCCTGATATCCTTAATTCCATGCCAGTCTCTGAACATAACTTATATGGAGTTTGCAAGTGAATATTTTCCATTTCTAATCCTAAAATTGCTAATGGATGAGTGCATAACAAACTGACTAGAATACCATCCTCATCTTCTTCATATTTGTCAATAATTTGAAAATTACTTAAATTGGATATATCATCAATAGATGAAAATTCACGTAATTTTATTTCGGCCAATTGGGTTATTCCTCTTTTTGATATTGAAAGGTGGCCGAGAATCTCAATCCTCTCAACAATATCAAGAATTTGAGAAATCTCATTCGAGCCACGAAGTGAATTTATATTCCACCTTATGGCAACCTTACGCATATTCAATGCAAACAAGGAACCGGTATTGAATCCTGCGGAAACTACGACCAGTATGACTCACGGATGGCTTGATTGGTTTCCATACATAAAACTACATCAGAAGGCCTATTAGGCATTTCAGCAGTACCATTCAGATGTTCAATAATAGGTAAAACATTACTCTCATTAACAACGCCCCAGCCAACTTGTGTACAGGGTGCAACTGGAGAAATAGGTGTCGTTCCAGAAAGTGGATCCCATGTTGAAAATGAAGGATACCATGCTGAGAGATTTAGGGCATCTCTTAAATCGTCATTTGATAGTTTCATTTCAGTGCCATTTATTAAGTATTTATTCCTACTTTCTGGATTTGCTCCGGATGAAAAATCACCAAACTCATCTCTTAAATTAGTAATAACTTTGGAAAGTAGACCAGCAGTTCTTGGAGTTGCAAATGATGTCCCAGAAGTTTCATGGTAACCATCAATATCATCATGGTTGGGTAATATTTGAGTCCAATCTGCTGCTACATCTGGATAAGATCCACTCATGGTTTCTTTCTGATCATCGCCTTCTTCGGCATATCCTGAAATTCCAATACTCCAAGGAGGCCCGGCAGTTGAGTCTTGTACTGCAGGAGAAGGTGAATTATCAGCTGCCCCTGTATGTATTTTTCCTTTTTCCACAACTGCTATTTTGGTGGCGTCCTCAATACCAGGTACAGGAATTGATCCTATAGGTCCAAAACTAGTAGTAATAATGTCTACAAGAGGTTGATTTGCAGCTGCAAGTACAGCAGCGTCACTAAAACCTTCTACAAAAAATATTACTGCATTGGGGTTAGCATTCAAGACTGCCCCTGTGACTGCAGTCCCATGGCCATCTTGAGGGTCATCAAGTATTGGAATGTCTGTATCGTTGTCAGGTGAAGTGCCGATTATCTTTGTGCCCTTAAACCAAACAATATCTGTAGAAGCGATAGTGTCCCAACATGATTCTTTGTCAGAATTATATCTCTCTTCCCAAGTTCCGTTAGTAGTTATTTTACATACTTTGGTAACTCCTAAGCCATCTAAAAGCCATTGAGGATAGTCTTCTTCCATTATGAAATGATCATGGTAAACATTAATCCCAGTATCTATTGGTGCGACTACACTAAAAGCACCAAATGGATTTATGTCATAATCATCTTCTGTAGAGAGTTTTCCTTCACTACCCAAACAACCACTAAATGAGGATGACAGGATTATAGTCAAAGTAAAAAATATAAAATTTCGTACCATTTTTAATCCTCCTTAATTCTTAATTATCCTCTGAAGTATTATTTGCATCCATGGAAATAATTTCGGCGCAAATAGAAATTGCTATTTCCTCGGGCGAATGTGCCCCTATAGGCAGGCCTATTGGACATCTTGTAAAATCGACTATCGATTTAGGAATGTTTGCATCTAAGGCAGCGGCTCTAAATGCCGACCATTTTGTTTTAGAGCCTATACAACCAATTCTCGGCCTTTGATTTGCTTTAATTTTAGATAAAATCCCAATTAAAATTTCTTGGTCTATGCTCCAATCATGCCCCAATAGTAAAATATCTGAGAATCTAGAAAGAGATAAGTGATCTTCTGAATCTAAAAAATCAGAAACAGATGAGTTATGTAATTCTTCAGCATTTGGGAATCTTTCTTTGTTAGAAAATTCTTCTCGAACATCGAAAATACTGTATCCCCAACCTATTGAATTACAAACAGTTGAAAGTGATTTTCCAACATGCCCGCCTCCGATGATTAAAATATTGGGAGAGGTATTTATTACTTCTAAAGAGACTGTCAACTGACCACCACAGAGACTGTCCAAAGCGGTTACTTCTTTGCCTTTTCCATCCTTGTACAGTAAAAAATTCTCTATTCTACCTCCTTGTGTTGCCATTCTATAAGGATTTTTTATTAATTCATAAAGTGCTTTCTCGATTTTTAGTTCCAATCCTGCTCCTCCGATTGTACCGAATTTTTCACCGTTTTTAATCATAGCCAATTTGGCACCTGGTTTACCTGGTATACTGCCTTTTGAATCGATTACAGTAGCCAAGGCTACATCGTAACCTTCTGCTAACTTTTCTAAAATCCAAGAATGGACTCTACGAGTCATACTCGTCTCAGGAGAATCACATATTTGTTATTAATCTATGAAATAGTCGAAAGCGACATCCGAGACTATCATAACTGCAACCTTCTTGAATCGGTTGATTAAAGCATTAGGGCTCTTTCGTAGATAATATGCGAGATGTCTCCGAACTATTCAGTGGCGACACCTGCTCGTTTCAGAATCGCTCATATGATTCGCTCACGATTCCTAAAATTTTGAAGGAGTAAAATCGATGGTTAGTTCTAATGAAATTATTGAGGTAATTGTTGTCAGCATGCGTGACGCTTTTCTTGCAGTCACCGTATTTGTTGGTGCGATGGTTTTGTTGTTCAGTTGGTTACAGTATATTACTGCAGGAAGATTTGTCGATACAATTCGAACAAATACTAGATGGCAACCAGTAATTGGTTCCCTCATGGGCATAACTCCAGGATGTGGTGGAGCTATTGTAATGATGCCAATGTACGCGCGTGGTTATGTCACTTATGGCACCGTAATAGCAACACTGATTGCAACATTAGGAGATGCAGCATTCGTATTAATTGGTGCAGCAGTTACTGATTCATCATTTATAGCGCCTGTTATTGCTGTACATCTAATTTCATTATTTGTCGGAATTTTTTGGGGTTATCTTGTTGATATCTTGAAAATTACTCCCCGTAACCCCTTAGGAAAATTTAGTCTGAATTTTCGAGATAATTTATCACCAGAGATTCTTATTGATGGGAAAAATCAAGATTCTAGAGAAGTATTCGATGACCTAGGAAGAGAAGATGGAAAGGGTTGGGGATACATTCTACTTCACCAAGGATATACTGTTTGGTGGATCGTAACTTCTCTAGGACTCATATTCGCAATTATGTTGTTGTTTTGGAGCGCCCAGGATGCAAATTTCGCTCTAGAGATAGATTATAATCCATTGACTTTACATGGATTTATTACTTGGATAGGTTTGATTGGAACTTCTTTATCTATTATTCTATATATTTCACAGAAAAATTGGATTGGTGACGATACAGAAGCATCTATCGGCGACAAATTATATTCAATGCGTGAAACATTGATTCATTCTGCAAGTGAAACTGCATTCGTTACATTTTGGGTGATGTCTGCATATCTAATTTTTGAATTTTCCATGTTATTTTCAGGCATGGATGAGTCTGAACTAGCATTATATGGAGATGGGTTGATTGCAGTAATTATTGCATCATTAATTGGATTGATACCTGGCTGTGGCCCTCAAATAATTGCCATAACAGCATATACAAAGGATATAATCTCATTTCCGGCACTCGTAGCAAATGCTATCAGTCAAGATGGAGATGCGCTTTTCCCATTACTGGCAAGGCATCGAGTAGCGAGTTTGTGGGCAACTATTCACACCACTATCCCTGCCTTAATTGTCGGAGTTATGTTGATGTTTTTTTCTATTACATTCTAAATTGCCTCATTACGGAAAGAAGATATGAATTCCATAAGGATTGAGATATCTTTTTCTGTATCTACATTAAGATGTAAATAATCATCCATTACTTCAAATTTTTTTGGCTTTATTATATCGCGTAAAGGAGTTGTAGGGTTTTGATTTAGAATTTTTTTAACATCTGATTTTGATAATAATAGAGGGTGCCCTCCTCTTCCATCTTTTTCGGGACAAAAGGTACCATCCAAAGATATTAATTTTGATAGGGTTGAAGAAGAAAATCCTGGCCTGTCAACTGGGACCACTAAGGCTTTGAAATTCTTCGAAAAATTTTCAAGAATAAAGTTTAGACCGATTTGAAGAGAACCGGTCCTACCAGATTCAGGGTTGTTGTTAGGGATAACTTCTACCTCTTCTGTGAGGTTTTTTATTTCGGAAATTAATTCTTCTCTAGTTACAATTATGGTTGTAATATTATGTTTTTTAAGCCTTTTAACTAAAAAATTAATTAAAATATCATTATTTATTTTTAATAATGCTTTAGGCCTTCCCAATCTCTGACTTTTACCAGCAGCTAATATGACTGAAAAAATTGTTTCGTCATTTAAATCTGACATAAAACCACTAATTATCCATATTTAACTAAATAGTAAAGCCATATATGTTAGATATCCAAGAACCATACTAAATCCTACACCTCTCCCTATCTCTCTATTGTTAAGTAGCATTCCACAAACAAATCCAGATGAAAGTAATAACAACCAAATGTCCCCATTAGCAAAATTTGACGATACTACGATTCCTCCTCCTACTATTGAAGCGATTCCTAAGATTCCTAAAATATTCATAACATTGGATCCCAATACATTACCAAGGGCAACTCCTTTGTGTCCTCTTAAAGCTGAAATTACAGTGACTGCAAACTCAGGAAGCGATGTGCCAAGTGCGACTATAGACAATCCAATTACTGATTCAGAAATACCATATTTATCCATTAGACCCTTGACTCCATCCATCAATAAGTCTGCACCTAACCATACCATTATTCCTCCACCTAACAATACTAAAACAGCAAGAGAAAGTTTCTGAGAAAAGATTGAATCATCATTTTCAGAAGTTAAATTGTAATCTTTAGCATGATTGTATGAATAAGCATAAAAACCAATTAAGAGGATAATCATGAATACTCCTAAAAATTGTGAAATTGAGCCAAATAATGTTGCTCCGACTAAAATTAGTGAAGCGATTAATACTGCTACTGCATCTCTTCTTATTCCCTTACCGGGATATTCAGAAGCCCCCAATAAGGCTGCTGAGCCTAATACTAACATCACATTTGAGATATTAGAGCCAATTATTCCTCCAATAGCAATATCATCTCCGCCTTCTGTATTTAGTGCTTCTAAGACAACCGCTAATTCTGGTAATGAAGTGCCAAGTGCAACAATAGTAAATCCTATCAATAGTGGAGGAACTCGAAATTTACTTGCTAATGATACAGCTCCTTGGACAAAACCTTCTGCACCTAAAATTAAAAGAATGAAGCCTATGATGACGTACAACTCATCCATAACAGAGTGCATGCGCGAAGGCATTACTCAAGACCATTTGCAATTACTGCCCACATAGCCGCTCAATATGTCTAACTACTAAATCTGCAGATGGTATAGTGTAATCTTCAAGTGGAGGCGAAAAAGGAACTGGAGTATCAAGTGCACCAATTACCACAGGAGGAGTTTCTAAATTCCAAAATGCTTCTTCCATAATTCTACTAGAAATTGTATGTGCTAAACCACCCATCCACTGAGATTCTTGTAGTATTATCATTCTAGAAGTCCTATTTACAGATTTGATACATGTTTCAGCATCAAATGGAAGTAATGTTCGAAGATCCACTATCTCTACTTCTAGGCCTTTTTTTGCTACTTTCTTGGCTGCATCTAGAGCAACATGGACCATAGCGCCCCATGTTATTATTGTTATATGCTCGCCCCCTCTAATTACTCTTGCTTTACCAATGGAATTATTGCCTTCTGAAATCCTCTTGTGGACAGAATTTGTATCTACTAATTGATTTATATTATCTCCCCAACCTGTAGATCCACCCCTTAATCCATAGAGTCCCAAGTGCTCCAAAAAAACTACTGGGTCAGGTAATGAGTGACTTTCTATCAACATATCATAAGCATCTTGAGGAGTACTTGGAAATACTACAATCAAACCGGGGTCATTGATAAACCATGATTCAATAATATTGGCATGGAATGGGCCACTACGAGTTTTTCCTCCAAGTGGTATGCGTACCGTGAGAGGCACTTTAGCGCCCCACCTCCACCTTAATTGGGCTGCGTTATTTACTAGTGCGTTCATAGCCAATGCAGCAAATCCTCCAAATTGAATTTCTGCTACTGGGCGCATTCCACCCAAAGCAGCACCAGTCGCTGAATTGATAATTATAGATTCAGACAAAGGCATATCAAGTAATTTATCGGAGTGGCCTTTTGCCTTAAGCGACAAGTTCATGCCAAAAGCCCCAGCAATCTCCATATCCTCTCCCATAAATACGATATTATCTCCATATTCTTCAGCCAATGCTACCATGGAATTTTGAATTGCTCTACTAAATGTCCATGAGTTAGGTGCATTAGAGAACTCTAAAGCGTATTCTCCTGGTTTTAGAGGTTGATCCGAGATAATATTGCTTGAACTAATTCTATCAATTTGCTGAGAATGGGTTGTTGCATCATGCAATGAAGTTATTCCTTGTGTTACGCTATTGCCTTCCGGCCATGGCATTTCTTCCATAATTGCTCTTGAGGAATCGACATAGTTTTGCTCCTCTTCCTGTATCTTAGAAAGTATTTTACTACTAACTCCTAATTCTATTAATTTGTCATTATGTGTTGATAATGGATCTTTAGAAGACCAATAAGTCAAAAGTTCTCTAGAAACGTACCCTGGAGGATTACCGGAAGCTGCTCCCAAATATAGATCATCGTGGTGGTGAGCGTGCCCGCAACCCCTCATTGTCTCAACATGTATCAGAGTTGCACCACCTCCATTCATCGAAAACTCCTTCGCAACAGCGGTTGAAGCATAGAAAGCCGAAGGGTCGGAACCGTCTATTGACCATGATGGAATGCCCATTGCATGCCCTTTATCTCCATAAGTTTCTGCACCAGACTGTCCTCTAGTAAATGTATCAAGTGCTATTTGATTATTCTGAATCATATAAGATATAGGTAAACCTCTGGCTCCTGCGAAATTCATAGCTTCCCAGAATTCTCCACTACTGCTACAACCTTCTCCCACTGGAGCTAGGTGAAAACGTTGTTTTTTTAGACGTGCAGAAGCCAATGCTATTCCAGTTGTCGTGGCACTTGCAATCGGTAAAGGCGCGGTTGGAGGTAAAATTCCTTTTTCCCAATTGCCAATATGTAAATCACGGCCACCTGAACCAGGTATTCCTCCATCCATATATGATTCTGATTTGCCCATCTGGGCTGCAAAAATCTCAGAAGGAGTTTGTCCCATAGCTAAAGCCAGACCAGTATCCCTAATCATCGGGGCTATTATATCTGGTTCATCTCCATCATTAAGGTCTAGTGAATTGATATCTGTTAAAGCTGAAGCACAAGCAACAACAGCTTCTTGCCAAGTTGAACGGAATCCTTTTCCAGTGAAACTATTGCCATCAGGAGTAGGTATTCCATTTGTATAAAGATCCTTTAGATGTTCATCCAGAATACGAGTTCTTATCATCCATCTTTGCCAGTCAAGTCTTTGTTCTGTCGTCACAGATTGGACATATGCAATCCTCCTCAAACACAGTGAAATATCTATTAAAAGTCTTGAAGCCCTCCTATTAAGGAATAAATCTCCGCTCCTACGAGGAATTATCTCAGCTTTACTTAAATTGGAAAGACGAGGAGAAAATAATCTCTCTTTGAGAGATATATCAATCATGTTAACAAACGATTTTGAAAAGTCATGGAAAGAATTACCAGTGAATTTAGAGGGAATTTCCTGAGAATCCCACAATGATGAAATAAGTTCTAGATGACCATCATGCCTTTCTGCTAAAAATCGTAATAATTCATGCCTTACGTCGGTTGATTTAAGACTCTGTGAAAAAACTAATGGAGAAGAAGGAAACCATGATTTTCCCCAAAGAATTGGCATATTACTTTGTACTGACTCGTCAGAATTATCCGTATCTTGGTATTTCTTAATATCACCATCATTACGACGTTTCGCTTCAGTCAGTAACTCCCTTGGTGAAACGCTAATCGGTCTTTCCCAAATTTTTACAGTTCTAATTCTACCTTGGCCAGAGACCGATCTGTCAAGAGTCACTCGGGCTCTGTGTCCACATTGCTCACATTGCCTATCTAGCCTAGATGTATTATAATTACGAGTTTTCCATATCTGATGATGCATGCAATTGGGACATCTCCAAACTCCGTGCCTTGCTGTTGCCATATTCACTCGGAAAGGGTATTCATACAACAAATGTTCGGTTTACTAGATAGTAATATACCATATATTACTGATAAAAAATATAAAATAGAGAAAATATATTATTTTTTATCATAAATACCACAAATAAATGCTAAATACAATAAAAAAATACCACAATTAATACTTAATTACACTAGAATCTACTGTATCAGACCATTTTAGAATTCCTCCTTTCAGGTTTAGTATCGTATTTGTTCGGCCCGCTTCAAATAAAAATCTCTGAACTGCAGCAGACCTAACTCCTGATCTACAGTAAATTACTATGTCTCTATCCGAAGGTATTTCTTGGATTCTATTTGGTATTTCTGTATGAACTATTCGTAGACTTGTTCCTTCTATTCTAGAAATTGATTCTTCGTCCTCTCTCCTAACATCAAGTAAAAAGGGATTCCAATCATCATTTATTCTATTGATATACTCAGCAGGAGTTATATCTCCTGAAGACATAGAAGATTTACTGATACAATATTCCGATTCCAAGGATAGTTCAGATACTAACTCTCTAGATTTATTGGCCTCGAATTTTAATATCCTAGAAGTCATGGAGAGTGCATTAAAAACGAATAATTTTCCAGATAGAGGAGTCCCTATATCGAGTATTATTTTGATTGCCTCAGTTGCTTGTATAGATCCTATGATACCTGGTAGAATACCTAATACACCTGCTTCTGCACAATTTGGAGCAAATTCCAAAGGAGGAGGTTTTGGAAATAAGTCCCTATAATTTAATCCGGAAGACAGGTTGAATACGGAAACTTGGCCCTCAAATTGGTGTATGCTAGCAAATATCCAGGTTTTATTCAAAATTTCACAAGCATCATTAATTAAATATCTAGTTTGAAAATTATCAGTTCCATCAACAATAATGTCAAATTGGCCAATTAAATCTAATGCGTTTTCGATATTTAATCTGGTATTAAAAATTTTTACTGAAATATCTGGATTCAAATCTAAAAGCCTTCTCTTGGCTGATTCAACTTTTGGTTCACCCAAATTGGCATTACTATGAATTACTTGCCTTTGGAGATTTGAAACATCTACTTTATCATCATCTATTATACCTATTTGGCCGAATCCTGCAGCAGCCAAGTACAAGAGACAGGGAGAACCAAGGCCTCCTGCACCAACAACTAAGATTGAAGAATTTTTCAATCTTTGTTGCCCTTCTAAACCAACCCCTGGGAGAGACAAATGTCTAGCATAACGTTCTAATTCAGAATTTGACAATTCTTCACGCATGTCCGTCCGAAGAGCATCACAAACAAGTGTCCTTCGGTCATAAATAATAATTTACTAAATAATGAATAGTCGAATAGATGCAATAGCCCAGCCAAATCTTCCCCAAAATCTTGTGAATACTTGGGCATTTTTAGGATTTATATCAAAACCAAAAAAGTTCTTTACTAATCTTCTAATGAAATTCTGTTGACTTGCATCATCTGGCCTTGGAACTTTCCTGAAATAACGTTCGATATCAGTCAATATACAATAACTATCTCGGAAAAACCATAATATTTCTGTTAATCCATATAATATGAAAACCCCCCACCACATCCATTCATATGGCCCAATCCACATAAATCCGCAAAAGATAGTTACAAAAATATGAGTAAAATAAAAGAAGTCGGCAAATCTTCTATTCATCCAACTTACTTCTATTGAAGCTTTCAAGAAATCACCTTAATGTTGCTCTTCTATCCATTTTTCTGCATCCATTGCTGCCTGGCATCCCATGCCAGCCGCAGTTATTGCCTGCTTATATCTAGTATCGACTACATCACCTGCAGCAAATACTCCAGGGATATTAGTCATAGTATGATTGCTGGGGACGATGTATCCTGACTCATCTGTTTTGACCTGATTTTCCAGAAAATCTGTTATTGGCTTATGCCCTATAGCGATAAAAGCTCCTGTACAAGAGATTTGTTCTTCACTACTGTCTCTTGGATCTTGAAGTACTGCTCCTACAAGTCCATTAGCATCAGAAAGCCATTTCTTGACATTTCTGAATGTCTTGATTTCAATCTTCGGATTATTAGATGCTCTTTCATACATAACTTTTGAAGCTTTGAAAACATCCCTTCTATGAATTATTGTAACTTTACTAGCAAATCTGGTCAAGAATATTGCCTCTTCCATTGCAGAATCCCCTCCGCCTATGACTAACACTTCTTCGTCACGGAAAAACGCACCGTCACAAGTTGCGCATGTACTTATTCCTCTTCCTTTTTGTTCTTGTTCGCCTTCAGCCCCTAGCCAAATAGATTCGGCTCCAGTGCAAATTATGACTGTTTTTGATAGGAATAATTCACCTTCAACCCATACTTTGAAAGGATGTTCGGAAAAATCTACACGCTCAACATTTTTATCGTGAACTTCTAGGCCGAATCTTTCAGATTGTTCACGTAATTGTAACATCATTTCTGGACCTCCAATTCCTTCAGGATAGCCCGGGAAATTCTCAATATCTGAAGTAAGCATTAACTGACCTCCGGACATATATCCTGCGAACATCAATGGTTCAAGTAATGCTCTTGCAGTATAGAGTCCGGCTGTATATCCTGCGGGCCCAGAACCTATGATAATCACATTACGCACGGCATCATTCATATGCCTTCCAATAAGTGAGGTGTTTTGAACATTAACTTAAAAAATATTAATTTATCATTCTAGATATTGCGTTTACTGCAGCTCTTGAGTGAGATTCTAATCTTGGGGCAATATGTTCTTTTTTTGCCCCAGGGCCTATAATTCCAAGTCCTATAGGGATATTATATTCTAATTGTAGATTGATTATTGAGTTTATGACAGCATGACCCATGACTAATCCATGCTGTGTCTCACCTTCCTCTATTATTCCAAGGGTAACTATTCCTTCTAGATTATTCTCTGTAATCATCCTATCAATAGTAAGTGGGATTTCCATTACACCAGGGACCCATTTTAAAACCGCTATTTCGAATCCGTTGGAAATCGATTCTTCTGTTGCGTAATGTAACATTTTTTCCATTTCTTCTTTGTGAAAAGAAGTACAGATTATTCCTATTTTCATTTTCTCCCTCATTTAAATTATCATTGATTTTTCATTATTGCCGATACTGTTGATACGACTGCTTGAGTAATCGAGTCGATTTCTATATTCACCATACTACCTTCTATTTTTGAATTGATTGTAGTGCGTTCGAGAGTTTCTGGGATCAAATGTATATTGAATGAGTTGTTTTCTACTGTTCCTACCGTTAAGCTAATCCCATCGATAGCAATATATCCTTTTTCCATAACAAATGATTTTAATTTCTCATTAAGCGATATCTTGATATCAATTCCTTCGCCATTGTTTTTCTTGGAAATAATGGATGAAGTAGACATTATATGGCCTGAAAGGAGATGTCCTCCTAATTCATCGCCCATTTTCAAAGCACGTTCTAAATTCACCATATCGCCTTCTACGGCCTGACCAAGTGTAGTACGTGACAAAGTTTCTTGTATTGCATCAAAGTTAACTACCGAGTCTTTTTGACTTGTTACAGTCATACATATTCCATCAACGGATACACTTGAACCAGGATTCAAATTAGAGCTTAGTTCCCCCAAATCAATAGAAAAAGTTGATGATGTTACTTTTTGATCTATAGAAATAATAGTTCCAGTTCCTTGAACAATTCCCGTAAACATCTAATCTTCCTCATATGGTCCGCCTTTTTTATTTGGCCAAATATCTAGTATTTTCGCAATAATTTTTCTGGTACCATCCAGATCATCGGAAAGGCCTTCTACTCTAATGACCTCAATATCTCCAAAGCCATGTTCAATTAGTCCTTTCTTAATTGAATCGATAGAATGTTTTTGGTCATATCCTAAAGCGATTTTGTTCGGCCTTACTTCACTTAATATCTCAAAAATTGGTATTTCGGGAGGGTTTCCTATTATTGATTTGTCCACGGGTTTAAGTCCGCTTACCATTCTTCGACGTAGATTATGATTAGTTATAGGTTCATGTTTACGTTTTCTCACAGTTTCGTCATGTGCTACTACAACTACTAATTTGTCTCCCAATGATTTTGCCTGTTCCAAATAATGTAAATGCCCTGCATGGAGTAAATCAAAAACTCCTACTGCCATGACCACGGTAGACATATATTAAACTCTCCAATACAACTCACATTTGTTAATTTATCCCGAATGTTGTTAAAATATCTTCACCAGTTAACATTGGTATCTCATTCTTAATGGCATATTTCTTAGCATCTTCGACTGAAAGAGCACCATCGCCCTCAGGTTGTAACATTTCTGCGCCTATAGTACAGGCGGGAAGTCCGGCAAGCCGTGCAATTGCAACAGCTAATTCTGTATGTCCTTGACGTGATTTAAGTCCTCCTGGGGACTCACGGCATAAAGGTATATGACCGGGCGTCCTAAACTCTTTCCCTAGTTCTTTACGGGCTTCTGACTCACTAGCCCCATTAGAAAACAATTCATCTGTTAGTTCTCCAAATCTACGAGTAGTTAATGCACGATCTTTGTCAGTTATTCCGGTGAAAGTATTCCTATGATTCAATGACAAAGTGAATGCAGATTTTGAGTCATATTTCAAATCATCAGTAATTAATTCAGATAGTATTGGATTTTCCTCTACTAATTTAGGATGGGCATGTATATCTTGTAACCATGGCAATCCGAATAATTCTCCAACTTCATTTCCTATTGCCAGAAAGAGTAAGCCGCCACAATCTTTTCTCAATCTTCTCATTATACTTGGAGTGGCTGCAGATGCAGGCCAAAGTAAATCAGTTTCTTGTTCCCTAAAAGAAGAGTCGAAAATCATCACTGGTTTACCACTTGAAAACGCCTCGATTGCTGCTTCCACTCCTGATGTCATGGATAGCGGAGGTAGTACTCATACCCATTCTTTTCGGTTGGAAAGTATCAATTTAGGATGCCCCCTAGCATACCCATGGCCAAACGCATCGAGGTTAGAGTTCCAGTGAGAGTAGATTTAGCAGGAGGATGGACAGATGTACAACCATACACTTCTGATTATGGAGGAGAAGTAGTAAATTTTACTATTGATAAATACATTAAGTGCTCAATGGAAAAGGATGATGAAGGAAAGAAAAAAGTAGAATACACAAGTGATGTACCTACAGGTTCTGGATTAGGTACAAGTGGGGCAATGAATGTTGGACTAATAGCCACTATTGCAGGAGAGGGGAAGACTCCTGAGGATATTGCAGAATTAGCATTTAGATTTGAAGAATTATTGGAAAACAAAGGAGGCAGGCAAGATCAATGGGCTTCTGCCAAGGGAGGATTTAATCATTTACTTTTTATTGGCGATGAGGTAGAGCCATTACCATTTGAGCCAATGCGTTCAGCAAAAAACTGGTTACTAAAGCATTTCATTATCCTATACTCAGGTATCGAGCATAATTCTGGTAAACTGCATAAAGAGGTTTGGGGCAGGTACAGAAATGGCGATGAAGAAGTTTTGAATGGTTTACACCTTATTAGAAAGGCTGCAAGAACTATGGCAAATGGGTTACAGCAGGACAGGCGAGAAATGGTTGTTGAGTCCTTGAGAGAAGTGTGTAAAGGAGTAGATATGATTGATTTACGGATTCATGAGCCTTTTAATTCAGTTATTCAACCATTAATAGAAAGTAAGAAAGTCATTGCATGGAAGGCACTAGGTGCTGGTGGTGGAGGTTCTGTCGGTTTACTATGTGCGCCCAATAGCAAAGAACTAGTAATAGAATCAGCAAAAAAGGAAGGGTGGATGAATATTGAATGGGGATATGATGATTTAGGCATCGTTGTTGATGAGATTAATTAGAAGTGTAAAAGTAATATTGAAACTATACTAAATGTCCATTAATGATTTTTTTGTGCCAAATATCAAACGTTAGATTAGTTTCGTTGTATGCATGACTAGACAGAGGACACTGTTAGCAAGTTCTCTGATTATGGTATTAATTTTGCCACTAGCAACTTCTACTATCCTCCCATCTGATAATTCCAAAGGTGGTTTTGATGCCAAGGGCATATGGACTGAACGAGTAGAATCTGGAATCCACAATGAATGGTGGCTAGACTGGAGCCGTGATAACAATCTGAATAGCATAGATGATAGGTTAGAATGGATACTAGAACAACCATCAGAGATTCAAAATGATTGGTGGAAAAGAGCACCGGAAGGAAGTTCGCGGTTGTTTGTCAATTTTGATCATCATCCAACTGATCATGATGTTGCGGCCATTGAAGAATTAGGAGGAGAAGTGACATTTAGGCCAGATTATCTTGATAATCTAATAGTTACAATCCCGATAGAGCAAATAACTAGCGAATCAGGAATTTTATCACTACAAGGCGTAGTTATGATTGAGGATTTAGGATTAGCAGAGCCAAATATGCATGAAGCTGTGCCGAATATGGGCGTAGATTCTGTTTGGAATGATTTAGGATTGGATGGCACTGGTTCAACTATCGCAATTCTAGATACAGGAGTCCGCGGAGATCATGAAGGATTGAATGATATGGATGATGATCCATTTACTTGTGTAACTGAACCACCTAATCCTTTTGATCCTAATCCTCAACCAATAACTGATTGCGATCCCAAAATAGTGGCTTTTTATGATGCAGTTTTTACTGATGAAGAACAAGATCCCTCTACATCCTACGATTCTGGGACACACGGGAGCCATGTAGCAGGAATTGCAGCAGGAACGGGAGGTGGGCAAACTGATACATCTACTGGTTTGAGGTACGTTGGAGCGGCACCAGGGGCATTTCTTGTTACAATTTTAGCTTGTTGTGATGGAGATATAGAAGATATAATACAAGGCGCTCAATGGGCAATTGAGAATAGGGAAAAACATAGTATAGACATACTAACGTCTTCGCTTGGAGAACAGCAGATAGAGAACCATATTGACAATGATGGCAGTTCATCGTGGAGTAGACAAATGGATTATGTGGTTGAAGCAGGAATCATAACTACATTATCAGCCGGTAATGAATTTGGAGGAGTTAGCTTTGCAGGATGCAATACAATTGATAGTCCAGGCGATGCAGAGTTACCAGTAACTGTTGGAAGTTTGGATAAAGATCTTGGTCTAGCAATATATAGCAGTAGAGGATATACTTCTGATTTCAGAGTTAAACCTGATGTAGCAACAATTGGATCTAACATAATGGCCCCAGATGCTGCAACTAGCGATGGTTATACAGGTAAATCAGGAACGAGTATGGCGACTCCTTTGATGGCAGGTATCGCAGCTTTGATGATACAAGCCAATCCAGATTTAACTCCTGAAGAATTTAAGGATATTATTAGAGTAGATTCGATAGAGAGAGAAATAGT
>CEUA01009706.1_pt1 | contig 16437 bp, 18 predicted proteins | sample 361541 | NCBI WGS metagenome assembly CEUA01 (sample SAMEA2623079, study PRJEB7988) | marine metagenome | isolation source: saline water (ENVO:00002010), including
GCTGGCACGGCTTGTCGCATGCTGTTGGAACAATGTAAGTTCTGAAACCTTCCGTAAAAGAAGAATTATAAGCTTCCGCTATTGAGGATGACATGCCGATAATAACGATTATTATTGAACCGACTAATCCAACCACAATACGCGGAAGCCAGTGTATGCCTTCTTTCATGGATCAAATATCCCCCTACTCGGTTTAAGTCTTCTTGTAAGCCCAAGAGTCGTGGCTTCTTCTGGATGCAAATGCTTCCAGTCGTGGTGCGCTCGGCATAAAACCTGACAATTATCAGGATCTAACCAATCCCCGCCTCGTCCCCTTCCGATGATTTCATCTACATCTAGTGGCCCCCAACATTCTACCTCCTCGACTAAGAATTTTGCAACACATTTGTACGCATCACGTTCTAAAACTTCTTCACGAACGCGTTTCCGAATGCTTAATTCAGCTCTTCTTTTAGCACTAACCTGCTTCAACGGCGTTTTTCGTCGAAGTGGCCCAGAGCGCTTCATATAGTGAAGCCTTTGGTGGACAACATAACTAACCTCCTCGCGGTAGGTGTAAAGATACGGTGAGCTTCTGCTCTTGACAACACGCTGTCACAATTAATTAGGACAGTGAGAGAGGCTTAGAAAGCTCGTTTATGTGAAGTAGCTGACAGCTGCTGAGTCGAAGCGGAACGAACTACTTTAGATTCCATAGCAGGCATCCCAGCAGACTCTATTGGAAGAATCCCATGCTTAGTTGCAACTTCAGGGGTAACTCTTTCACCCCTGCGAGCAAGAAGAACTTTCGTTCCAAACTCATTTGTTTCGTATATGTCACGATCCAACACGACACTAAGTGTCATTTCTGGTTGTATTCGTGTTTCTTTATTTTCCATCATGTTGCCATTATAGCCACAAAAGAAGAACCCCGACCAAAAGGTCGGGGTTCTTACTAGATGCCCTGAAAAGGACTGGAGGTGGCTTATATGCCAGTCACCGTACAGAAGGACTCTGGGCGCTTCACTGCAAGAGCGATGCGCTCTTCGGCAAGAATTGCTATTGCATTCCTTACGAAGAAGTCACTGTGATTTTCTGAAATACGGATGTTGCCTTCCATGCGATCATAGAGAGTCGCACCAATTCCGAAGGAGCCCATTAGAGCTGTACCTTCAGTGATTGCTGCCGTCTCAACGACCGGAAGCCGCCATAGGCGAGATTCTGAACCAAGAGCAACAGAAGCAGCCATCATGTGACGGTTGTCTCCATCTTTCTCAAGTTCAATACCTTCAAGGTCATTTGGGTGAACAACGATGCCAGTTGCCTCGTAATAAGCGAGAGCAACCTTGGTGATCGCCTTACGCATTGCGTCAATGCGTGTGTCCGAGCCCAATGCTTGAGTGCCGATGCCGGATGTTTGGGTTATACCCGTGAGGTTGGTACCAGTTCCGTCACCATTAAGGATTTGGTCATCCTCTGTGAGACGAAGCCCGTAGAGCAACTCGTTGTCAATGATGCCACGCATTGCTGGTTCATCTGCAAGCACGTTACGGTGTGCAACTTCGTAGTGACCGATGTTGCGAACCGGAGCCTGCGAACCGGCGATGGTTAGCGTTGACTGTGGATATGAAGTGAATGTTTCAGGAGATCCTGAACGCTCTGCTGTTGTTGCAGAGTTGTTCGTGAATCCTGTCACACGGAAATATTCAACCAAGTTGGTTGAAGTCTGCTGTACGTTGAACAAATCACGTACACGCGCTGCACGGTGCGCTCTTTCAACAATTGCGTCACGTTGTGGTGTGCCGAATTGTGCAGGAGTGCCGGAAGGAAGTGTTGTGTACACATCCTTACGTTGCCACATGTCGCCAAGGTCGCCCTTAACGCTAAATGGAACGTGCATGGTGTAGCCATTTTGTCCACCTTGCAGGTATTTAAATTCGTCAGAATCGACGAAAGACTGACCGACAGAAGTAATTTGATTTACTTCTTTCGCTTCAGCTACAACCTCTGGGTCGGAAGATTCAGAAGCCCAGTCCTGAATTTCTTTTTGACCTTCCAAAGCTTCGATCTGCTCGCGCAGATCACGTGCTTTGGTGAGATTGGTGCGAAAGCCTTCGATGTGCTTTGCTTCGACCTGAACGTCAGGGCCACCATCTTCGCGGTTTGCCTCTGCATGATTAACGATTGCATCGTTTTCAGCAAGGGTGTCACGAAGAGCGCCTTTTAGTTCCCTTAAGTGGGAATCTGTTACTGCCATTTGGATCTACCTCATGTTTAGTTGATGGATAAAAGTACACAAGGTAAGCACCTTGTAAGAACATTGTTACATGAGCAGCTGTGTAAAAGTGTTAGGGAACCCTATTAAACTCGATTCTTCTAGTTCCCCTGTTCGATAAACGGAACAGCATCATGGACACATTGTTCAAAAGGAACTTCGGGCAGTGGGGGGATGTTATTTTCAGCTTCTTGTGCATACGCAGGTTTCTCCCCATGCCAAATCATTTCATTTCCTGCTAAACCCCTGTTAAAAGACCTTTTACCTTTCTCAAAAACAGAGAATGTATGTCCCACGCAACGATTATCAAAAATAACAAAATCGCCTTCGTCATAAACCCATCTCAACCTATTTGTTTCTTTTGCCAATTCTGTTGCAACCCATTCTTTGTAATCGTTAAACCAATCTTCTTGAGGATCATCAATAGGCTCTCGTTCTTTTCCATGATTAGTTTCCCAAAAGTGTTCTTTCCCTACAAGTACTTGTCTGGGATCAGAATAGAGTAACGCTGTTTTTCCTGTCACCGGATGTGTCCGCAAGGCACGGTGTACAGCCCCGTGAGGAAAATTTTGTACATAAGCTGTTGCCAACTGTTCCTTGAAAGGACATTTTTCGTAAAGATCCTCAAGGTCAACAAAAATAGTATTACCCCAAGAATCGTCCATCTCCTCGAAATGTGTCATAGACAAAGTAATATAAGCTGTAACCCAAAGGTCATCACTGTTGTCTGTATGCCAATTTTGTAGAATAGTGGCTTCAGGATCAGTATTCTCTGGCGCTAAATAACGCCCTGCTAGATGAGCCCCATCAGTCCCAGTAAAAACAGATACTGGTTTACTATTGGCATGTAAAGAAATGCAACAACCATGTTCATACAACTTTTTACAAACAAAAAATTGTTGTTTTGGAGTTAAATAAACACCTTTAAACCCCAAAATTTTGTGTTCTTTAAGAACAGAACCAAAATCGTATTCAAGAACGTCTTCGTATGTTAAGCCATCTACTCTAAGCACGGGTCTATGTCATCCTCATCATCAAAATCAGGTGTCATCGCTAAAGGATCAAACACCATCTGACCAGCATAAGTGACCCTAGAAGGCCAAGCTAGTCTTTTCAACTGGGATGAAATAGATTCAAGAGCAGCTGCCGCTATTTGAGGAGGCACAGAACCAAGATCAACATGATTAGGTTCCCCAGGATCATCTATCGACAAAACAATAGTAATAATGGGAAAATGTTTAGCTTGAGGAACATCATCCTCAAGATTGAAGTCAGGAATCGGCAGAGAAGTACTTGCCTCTAAAGATGGCTTCCCCTCTGGAAATTGGGATGAGTTCGACATCGAAGTTAGCGTCTCCTTCCTCGTAGGTAACAACTGCCATTCCCTGTTGCCAGTCTTCCACCGCATTAACGGGTCTACCGTGAGGGTCTGTAGACCCCTTCGTAGACGGAACAGCCCCGTCGATACGACATAAACAACCTGGAGACGCTGCAAGGCTTCTCTTGGGGCCTTCAAAAGTACGGCGAGTTTTATGCTGAAGTTCGATCCTGTGAATATGCCCATGAATGATACTCGTCCTTTCGTCGTCAACAACCGCTTTAACCGTTGAGCCTCTGCTTCGTGTTGTGTGTCCATGTATACAAGCTATGTTTTGGTTGATCCAGTAGATACCCGCTGGATAACCGCCTACATACTCGACTTTCAAATGATCTTCATTCAACCGTAATAAGAATGGCACTGACATGACTGGCCAGTCTTCGGGGACTTGAGCCCTCTTAAGATGTAAAGCCGCTGCTGTGTTAGCAGTAACCGACTTCTGTAATCTACGGTCATGGTTGCCTTCTAATAAAACTATGTGCGCTTTAGGAGCATTAGCTCTTTGTTCACATAAGAACTGGTGACCACGATCAATCCCTGCTTGCGTAGTTTTAGCGAAAGCAGGTTCCATCTCAAATCTTCCGAATTCTGCAAAATCTAAAAAATCCCCCAAGTTGACTATGGTGTCTACTTTGTCGAGAGAAGCAAGAATTTTTAATGCCACATTCATAGACACTTCGTCATGGAAAGCATCCATCGAACCATCATCAAACATGCGGAAACCAATTTGAGGATCAGGTAAAATTACAGCAGTTTTATACTTCGATCGGGTGGTTTTAGCTTTTGGTTTATGCCTAATCGAGACAGGAGCTGCCTGTTGAACAACGGGCCATTCAGGGCCATTGACCCAAGCAGGATTAATTACTACAGAAACGCCACCAAGATCATGGATCTCTGCTTCGCCTTCCTCATTCTTTGTGAGACCCTGCCATTCAGAGATACGAACTTTCTCAACAGTCCCTATTTCCTCGGCTTCTATTCCAGAGCGTTCGAGAAGGTCAGCGATTTTTCCTAAACGAGATTTAGCTAATTCTTCTTTAAAGGCTTCGCTCATCGGCTCTGCCCATGTCTCCAATTACGCACAGCTCCAGCAGATACTACACGCCCATGAGCCGATAGGACTTTAGACACAGTTATATGAGCTATATCTGGGTCATTAAGAGCTGCTCTCAAAGATTCAGCTTCATCTTCAGGCATGTCTTCAAGGATTAAATCAATCTTGAATCGTTGCCAACTAGGGGTGTCGTAACTCTGCATTTCCGCATAAAAGTCAGTCACAATAGGGCTCCTTTCGCGTCACCACGCTCGGTATCTCTATTGTAACCTACATCATCATCTAATACGGTGACGGTAGCGTCACCTATGCGTTATTCTCCTAAATCAGAGTAAGTAACTAAGTCTTGGAACTCGCGAAGTTCAGCGAGATCAAGGCTATCTAACACGCCTTGTTCTTTTGCTTCTTCAACTACCTCATCCACTGTTTCTTCTGTAATGGACTCGTCAGCTTTTTCTGCATCTTCTTCTTCTGCTGGTTCGTCAGCTGGCTTTTTAGCCGCTGGTTTTTTAGCAGGCTTTTCAGAGTTGCCTGCTGGGGTTCCTTCAACTTCCATTTCTGCTGGAGTGTTGGTTCCACCATGTGAGAGGTTCTCTACAACCTCTGGTGCATCATCGCCTGCGCCTTCTGCACGTTCACTTGAATCAGGAGCAGTATTCGAGAAACCTGCGGTGTCTCCTGCCTTCTCCTCAAGCTGGTCTAGTTGTTCTGACAGAGTATTCAAGGTTGCAATAGCATCTTGAATGACTGACTGAGCCGTGCTATTAGCACTGGCTTCTGTCTCAGCCGTCTCTAGTGTGATTTCGGCTTCGTCAGCCATAATGTCCTCCAAACTGGACTTGATTTCTACTATCTCGGCACCCTTTTCTATAAGAGCGTCTATTTCTGTAAAGTCAAAATCTGAATAAGTATCTTTTAATTCCATGATCTCATCCACAAATTGATCTGATTTCAATTCAGGTGGATTGTTTTCTCCACCTTCACGATAATGACGGGCTAGGTGGTTGTAAACACCTTTACGGTCATTGCCTCTTAAAGTGGTACCCCTACGGGAACCATTTAAAGAACCTACGCCTTCGCGTAATCCACCTAAAGCAGCAGCACCGGCTTTGCCATCGCTATTGACATAATGGTGGATATAAGAATAATTAGTTTTGTAATTCGGGTCTTCGCCTGTTTTATGGAAAGCAAAAATATTTGAGTAATATGCTTTGTCTGCCGGAGAGCGCACATTTTTGTACATGGCAGGTTTCCACGGGCGATCATCTGCGAAACCAACTGCGTGACTCCTGATTGGCCCTTTACTGTCATCAAAACTTTCTTCTGCTGTTTCTTCAGAGAAAGTATCTTCTTTCACTGAGACAGTTCTAGTACCAGGAGCTGCACCAAATAGCACGGGTGAATATTCGTACCATTCGAGTTGCTTAATGTGGCGAATGCCTTCTTCACCTTTCATTTCTGAACCGCCTTCAGGCACTGAATAGCCAATCGACCATTCTTGTTCTTGCCCAAAGAATTTAATGTCTTCGTAAGCTTCACGACCTCTTGTTGTATTGAGGTTGAACTTCATTTTCACAAGAACACCACCAGCGTCTTGCTCTCTTAAATGGTCAGGGAGGCGATCATCACCAGGTGCAAGTTCGATTGCTGAAAGTGTTTTAGCAATTGGGATGGTTGTATCGTGTGACCAGACACCTTTTGGTATACGTTTGCCTAAAGTTTGTTCATACGCACCTGGTTCGATTACATCTTTAACATTGTCAACAATGTTTGTGACTGAAACAACCGCTTGGACTGTGCCTTCCGCATCGTCAATCGCTTTTGCTTCTACTCCGACTTGTTTAGATTCTAGTTCCACTGTGCCTCCTGAGACTTCTGTCACTAGAATATGTCGGTTTAGACTGAACGTGGGGGAGCGTTAAGAAAGACTATACAGTTTGTTCTACCGCTCCGTATTCTAAGAGCCCAACTGGGTTAGGAGTATTGGTAAACATCATCGAACAACGACAATTAGCTGTTTCTTTAATAGATGCCGACTGGTCACCAGGGTGCATCATTCGATAACCACCCACCAAAAATGGCTCTTCTATTGGTCTAGCTTGCCCATCAGAGCCTGTATGTGTAGCTCTAACCTTCTCGTCTTCCATCGTTAACCACACTTTGTAACGATAACCGGCGTTGATAGCGCCTATCCGCTGTCCTTCGTTAACTCCGAAAACAACAGTGTTATTGGCTATTAAGCGGGCTCTTTGCTTCATAGCCTTTGAATATACCTTTTCTATATCCTCAGCTATGTCATCCACAGAACGACCTGCCCCAAGACCATCATTAATTATTTCTTCCAATTGTTTCTTAGTGGTGAAATTAATTTCTCCAAACTTAGCTACACCAGCTGCTAAAGCTATCAAAATCAAATCGTCGTCATCTTCTTCTTGTTTAGTCCCAGATATCATGGCTACCTCACGGCTACCATCAATTAAAAGAGACATAATAAATGTTTTAGCGTCAGCAGTTAATTGCCTATCCCATGTAGGGATATCCAAAATATCATTCACACCAACAGAAACACCCTTATTGACTTTCTCACGAATCTTTCTAGACTTCCATTTCTCCAAAACAACTCGCCGTTGCCTCTGGAAAAAAGCGCCCATTTGTATAGCTATCGAATCTGCAAGACGTTCCATTTGTTGAGACTGCCGTCTACGCATAGCATCAGCCTCTTTAGTGTCAATCCACACATTCCCATATTGAAACCCCCACGGGTCTTCTTCAGCTAAAGGGTCAGACTTCCTACCCTCCATGCCTTCTTCTTGTATGGCTATCAATTTCTGTTCTTCGGATAAACCATCTAATAAAGAAGCCGCTACAACTGATGTAGGGACAGTAGCAGTTGGGACAGTGGGAGGATTAACAACCGCTGATTGAGGTTGGGTAGTATCCACATCATCAGGTTCATCAACAGTAGGAGGCTCAAAATCGCTAGATGGTGTTTCCCCATCTGCCACTGCTTGACCCACAGGCATCAAATTCCCCTGTATATAAATAAGGTCAGCGCCAACAGGATCACGCCCTACCTTCTGTCGGTATTCGTCAATGGATATCGCCCCGAATTTGAGTTCTTCAAGATGAAATGACGCTCTTTCTCTTTCGTCTCTGGAAAGAATTGCAACATCTTCAAGATTGAACTTGACTGTTAAATCCTCTGACCCGTCTAAACGGTCAAAGGCTTTTTCAATCAGCATCAGGTGGGGAAGCATTGTTTCACGCCAGAACACCTCAAGCTCAGTATCAGCATTTGAAAATGTCCGATCAGCGGCATTACCGATAACTGATTCTGGGACACCAAACGCCATCAAGATTTCTTCTTTAGCCAACTGTTTTGTTTCTGTGTACTGAGCGTCACGTTGCGCCATAGAAGTGTCAATCCACTTCGCTTGCTCGGCTTCCATGATTGTCATACGACCAGCGCCGCCAAGGGCAGAACCTGTGTTGCCAATGAATCTACGACGAATTTCATCTGCCGCATCATCATCCAACTCGCCGTTAACCATGAGAATACCACCAGGGCGACCATCGTTAACCATAAAATTCCGGTTATAAATACGTGAGTAATAGTCGATGTCTATAGCCAAACCGCATGATTCTAAGGGTGATTGCCCCCTATAAGGATCAGTCGGGTGGGGGATTCGCACCCAGACAACATCTTCTGCTTTAACAACACGTTCTTTATTATTTGGCACTTGGACTGAATAACCCGCAACAAACTTTTTAGGATCAGGAATCGGGTAAGTCCAATTAGGAGGCAGAAGATATAAACCAGTGACGTTATCTAAACGGTCTTTAACTACTTCTACGAACGCCCCTCTTTTAGAAAGAAGAACTTGCGAAGAAAGCTGGAACCTGAAATTGTACGCATCATGGTGTGGATTTGACTTCCTATTAAGAATAGGCAACAGCGGGTTATCCTGCGGGTCGCCCTCTTCATCTAAAATCTCCACAGGGAGACGAGCTGCGTTAGAGGCAATAGCAAACACACTTTTGAACACCCATGTAACACGGTCGTTGCCTTCTGAAACCGCACGGTCAACATCCCAATCATCTTTATACACTTTATGTTTCTTATCTAAAGCACCTATGTTCGCCATGTTCTCGTTGTAGTAGAACGCTTTAGAACCATAACCACCGCCACGAACCCAACCTTCGCCGGTGTGACCTGTAAAATCTAACCCATCAAGAAAACCCATATCAGCCCTCGTAGCCCATCAATAAAGAAACCAGTAATAGTATCCCTGCGCTAACACCTAAACCAGCTGAGACATTAAGGGTGAATCCGCACATAATAGCGGCGGAAGCCCCTGAGACAAGTGCCACAGAAGAAACCTTCTCTTTTACTCTAAGCGCTGACATCAGCACCACTCCTATTATCGCAACCAAGCTTAAACTTGCCCAGATGACCAACGCTGGAATACTAGACATGTTCTTAGCCTACGCTTCCTAGACGACTATTTGTGGTAGCACCTACCATCCTCCGAATAATCCTTTCCTAGACCCATCTTCGTGACGCGGATTGAAGGGAAATCCTTCAGTCACTTCATACAAAAATTCTTCTTCTATGCCTTCCATCCTAGCCGTTCTTCTAGCCAAAATCGAGGCTGCTAGCACGGCAGAGTTCCAAGCAGTGAATGTTAACTTCAATAAAGAAGGTGAACCTTCTATTGCCTTAACTAAACATTTTCTTTGACCTATGTCATTAATCTCGAACAAAGATGCAACACACTCAGCCCCAAGGTTGTCACTGTGTACATACATGCGATTACTGCCGACACTAACTGGGGGGTGTCCTATGATTACACCTTCCACATAAGTAGCTCCGCCAGCTTCAACAACACCTTTGATCTGTTCATTTTCTTCTTGTGTTTTTGTGTTCGCATCGACGTAATGACCTTTGAAGCTGCTGTATTTGCAAACTTTCCCAGCTATTGTGGCTGCCCCCATATTCAAGTACCCGTCTCTATAAGAATTAGATGAAGGGGGGTTATCCCGTATGACACATAAGACCACATCGGCTCTATCTCCCATAGCTTGCAAAGACCCGACATCTTCAAAAGGTTCTGCTCTTTTATGAGTCTCTAAAGAATATTCGTCATATGTTCTGCCTTCACTAGCCCATATAACCTCATGCCCTAAATCTTTAAGAATCTGACCATAAGCCGCACCCATGCTTCCCATAGAAACAATCCCAACGGTGGCTGGTCGTGTGCAATCAATTTTCATAAACAATCTCCCTTAATGGATCGTACTCGTAAATAGAGGGATCTGATTCACTCTGGAAATAATTATCTCTGCCAAGATTCCATTTCAAACTTTTTGGCAAAGGTGTAACTAGCCACGTTTCATCCCCATCACGCTCGCCTCCAGAAAAATAAACTTTTCTAGATTTTTCTTTTACTTCTGCTTTTTTTCTCTTTTTTGCCTTCGGTTTTGGAGGCATTCTTTGTCTAGCCATTTTACCTATACGACTCTTAGTGAAATAATGAAATTACTCCCAATGAGAGGAGGTGGCTGAAGAACTGCCCTTGACGTAAGTCGAGGGCAGTTCTCTCTATGAGGAAGAATATCCATGCCTTTTAAGATTTATTCTTTCTAGCCATGTCAAACCACCCCATATCCCATAATCAAGATCAGCGCCTAAGGCATAATCGAGACATTCTCTACGGACATGACAATTAGAGCAAATTGCTTTTGCGATTTTGACTTTCGGTTTTGAGCGTATTTCAGGAAAAAAAATGTCAGTATCTAAATCTTTACACTTAGCTTTTTCCATCCAACCTGTTCGGAGCTTACTGTCTGGTCTACTAAGCCAGTAATTACGCGGATATGTGTGCGGTCTCTCTATGAACTTCATCGTATCTCCGTAAAACCATAGGAGTGCCTTCTCCAGCCCATAGACCCCAAGTGTTGTAACTCAAATAGTCAATAGCACCTTCTGTATCTCCCCCAAGTTGTTCTGACATAACTTCAATCATCTTGTCCTCGTCATAAACAAGAACTGCTTGCATGTTTTGTCTGCTCGCATAACCAATTATGCAAGAATCAAACCCATCTAATATCACGGCATCAGGATTCAACTCTGCGAGTTCATCCCACCATTCACCGTCTCTATCGTTTAAATCCATTCTTCAAACCCCATCATAAATAAAGTAAATGATTCCACACCCCAAAGAGATTGCCCCTCCTCATCAGTGAATAAAACAATCCACGAATATTTAGACACCTTATCTGTAGGGTGAGCAAGCTCAACACTCGCCCACCAATCTTCTCCCACTATCCGCCACCCTGGTGCTGGGTATTGATCCTTCGCATCCAAACTGCTGACAATAAAACCCTTGTCGTCAGCTCCTTCTATAAGTTCAGCAACCTCATCAGGAACCACAGCTAGAAATGGGTAAGATAACATCAACTTTGTTTTCTGTATTTTTTACGCAGCTTGATAGAACGGCGTGTGTCTATGCCATTGAGGAAAATGTATTTAGTCGTTCCGGTCTTCGGGTTAATCTCTATCCGCCCAAACGGTGTCTCTTCGTCAGTTAATATTACCTTTTCGCTCATCCAAAGATATTACAACATCTTTATTTACAAGTGGTGCCTCGTCTACTCGTAAGGAATTCGTCTGCACGGACTACTTTAGTCGCCGACAAATCATGGACATATATTTTTACAGTGTCATCTGCATAGCACTCAACAACAAAGCCGTCCAACCTGCGTGTGCCTGCTTTGCGTTTTAATTGAACACGAATATTTGTGCCAGCTTTTAGGATTCGTTGACCTTCACGGCGTATCTCTTTCACAACAGGGCTGACGCTAAGGCTTTCTTTTGCTTTAACACATAAACCAAAATTGTATTGAATAGCTTCTTCCTTCGGCATCACTTTATCATTGACTATAAAAGTCGTTCCTGCAGCTATTGATTTAGCCACCATGCAATGTCCGCAAATGTAATCTCCATACCTGCCTTTTCGTAAGCATGGTCGGTCTGTAAATAAGTCTTTCATATCTAACCTTCCTGTCGTTAACATAATTACAGTCTACCAAGAGATGACATGAAAACCAACCCTCTCCCAAATGGTCGTTTTTATTTGAAAGGATTTGGTATGGAAACTACAGAAATTTTGGAGGCAGCAGAAGTTCAATTAGATGGCATCACAGCCGCCTTAACTTATGTAGAAGACCAACTAGAAGACTTACGTTGTCTTATAACAGATAGAGAAAATAATGCCTGAAGAAAAAAGTGACGCAGAGATACTGACAGAAAGTCTTATGGAAATACAGGCAACATTAGAAAAAGCCACAGACAAAATGGCTGGCAAAGTCAAAGAAACAATTGATAATACATTAAGCATCTTTGACAAAATGAAGGACAACATCGCATGGGTTCTAGGCTTACCAGCAGCTTTCGCAGGATCATTTGGTTTCTTATGGGATTCCAGCAATGACGAAGCAGCCCTTTCTTATCAGGTGGAGCAACTCGAAGAAGCAGTTGCCGACCTCCAATCCCAAAACAACCTTCTGGGTGGAGGCACCAAAAACTTTTCGCTTGACATGAGCCAAGCACCAGGCGGGTCAGTAACCGTCGTTATTGGTGCTGCTGCAATCGCAGCCCTTATAGGACTGTTGATCTGGTATCAGACTAAGCGCAGACGTAAACGATGAAACGGCTCCTAGCGACTTTAGTCGCTGGGACGCTAATAGCGCTCGGTTGCTCAAGTGAAAGCAGTCAAACGGGGGAGAAGGTTGCGGAAACAACCGTGGCCCCTATCAGTATCCCCCCAAGAGATACAACACAACCTTTAGCAGATCACACCATTGATTATGTACCGAAGGAAGATTCCTTTTCTTTCGAGAACTTTGGTGGTGGAGAAGCCCCTGCGGATTTAACCGTTAATACCACTAGACGATTGTATGGGGATAGCCAAGTTTGTTCAGATGTAACAGATAATAAATGCACCCCTTATCCAGTGATCCTTCAGCTGATAGGTCAAGCGAACCGTTCTATGCAGGGTGGTTTATGCGAAGGGTTAACAGTTCTTTCTTTGCGTTTAGCTAACAACCCTTCGGTATTAGGGGCATTTCAAAATACGGAAACTGTTGCAGAGCTTGTTAAGGAAGATCCTGCTTTGCTTTCAGAACTTGTTTATTGGTATGTGACCCAGTTTGCTACGGAAGTTCAAGAACAGGCTTCTGCTTATCTTAAAAAACACCCAGCGCAATTAGCTGAAATTCTACTTCGAGATTTTGAAGCCGCTGAAAGAGGAGAACCTTCCACGGGTTACACAATAGGTATTTATTCTGAACAGGGTGGTCACGCTGTGACACCTTACCGAGTTGAAGAAACACCAACTGGTTACCGGATTTATATTTATGATTCAAACTGGCCCACCGCAGAGCGTTATATAGACGTTGATGGTGAGGGCTGGTCTTATGCTTTAGCGGCAACTAATCCCACAGAAGAAGCAACAGCATGGGGTGGGGGTAAAGGAACTATGGAGCTGACCCCCATGCAATCAAGGTCAGGGCCATTCTCATGCAGTTTCTGTCCTAGCAACACAGGAGAGGAATCGGGAACGATGCTCACAGTTGCTTCTTCAGGCAGTAAACAAATGGCTCTCAAAATTGAGACAGAAAGCGGTGATCGTCTCGGCTATTACGATGGCAAGTTTGTTAACGAGATAGAAGGAGCTACTTACAGGTATTTAATATCTGGCCCTTCAACAGCTGACCCAGTGTTAGTTTTCCTTCCGCCCAATATAGAAACTTTCAGCGCTGATGTGGAAGAAATAGATGTTCCCACCCCAGAAAAATCAGACTCAGCCGTCAATACCAGTACAACTTTACTGGAGCAGGAACAGGATGAGCCTACCCAAGAAAAATTCTCTTTACTGCTACTGAATGAAGAAAAATCTGTTCAAGTAGAAGCTGCGATACAAGAAGAACCTGAACCAGCACCAGCAGGGACGGGAGATCCAATGTCCCCCCTCCAAGCTGAACCAGAGATACCAACTGCTTCACTTATCTCTTTTTCAGAAGACAGTATTGGCATTGCAGAAGTAGAAGATGCAACTGTGGCTATTGCTATTGATGCCTTAGAAGTAGAAATACCATTAGAGAGTGGGCAAGTAATAGAAGTGGTCGTAGCCCCAGACCCTGAACCGGCACCTGACACGGAAGTGGGGGCTGAAGTCCCCCCTCCAACCATGCTTGATATTGCTATTGAAGACACCAGTGGTGAGGTTTTAGCTGAGGTAGAAGTGGATTTAACCGACTACCTAGTTGAAGAAGAACCAGCTGAACAGGAGGTCGTCCCACCGTCGCAGGGGGATACCCCACCACCAGAATTAGAAGAAGAGCCCCCTCCAGCAGCTCCAGTAGTCATTCAGATCATATTTGATGAAGAAGCAGGCGAAGTCATTCTTGAAGAAGAGGAAGTTGAAGCTTGGGTAGCATCAGACGCAGAATATTTCCAAGCAATCGCTGAAGATCGTCTTGAAGAAGTGCTGGGTGAATCTTACGCAGAGGAAATCATTGAACGTGAAGAGTGGGTTGAAGAAGAACTCTTTGAAGAAGAATTTGATCTTTTAGAAATCATTCTTAATGTTGATGAAGAATATTGGGAAGACGAAATCTGGGAAGAAGTTTCTTACGACGACGAATGGTTTGAAGAAGAAGCGGAAATCCACGCCACCATGTACGCAATAGTTGAAGACATTGATGAGTGGTTTGAAGAAGAAGCATGGGAACCAGAAGAAGAATGGATTCAGGACTGGGCAGAGGAAGAAGAAGCATGGGTTCTTGAAGAATTCGGTCTTGAAGAATGGAACGAAGAACTCATGGGGCCAAACCCCTTAGAGACTATGGACTGGACTGAAGACGACTGGGAAGCCTACGACGAGGAAATGGACGCTATCTGGGAAGAACAGATGGAAGACCCAGAAATGTTTCAAGAGTCTCTCTTAGAAGAACTTGATATGGAGGAGTGGGATGACAGTTGGGGGCCAAGCCCAACAGAGTCTTTTGACTGGACTGAAGAAGATTGGGAAGAGTTCGATGCCCAACAAGAGGCACTGTGGGAAGAAGAAGAGTTCTGGGAAGAAGAAGAATTTTGGGAAGAAGAAGAGTTAGAAGTTTGGGAAATAGACCCATTCCTTGACACAGAAGAAGAATGGGACGAATGGGAAGAAGAGTTCTGGCCAGAAGACATGGAATGGGAAGACGAATGGACAGAAGAATGGATAGAAGACGAAGAATTAGACCTTAGCTGGCTTTTAGAGATAGAGATTGATGATTGGGATGAAGATGAATGGGGGCCACACCCAACCACAACAATCGACTGGACAGACGACGACTGGGACATTTACGAAGAAGAACAATCGGGTGAATTCGACGAAGAATGGGAAGTCTGGGAAGAAGAAGAATGGACAGAAGATGATTGGGATGAAGAGGAATGGACAGAAGAATTAGAAATCTGGGAAGAAGAAATAGACTATGATGACTGGCATGAAGAAGAAGAAGAAACCCCACAATATGAAGAAGAAGCATGGGAGGACTACCCCGAAGAAGAGGAATGGGATAACCCCTACGCTGATTGTATAGGCACTTCAGCTTGCACTGATGCCCCTGCCGGATTTGATGATTGGGCTCAATGGGAATCAGCTAATAACCCTAACTATGTAGCGCCTGAAGTCGGCGATCCTGATTATGTCCCTCCTCCACCTCCTCCACCTGTTTACGTGCCTACATTTTGGGCATATACCGAAGCCCTAATCACTCAAAGACACAACGACAGTAGCGAGTCAACTGTTACGACTGTGTTAGCAAGAGGCACAGACGGGCATTGGTATGAGACACACACGACTGAAACGACAACTACGACAACCACTTATACGACCAACGGTACAGAACAATACGGTTGTGTAGATAATGCCTGTGTTGTTAACGGTACAACTTGGGGAGAGGAAACAAGCGCTCAAACTGTAGCGGTAACAACTGCAACCGAAGTTGTCCCTGCATCTTGCTCTCAAGGTGGTTGGACAGGCTTAGGCGACTGGTGCATAGTTGATTCCAGTAGCCGAAACGATTACGACCATGTTGCTTTCTCAGTGCCTACCGCCGCTGAAGAAAACGCAGCGTGTAACTGTACTGATGGTGATGGGCTTATGGATATTCGTATTGACGCTGAAAGTAATTTGACTCGCTCTCAGTTCGGTCAAAACAATGAACACGCTGACCCTTACATCTACCTGAACCACGACACAAACGCCGATGACGGCGATCATTCAGGAGACATGGATGGTATAACGGTTGGTAATCTAATTCAGCAAAACGATGACAGTGGTAGAGATTGTGGGAGTCATTGCAACAACCCTCCTAGCACTGCAACAGACCCCGATGAAACACCAAACGTCACACTTACTAACGGCGACCCAGTAATAGAAAACGTCGCAGATTCATGGGACTCTCGTATAACAAGAGAACTCTCAGCAGGCGATTACGTGGTGCGTGGTTCGGTGTATAATAATGCTAATGGGGGTTGGTATAGATTGACAATTAGAGATGCGGATGTGACTTACCCATGAAACCAAATGAATTATCAGGAATGAAAGTGTGGATAGACCAAGACCTTTGTACAGGTGATGGGTTATGCGAAGAGATAGCACCTTCAGTTTTCTTCGGGCATTCCGATGGTCTTTTCTACGT
>CEUA01119492.1_pt1 | contig 16373 bp, 14 predicted proteins | sample 361541 | NCBI WGS metagenome assembly CEUA01 (sample SAMEA2623079, study PRJEB7988) | marine metagenome | isolation source: saline water (ENVO:00002010), including
AAGATAGTGGTTTAAAACAAGCTGAATGGAGAACTGATCCAAAAAGAGCTGGAGGAGGAGGTTGTATAGGAGATATTGGAACTCATGCATTTAATTTAATTAGATTTATCACTGGACTAGAAGTAGATGAATTATCAGCTGACATTCACACATTTGTAAAAGGAAGATTGCTTGATGATAATGCACAAATAATGCTTCGATTCAAAGATGGTGCCAAAGGTGCAATATGGTCTAGCCAAGTTGCTGTTGGTAATGAAAATAACCTGAAAATTAGAGTCTACGGTGAAAAAGGAGGGATAGAATGGAAGCAAGAAGACCCCAATTATCTTTACTATTCAAAATTTGGATACCCCACACAAAGAGTTACTCGAGGAAGTGAGAGTGCGAGTGAGGAAGCTAAAGATATAACCAGAATTCCACCAGGACATCCTGAGGGATATTTAGAAGGATTTGCCAACATTTATAGTGATGTTTATAAAGATTTATTTGCCTATATAAATAACCAGAAATATGATCAATCAAATAATTGTTATCCAACTATATATGACGGTGTTGAGGGAATGAGGTTTATAGAAACTGTTTTAAAATCAAGCAAGAATAATAGCAAATGGGTTCAATTTAGTTCCAAGTAAATTTGTGAAGTGAATGAATTTTTTTAATAATTATTATTAAATTAAATTTGAAAGGTCTCTTTTATCTGTTTTATAAGTAGGTAGAGGGTATTTAAACGCATACTTTCTAGGAATACATTTTTCTTTAGCCATTTCCCATAGAACTAACCATTGTTTAAAATTTTGGATTTTAAGATTTTTTTTATTTTTACTTCTAACATAAAAGTTTGGAAGTGGTTCCCTACCTGAAGGTTGCCCAGCAATATTATATCTAAGATCAGCACTTATTCTAAAATCATTTGATCTATTCGGCAATGAGCAGTGTACCGAATGTTTATGTAATAGTATTATATCTCCAATATTTGCCTCTAAATAAATATGCTCCATATCGTCTAGTAATTCACTGTTCTTCAATTCTACTTGTCCTCTGTAACCAGAAATATGATTTAATAATCCCATTTTATTAATTTTTTTTATTGTAATCATACATCCATTTTTTTTTGTAGTTTTAGTAAAAGGTATCCATACAGTAACTATATTAGTTAGCTTTTGACCTCTGGTATTTAGCACTGCAGCATCTTGGTGCCAAGGAGTTCTTCCACTTAAACCATCGTGTATTGACTCTTTGTTTAATTTATTTTCTGGTTGTTTAATTCTTGTATTTTGTACAGGGTTAGACATTATTTCTTTTCCTAAAATTTTTTCAACAACGTCTAAAATTTTTTTGTTTGTAATTAAATTCCATAATGATTGTGTAGCAAAATAGTCGCTATCTTTTTTTACATGATCTCTTGGCAATCTAGTATTAAAATATTGATCAAGATCATAAATATTTAATTTAGAAATAAATGTATATTTTTTTTTAAAATCAAAATTACGAACTTTTCGAATATCTTTTTTTGCATATTTTTGTATTAAACAATCCATAACAAATTCCATATCATTCAAAACAGGCTTTAGATCTCTATTAAAGTTAAGTATATTTTTAACTTTTAAATAACCTTGTTCGTATAATTTTTTTTGAAAACTATTTATCATCACTCAAATTTTATTTTATCATCAAATTAATATCAATTTTTATTTAATAATGTTAAATAATTTGCATCATGAAAAGAAGTTAACATTCTTTTTTTTGTGCTGATAATATGTGGATAATATGATGTGCTTTTAAATTTCCATATAACGGGCTTATTTAATGCATAGCTGCCATAAATAAAAAACCTCTTAGGGCAGTTTTTTTCGATAAATCGATTAACACCATGGTAGGAGTTCGGAGTAGATTGGAAAAAAATTGCTGTTCCTTTATTGGGGGTAAAGGATTTGACAATCTCTAGTTCACTAATTTTTGGAAATCTTCTGAAATTTTTTTTTGATTTTTTTCTATAAATTGTAAGAGAGCCTCCATTTTTTTTCGGTATATCAGTCAGATAAATTAAAAAATTATATAATCTCGTTATGTCATCTCTATGTGGTCTCAATCTGTATCCACCTTTTGACATTGAAAAGTCTATATCTAAATTTACTTCTGGATTTGAGTATTTGTTTCCTAATATTTTTTTTAATTCACTTGAATTTATTTTTTTTTTTATTGTAAATTTTTTATCATTAAAGATTTTTGGTTTATATAAATTGATCCAAGAACCATCTCTAAAATTTTTTGTAAAGAGATTATCAATTTTTTTATAAAAAGATTTGCTATTAAATAGTTTAAAAAGTTTTCTTGATTTTTTTGAGTTCTTAATATAATTGCTAAAATTTTTAGATCCTTTATTGATTCTTTTTCTACCCCCCATGATAATGTCATCAAATGTTTTGGAGTTACAAATTTCTTTAATTAATATATTACATACCTCTTTAGAAATAACCTTCTTACCAGCTAACACAGGAAAGTTGCTTTTTATTTTTTTTAATTTATTGATTTTAAACATTTAGCTGTACATTCCTTCTTTAATTTTTATCATTTTGTACATTAGATCGTTTAAAGGAGTCTTAATTCCATGTTTTTTACCAATTTTTGATACTGCACCACTAATAAAATCAATTTCTGTTTTTCTTTTATACAAAACATCGAAAGCCATTGATGATTTGTTAGTTTGCATAGAATCAATAATCTTATTAAACATAAATAAACATTCATCTTCCGAAACATTCACTCCATCTGCTAGTGCAACTTCTCTACTTTCTAGAATTATTTCTTTACCCAATCCTCTTGATATGCCATTTGCATTGTTGTTTACGTATAAATCTGTGTGGTGAAGATCGAAAATCGCAGATAGTGGTCCTATGGCTGTTAATGCAAAAAGTTTCATCCATTTTCTTTTCTTTACGTCTTCTGCTGCGATCATCTCAAGGTTGTGAGCACTAAAAGTGTCTGCTATTTCTATAATTCTATCTGTAATACCGCCTTCATATTCTCCAATCCAAGATGGTAATGATCCATGGTTCATTATATGACCTGGTCCTAGAATATTAGAAGCTTGTGTAGTTGTTCCTCCAATTACTTTTTCATTTCCAACTATGCTTTGTATGATTGCTTCATGACCAATCCCATTTTGGAAAGACATAAATATAGTTTTATCTTCTATAATATTTTTGATACTTTTTAAGGCAGGTTCTAAAGCGGTAGCTTTACACATTACAATTACAGCATCTACTTTATCTAATGATGATGGATTAGAAGTTGCTTTAACATTAATAACACGATCACCACCATGACCGCTCATTTTCAATCCAACTTTATTAATTGCATCAACATGCTCTTTCCAAACATCTATTAATATTACGTTTAGTCCTTTTTCAGCAAGGAGACCCCCAAATAAACATCCCATTGCTCCTGCACCAAGTACAGCAACTTTTAAATTTTTGTTAAGCATTTAGAATTTCCTTTTAATTAAATTAAGTATAGATATTATATATAATATCTATAGACAATTTGCAAAATATTTTGTAGAAATTTGAACATTTATGCAATTGAAAATAGAAAAAGGAACTTTTACAAAATTTAACTTAAAGGATATTGCTAGCGCACTTCAAACAGGTTTATCAAAAAACTATAAAGAAGTTTCTGTTGAAGTTGTTCATTGTCCAAATTTAAGAAATTGGAATTGTCCATCAGAGGGTATTTCTGGTAATCAAAAAATTATAGATGTTGGTGGTGAGCCTTATATGCATGATCCTAAATTTATTGGAGTTGAGTTTGATTATGAAGAAATTTCTAAAAAAATTGGTTCAGAAAAATCCTATGCATTTGGTGCTGGCTCTGGAGCAATGTCATGTTTAAATGGCCATTGTGGAGAATTAATCATAAACGAAAATTTAATTACAGATGAGTCCAGATCAATTATTGCAAGAGTAAGCCCTGAAAAAAAATGTATAGTAGAGAAGTATCAGTCAAGAAAACATGGTGGGTTGGGAAATATTTATTATACAGACGGTAAAAAAGGTGAAGTAATAAAGATAAAAATTAAAAAAAGAAAAGGTCAACAAGGATCTTTGCCTCAATCAATGAGAATATCATTGATAGAAAATTTAAAAATTGAAAATAATAATCATATTGCTCTTGCTGGGGTATTTAGAATTCTTAAAGGAAAAATAAGATCTCATGTGCAACCAGATTATAAGGACATAAAATATGAATATTATGATCCTAAAATAATGAAATGTGTTAAAGATTTTTTACAATTTTATGAACCTGTGGGACCAGAACTACAGTGTTATTCAGTATTGTGGACAGGAGATCCTAAAGGAGGTGATTTGAATTTAAGAGAGTCAAACGAGCATACCCATTTTCATTCCTATAATAATGACAATGATGCGGGACACTACCATTTTGACGTAAGTCCAGATGAAATTGAGTACGAAGGTTATTTTAATGTAGCTGAAGAAGTATATAGAGTTAATAATATTTATAAAGAATTAGCAGTTAAAAATAATATTGAATAGATGACTCATTTAGATACAATTTGAAAGATGAAGAGACAATTTAAGTATCCTAAACATTTTGAGGAAAACAAACTTCCCAAGCTAACTCAAAAAAGAATTAAATTAGCCGAAGTTTCTCTTGGTGATTTTGAAGGAAGGTTAAAAAATGATTTATTAAATTGGTTTTCTCTTACACCCCAACATTGGATAATGTTACACATGGTAATGTTGGCTTATTTTAAAAATCAATCAATTACTAAAAACCAACTATTAAAAGTAATTGAAAAATCGTATTTAACTTCAAATGTTTATATAGATACGGCGATTAAAAAAGGTTATTTTAGAATTATAAGAAATAATAAGGATAAAAGATCTATTTTTATATTGCCTTCAGTAATAACAATTAAAACTTTCGAGGAGTTTATTGATAGAAGAGATCAACTTTATAAAGGAATAAAATAAAGTGATAAAGATTCAATCAATAGAAAATTTCCTGTAAAAAAACAATCTTCAAACTTAGACAAAAATAATTTGAGGAGTTTTTAAAACAATTAGATTAATATGTTTTTGACTCTGCTGCTGTAGATGATCCTTTTAAATATTCTATGTCTTTTTTTGCACCATTTGTCATATATCTGATATCTGATCCAATAGTTACAAATTGAAATCCTTTATCTATCATTTTTTTTGCATACTCTGCTGTCATGTTATGAATTCCAGCAAAAATATCATTTTTTTTAGCATGTTCTAAAATTTTCATTATTGTAGGATAAACCGGATCACTTTCAGGTTTGTCAAAACTTGGTTCATTTCCTAAAGCAATACTTAGATCAGCTGGACCTATATAAATTCCATCTAAATCTGGTGTAGACATAATTTCATCCAAATTATCTAAAGCTTCTTTAGTTTCAATCATTGCTATTTTAACAATCTCATCATTGGCATATTTACCATAATCAGATCCAGCATAAATAGTTGCTCTTATTGGCCCAAAACTTCTATAACCTCTAGGGGGATACATACAAGACTGTACAAATTTTTCTGCTTCTTTTCTGTTATTTATCATTGGACAAATAATTCCATAGCATCCTGCGTCTAAAATTTTCATAATTGGACCTGGTTCATTCCAATTTACTCTAGCCATAGGAACCACATCTGTGGTAGCAATGCCCTGATACATTTGTAAAGCGTTTGGATAATCTACAACACCATGCTGCATATCAATAGTTAATGAATCCCAACCAATTTTTGCCATTACTTCTGATGGAAATGAATGTGGTATTTGCAACCAACCATTTATAACAGCTTTTCCTTCAGCAATAATTTTTTTGACATTATTTTTTCTCATTTAAATAAAAGATACAATATTAATAGAGTCCAAAAAAAACCATAATAGTAAATAATGTGTTTTTTAGCAAATAGCATCGTAATACTATTTTCATGAGTATTTTTTTTTGACATTAAATTTTTAAGCCTAAATGAGTATACTTAATATTTAAATAATCTTTTATCGCCATTGAACCACCCTCTCGTCCATATCCAGTTTGTTTTATTCCTCCAAAAGGTGCTTCAGCAACCGCGACAGCTGCAGTATTTACTGCTACACAACCTGTCTCCATCATTTCAGATGCTCGATTGGCTTTATCCATAGAATTTGTATAAAGATAACTACATAACCCTAAGTCATTGTTATTTGCTCTTTCAATCACTTCATCAAATGATTTAAATGTTAATACTGGAACTAAAGGACCAAATGGCTCTTCTCTTATAATTGTAAAATTATCTTTTACTTCATCAAATACTGTCGGCTCATAATAATAACCTTTATTGAAACCTGAAGGTCTTTTTCCACCTATTAATACTTTGGCACCTTCTTGTTTTGTAGTCTCAACCAGTTTTTCAATTTCTTCTAGTCTTTTCGCAGTTGTTAATGGTCCTAGATCTGTACCTTCATCCAATCCATTTCCAATTTTTAATTTTTTTGCTCTTTCGATGAAAGCCCCAACAAAATCATCTTTTATTTTTTCTTGTATATAAAATCTGTTTGGTGAAATGCATACTTGTCCATTATTTCTGAATTTTGCTGTGATTGCCATATCAGCAACTTTGTTTATATCAACATCATCAAATACTATGAAGGGAGAATGTCCACTTAATTCCATTGTAACTCTTTGAACTTTATCTGCTGCTTTTTTCAAAATTAATTTACCAACCCTTGTAGATCCAGTTATAGATACTTTTTTTATAATATCAGATTCCATAAGCTCATTTGAAATTTCCGCAGGATCTCCTGATAATAAATTTACAACTCCATCTGGTATTCCAGCTTCTTTACATATGTTAACAAGCTCCATCACAGCCCCTGGTGTAATAACATCAGGTTTACATATTACCGAACAGCCTGCTGCTAATGCGGTAGAAATTTTTCTTGATGCTAAAACTATTGGAAAATTCCATGGTACTAGGGCTGCCACTACACCAACCGGTTGATAGTAAACATGTATTCTAGTATCTGGGAATCTGCTTTGTAAAGTTTCACCATAAATTCTTTTTGTTTCTTCAGAATTCCATTCAAATATATCTGCTCCACCTCCAACTTCTCCGATAGCTTCTGTTAAAGGTTTTCCAACTTCAAGTGTTAACCATTTTGCTAGAATATCTTTTTTTTCTCTCATTAGGTCGGCTATTCTTCTTATTATGTTTGATCTTTGCCATGGCGCTGTATTTTTCCAAATCTCTAATCCTTTTTCAGCAGCTCTCAAAGCTTTTTGAACGTCACCAGATGAAGCTTTTGAGGCTTTTCCAATAACCTCTTCTGTTGCTGGATTGATCACATCATATGTTTCATTCTTTTCAGATTGTTGCCATTTACCATCAATAAATTGTCCAAATTTGCTATACATTTTTTTGAATTATGTTTAATTATTATATATAAATTATTTTATACTTGAGAGGTTATATATTCAAATATGAAAAAAATAAAGCTTACTTGCGCTCATGCAATTGTAAAATATCTTATTTCTCAAAAAATTTTGATTGATGGAAAAAAAGAGCCTTTATTTCCAGGAGCATTTGGTATTTTTGGTCATGGAAATGTTGCATGTTTAGGCCAAGCTTTAGAGGAAAATAAAGATGAACTTCCCACGTATAGAGGTCATCATGAACAAAACATGGCTTTAACAGGCGTTGCTTTTGCAAGAGCTAAAAGAAGAAAACAAATATTTGTAGCAACTAGTTCAGTTGGACCTGGTTCGACAAATATGGTCACAGCAGCAGCTGTAGCTATGAGCAACAGATTGCCTATATTATTTTTACCGGGAGACACTTATGCAAATAGAATGCCTGACCCAGTTTTACAACAAGTAGAACATTTTGGTAATCCAAACATAACTCAAAATGATGCATTTAAACCTGTAACTAAATATTTTGATAGAGTAACAAGGCCTGAGCAAATACTTCAAACTTTACCACAAGCTATTCAAACAATGCTTGATCCAGCAGATTGTGGACCCGCTTGTATATCTTTGTGTCAAGATGTTCAAGGAGAAGCATATGAATATCCTGAAGAATTTTTTAAGGAAAGAGTTCACAATATAAGAAGACCAAGACCAGATGATTTTCAAATAAAAGAAGCTGCAGAACAGATTAAAAATTCCAAATATCCAATTATCATATCAGGTGGAGGTGTTTTTTATTCAAACGCCATGGATGAGCTTGGTTCTTTTGCAGTCAAACATAACATACCAGTCACCCAAACAGTTATGGGTTACTCTACAATGAAAAGAGATCATTCTCATTTTTTAGGACCAATAGGAGGTTTAGGAGGAAAAGCAGCAAATAACCTGGCAAAGGAGACTGACCTTGCAATTGCAATCGGTACCAAGCTTGCAGATTTTACTACTGGCTCATGGGCAAATTTTGAAAATCCTAATTTTTCATTAGTAAATATTAATGTAAGCAGATTTGATGCAAACAAACATTTAGCTCAATCTGTAGTCGGTGATGCTAAAGTTAGTCTTCAAGAGTTATCCCAAGTTCTAGGAGATTGGAAAGCCAATGATGATTGGTATAAGAGATCACAAAACGAATTAAAATTATGGAATGAGTATGTAGATAAAGAGAGCGGTCCTACAAACCAGAAACTTCCTTCTTATGCACATGCAGTTGGAGCAATATATAGAAATTCTGATCCAACAGATATCGCTGTAACAGCAGCAGGAGGATTGGTAGGAGAGGTTGTTCAGATTTGGAGACCAAAGGAGCTTAATACTCATGAAACAGAATGGGGTTTTAGTTGTATGGGGTATGAGATATCAGGCGCTTTAGGAATTAAAATGGCTAATCCTAAAAAAGATGTAATTGCTTTCGTAGGAGATGGTTCATATTTGCTAAATAATTCTGATATTTATTCATCAGTAATTACAAAAAACAAATTGATAATAGTAGTTTGTGATAATGGTGGACATGCAGTCATAAATAGACTCCAGCTATTTAAAGGAGGAAAAGAATTTAATTGCTTATTTGAAAGTTCAAAAACATCTAATCTAGTACCAATAAATTTTGCTCAACATGCATCAAGTATGGGAGCTAAATCAGAAGAAGTTTCATCAATTTCAGAGTTAGAAGAAGCTTTTAAAAGAGCAAAAAAATCAGATGTTACTTATGTAATTTCTATAAAAACTCATTCTTATGAATGGCTAGAGGGCTCTGCTTACTGGGAAAGCCCAACATTAGAAATACCCACAACAAAAGAAAATGAAGAAGCAATAAAATTTCATAAAGAAGGAAAGTCAAAACAAAGACAAGGTGTTTAACCTTCTAATATGAGCAAAGTATTTAAAGTAGGTTTAATAGGCTGCGGACATATTGCCGAAACATATTTTAGAGCCCAAAAATACTTTTATAATATCAAGATTATAAAATGTGCTGATATTAATCAAAAAGCTTCAAAAAAATGTGCTTTTGATTATGGAATAAAATCACTAAGTGTTAATGAAATATTAATTGATAAAGAAGTCGAAATAATCTTAAACCTCACAATACCCAAAGCACATTATGAAATTGCTAAAAAAGCTCTTTTACACAATAAACATGTTTACTCAGAAAAACCAATGGCGATAAACTTAAAACAAGGAAAAGAATTATTAAAATTATCCAAGAAAAAAAAATTATATATTGGAAATGCACCTGATACATTTTTGGGAGGAGGAAATCAAAAATCTAAAGAATTAATTGATAAAAAAATAATTGGAAAAATAAATTTTGGTAATGCAATTTTTGCATTTCCAGGGATTCAATCCTACCATCCTAATCCCGAACCTTGGTTTGCAAAAAAAGAAGGAGGCCCTGTAATAGACATGGGTCCATATTATTTAACAGCTTTAGTAAACTTGCTAGGTCCAGCTAAAAAAGTTAGTGGGAGAATAATAAGAGGAGTTAATTATAGGACTATTGGAATAGGACCTAAAAAAGGTAAAAAATTTAAAGTAAAATGTCCAACAACATATTTATCAACAATAGTTTTTCAAAATAATATAGTTATAAGATTAACATTATCTTTTGACGTAGTAGCACATCAAAGAAATCATATTGAACTTTATGGAAAAAATGGTTCACTAATAGTTCCAGATCCAAACATGTTTGGAGGTTCAGTTTATACATGTAAAAAATTAGGCAATAAATGGAAAGAATTTAAAACTGAAAAAATGCCACTTGGTAAAATTAATATAAAAAATCAAAGTTCTAGAGCAAATGAATCCTCAACTAATGCTAATTATAGAGGAGTTGGTTTATCTGAAATGGCCTATTGTATTGAAAAAAGAAAAAAACATAGATGTAATGGAGAGCTTGCTTTACATATTTTAGATATTATTGAGTCAACAATGAAAGCATCAATATCTGGCATTCCTCAAAAAATAAAAACTAACTGTAAAAAACCAATTAAATTTTCTTATAATGAAATTAAAAAATTGTTAACTAAATGAAAATTAAAATATCAAAACCCGAAGTTATTTGGAAAGCAAAAACGTTTTTGGGAGAAGGTGTTTTATGGGTGCCTAGTCACAACTCAATATATTTTGTTGATATTAAAAAAAAAAAAATATTAGTTTTTAATGTTAATTCTAAAAAAAAAAAAATTATTAAATTAAATAAAGAAATTGGTTTTATAGCACATATTAAAGATAATCTATTTATTTTAGGTCTTCAAGGAGAATTAAGAATTCTAAATCTAAGATCAAAAAAAATTTTAAAATCAATACCAATAGAACAGAACTTAAAGTTAAATAGAATTAATGATGGAAAAACGGATCCTATTGGAAATCTTTGGTTTGGTACAATGGATAATTTAGAGAGAAAAATTGAAAGAGGATCTTTATATAAATTAGATAAAAATTTAAAATTAATAAAAATTGATAAAAACTATAGAATTACTAATGGACCAGCATTTATTGATGAGTTTAATTTTTATCACACAGATAGTCCAAAAAAAATAATATATAAAATTAAGATCAATAAAAATAATAAAATTATTAGTAAAAAAATATTTAAAAAATTATCTAATGAAGAAGGATCACCAGATGGAATGACTTTAGATAAAAATAAAAATTTATGGGTAGCACATTTTCATGGAGCATGCATTTCAGTGTTTAATAAAAAAGCAAAATTAATTCATAGAATTAAATTTCCAGCTAAAAATATAACAAATTGTTCATTTGGAGGTAAAAATACTAATGAACTTTATGTTTCTACTGCAATCAAAGGAATGAACAAAGCTGATCTGCGAAAATTTAGATATTCAGGTTCGTTGTTTAAAATTAAAACAAATATTAAAGGTTTAATCTCAAAATCATTTACTACCAATAAGTTTTGATATAAAGAAAGTAATCTATTCAATAATTTTAAAATCTGATTTAAACTTATTGCTTATTTTAAGACCTAAACCAGGAATATTATCATCTAAATCTATATAACCATTTTCTGGAGCAGGATCTCCTTCAAATATGTAATAAAATAATTCATTTCCTATTTCAACATCATGTACTGGAAAGAACTCTGATATAGGACAATTAAAATTAGACATAGTCAAATGATAATTATGCATTTGTCCAGCATGAGGAACTACAGGAACTTGATTTGCTTCAGCTAATGCATTAATTTTTTGTGCTATTGTAAATCCTCCAACTCTATTATTGTCATATTGAATATAGCTTACAGCTTTTAGATCTAATAATTGTTTAAAACCAAATATATTAAACTCATGTTCTCCACCAGAAATAGGTATAGCATTCATATTATTTAATTCTGCATATCCATGAATATCATCAGCTATAACAGGCTCTTCCAACCATCTTGGATTAAATTTAATTAGTTTTGGTATCATTCTTTTTGCATAATCTAAATTCCACCCCATATAACATTCCATCATTAGATCTGTTTCATAGCCAATTACTTCTCTTATAGCTTCGGCCAATTCTATATTTTTTTTCATTCCTTCGGGACCGTCTTTAGGACCCCAGCCAAATCTCATCTTAAACATTTTAAAACCTTGTTTTTTATAATTCTCCGCTTCTTTTTGAAGATCTTTAATAGGTTGGCTATAAAGTTTTGATGCATAAACTGGAATTTTTTCTTTTGTTCTTCCACCTAACAATTTGAATACAGGCTTTTTTGTAATTTTTCCCAGTATATCCCAGATAGCTATATCTATTGCTGATATTGCAACCATTCCCAAACCTCTTCTTCCCCAAGCGTGAGTTCTTCTATACATCTTTTCCCAAATGTATGCATAATCAAAAGGGTCTTCGCCAATTACCAAAGATTTTAAATAAGTATCAATTGTTTTTTTAACTAATTGAGGAGCTAAAGCTGCATTACCAATTCCAATTATTCCATCATCAGTTTCTACTTCACAAATTAACCATTCGTGAAATCTAAATGATCCCATTGCATCAGATTTTTCATAGAGTAAATCAGAAGCATTGGTGCAAAAATTATTTTGAGGAGGAACAGTTTTACCGTTCCATTGATAAACTTTTGTTCTAATTTCTTTAATTTTAGACATATTAATTTTTATTTTGAGCCATTCTTAATGCAATTTTGAAAGATTGCAAAGTAGGTTCTAAATTTGCTTTATTTTTACCAGCTATATCAAATGCAGTACCATGAGCAGGTGTTGAAATTGGTATTGGTAGACCACCTTGCACTGTTACACCTCTATCAAATCCAAAAGATTTTAAACCTGATTGAAGAGCATCATGATACATTCCTACTATACAGTCATGTTTTTTATTTTTAAAAGCTGTAATGAAAGAAGTATCACATGGCAATGGTCCGTCTGCATCAATACCCATTTTTTTTACTTCTTCTATTGCTGGTATAATTTCTTCTTTTTCTTCTGTTCCAAATTCTGCATGAGGATTTAAAGCTTGAATAGCAACTCTAGGCTTTTTAATACCATTTAATTTCATTGCTTCGTTTATTAAAATAATTGGCTTAATAATTTTATCTTTTTTTATTTGCGCAGGAACATCTCTCAAAGGAATATGAGAAGTTACTCTCGCCGTCCAAAAATTATCTACCACATTAAATTCACAAAAAAAATTTTTAACATTAAGTCTTTCAGCCATATGATGAAGCTCATCATCAAATTTACATCCACCTAATTTTAAACTTGTTTTGTTAAACGGTCCAAAATTTATAGCATGAATTTTATTTTCTTTTGCTAAATCTAAAGCTAGATCAAGTGCTTGCAAAACTGTTTTTCCTGACTTAGATGAACATTCTGATAATTCATAATATTTATTATTTCCATTCGAAATATCTAAAAAAAATTTGTTTCCTTTCTCAAAATTTATATCTTCGAAGTTATCAACATAATTAAGGTCTTCAGAATTTCCGCTAATTTTATTTCCACTTTCAAGTACATTTTTTTCTCCAATAACAATAATGTTTGCTTCATTTAGTTCATTTCTTGATAATAGCTTTGAAATTAATTCTGGGCCAATTCCAGATGGATCCCCCAATAATATTGCAATATTTTTTTTTTCTAAAAGCATTTTTTTTCTTAATGTTTCTAGCAGATTATGTTTAAATGTTTAATTATAAATTAACAAAAGAGGGAAATAATGAGAAAAAGTTTTAAACTTTTATTAGGCGCAGCATTTTTAATTACAGAAATGTTTATTGTGGCGTTACCTATTGTAACAACTTCTGCTAAAGCTGATGGTCACCCGATCCAAGCAATAACACACGCAGGATTTGGCGGTGGTACAGATGTTACTACTAGAATGATGCTTTTAAGAGCAAGAAGAGTTCTTAAACAAGATATGCAATTAGTTAACAAAAAAGGCGGTGGTGGAGCAGCATCTATGGATTATATGATGTCTTTACCAGCTGATGGTAATCATACTTTAACTTGGACTACCGGTCATGCTGTTTCAATGGCTCTTGGAAAAACAAAAGTCAAATTAAGTGATATGCAGCCTTTAGCTAGAGGAACTGATGATCCTCAGTTATTTGTTGTTAACTGTAAAGCAGATATTAAAGATGCGAAAACTTTTATTAGCACACAAAAATCAAAATCACTAAAATATGGAACCACACATACAGGTGGAATTGATGATGTGAGTGCAATAGCATTTACAAAAAAAGGTGGATTAAAAGATCCTACAATTGTAGCTTATAAAGGAGTTGCACCAATCAAAACTAATTTAATAAAAGGTGATATTGACGTTGGAGTATTAAATCTTGGAGAAGCTTTAACTGAAATTAACGAAGGTAAACTTTGTGTTTCTATAGTTCTAGCTAATAATAGAATGGCAAAAATAGGTGATAGCCCAACAGCTACAGAGTTAGGTATACCCGTTTCTTTATCTACAGTTAGAGGTTTTGTAACAAAAAAAGGTGCGCCTGCTGAAAGAGTAAAAAAATTAGAAGCAGGAATGTTAAAAGCAATGAGTCACAATTACTACAAAAATTTCTTAACTGAAATTGGTCTTGACGATACAAGCGTAGTAGGTGCAGATGAGTGGGGTAAGCAAATGGAGACTATGCTTGCAGAAATGACCGCTCAACTTAAAGCTTTAGGGTACACTAATTAATTTTTCATTGTACATTTCTTAAATGAACGATGTACAAAATAAAAAAAGGGCAAGCAAAAGTTTGCCCTTTTTTTTTAGGGACTCTTTTATTGTTTGTTTCTTAATTGTATTATTTTCAACTATCTTACTTATAGTTACATTTACTTTTGATATAGTTCCTCCAATTTTAAATAGAGGAATACAGCCAGCAACTTTTCCTAAAGCACTACTAATTCTGATAATTTTTTTAACATTGTTTATTTATTATTTATCTATCAACAATCCATGGAAAAAAGAAAAAAAATTACCTACTTCTTTTTACATTACTTTATTTTCTTTTATCTTATTTGTTATTATTTCTAAATTTTTAGATTTTTTTTTAGGAATATCAGCACTTTCAATTTTAGTTTCTTATTTTTGGGGAGAAAAAAGATTATTTTATTTACTTATTGTGGGAATAATATTTCCCATTATAGTTTTCATATTTTTTGAAACTATTTTAGGTTTACGCTTTCCTCCAGGAATAATTACAAATTTATATTATAGTTAAAATGGAAAATTTTTCTTTAATAATGGCGCCGTTATTTAGTTCTAAACTTATAATAATATTATTTTTAGGAACACTATTTGGATTAATTTTAGGAGTTCTGCCAGGATTAGGACCTACTACGGGAGGTGCATTAATTTTACCATTTACAATGACTCTTGATCCTTTGTCAGCGATTGTTTTATTAACAGCAATTTATTGCGCAGGAACATATGGAGGAGCAATTACAGCTGTACTTATTAATACTCCAGGAACTCCTGCAGCAGCAGCTACTTGTTTGGATGGATATCCTTTGGCTCAAAAAGGAGAAGCAGGAAGAGCATTAGGAATGGCAACAGTTTCAAGTGTTATTGGTGGCATATTTAGTGTTATTGTTCTTATATTTTTTGCACCATTATTAGCACAACTTGCTTATGAATTTGGCCAACCTGAATATTTTGCGTTAGCTATATTTGGTTTAACAATGTTAGCTTCTATAGGAGAAGGAAGTCCTATAAAGAATTTAATTGCAGGTGCATTTGGAATTTTAATCTCAACAGTTGGAAAAGATTTTATGACATCAATTGATAGATTTACGTTTGGAGTAAATGAACTTACTGTAGGAATTGGTTTCATTCCAGTTGTTGTAGGTTTGTTTGCAATTAGTGAAATGTTAACTCAATCAACATTGCTAAATCAAGTATTTAACAGAGTTGCACTAAAGGCGATAAAACTACCATCTTTAGATGATTATAAAAAAACTTGGAAAACAATTTTAAGATCTACTGGCATCGGCTCCTTTATTGGAGTTCTTCCTGCAGAAGGAGGAACTGTAGCGTCGCTCATAGGTTATGCAGAAGCAAAAAGATGGTCAAAAAAACCTCAAGACTTTGGCAAAGGTTCAATAGAAGGAATTGCTGGCGCGGAAGCAGCAAACAATGCTGCCACTGGAGGTGCAATGGTGCCAACGCTGGCATTAGGAATTCCAGGAAGTGCAACTACTGCTGTAATTTTAACAGGATTAATTATTCACGGAGTAAGACCTGGTCCAGATTTGTTTAGAGAACAGCCAGAATTTCTTTATGGAATCTTCGGATCAATGTTAATAGCCAATGTAATGTTTTTTATTCTTGGATTTTTTGGCGCAAAAATTTTTGCACGAATAACTTTAGTTCCAAACAAATTACTTTGGCCAATGATTTTTGCGGTTTCAGTTTGTGGAACTTATTCTTTAAG
>CEUA01038084.1_pt1 | contig 16354 bp, 14 predicted proteins | sample 361541 | NCBI WGS metagenome assembly CEUA01 (sample SAMEA2623079, study PRJEB7988) | marine metagenome | isolation source: saline water (ENVO:00002010), including
CTTTATATAGTCATCGTTTCCCTTATCATTTTCAAGAAGAAGTTCGACTGATTTTGATATTAAGCGAGTATTAGGAGTTACAACTTTCACAAAAGAATCAAATGTTTGTTTTTGTTTTTTACTTAAATTTCTTTTTGCTAAAGATATTACCTCTGGTATTCCTCCTACATTAGTAACTACTACAGGACTTCCAGAGCATAGAGCTTCTGCTAAAAATATACCAAAAGGCTCTTCTCTTGAAGGGATTATTGTAAGTCTAGTATCTTTTAAATGTTTTAAGATTGATTTAGGTTTTAATTTTCCAATAAAACTAATTGACAGGTCTGTTTTCAAATCTCCTAGTAATTTTTTAGCATCTTTTTTATCTCCTCCTGCTATGATTATTTTATTTTTTAATTTCAAAGAATTTATTGATTTAATCATTAAATCAAGACCTTTTTTTGGCACAAATCGCATAGCAGAAAAAATGTAATCACTTTTTAGAACATTTATTTTATTGAAAAAGAAACTATTATTCACCCCATTATAGACAACAGTACATTTATCATAATCTAATTCTGGAAACAATCTAAATGCCATATCTAATAATGATTTTGAGCATGCAACAATAAGCATTGATTTTTTAAAAACTAATTGATAAAAAAAGTATTTTAAATTAGTTCTTTTTAGATATTTAACTTGGGTTATCTCACTTCCATGTAAATTAATAATTAGGTCAAATTTAAAAAAAAATTTTAATATTAAAATCTCAAATAATTGATGATCTGGAAAATGCAAATTTACAATTTTAGGTTTTTCTTTAAAAAAATAAAATATTAATTGAACTAATGTAAATATTTTCATAAAAATCCAATATATAAAAATATCTAACCTTAACTTCCTCAAATAATTAAATGGGCTATGGAAAAACCTAAATCTTCTAATTTTTATACCATTAATGTACTCTTTAGAATTAAGATTTAATGGATATTTATTAGTAATAACACTAACATAGTGGCCTTTCTCTTTTAGATACTTTGCATACTCAAGGGAAGCAATTTCTAAGCCACCTATTTTTGGATAAAAGGATCCTGTCCAGACTAAAATATTTTTAAATTTTAAATCCAAATTCTTATTGAACAGTTTTTTGAAGTATTTTTTATTAAAATAATTCCATTAGGATCTTCTTTAAGAATTTTGATTTTATATATTTTTGCTTGATGACCATAATAGGATCCTAAGTAATTTATAGATCCAGAGATAAGAGGTTTATGATACCAACTATAAAAAACTTGTTCATTCATAGATTTAATATTCATAAAATCAGAGAATAAATACCCAATATTAAGCCCTGAAATTAGATCATACTTTTTATCATTTATTTGATAAAATCCAATTTTTTCTTTCCATTGAAAGTTACTATGACAATTTTCAATATTTAATACTAGTTTATCTGAGTATTTGATATTTATGGATTCTAAAGGTTTTAATTGAACTGAAGAGTACAAACTATCTTTATTAATTATTGGTAACTCTACATCTTTTAAATGATGTTCCCAAACACCAAAACTTAAATTATTATCTGGACTTTTTTTTCGTTTCAAAAAGTATAGAAATGTAGGGTAATTTACATATGAGTCATCTAAATAATAATACTCATTTAATTTTTGGATTATTGAGTTTAATCCATCAACACGGTTATATGAATTATTTCCGGCATTCCAATTTTGCCTTAAACTAAGTTTTGTATAAGACTTATAATCATTAAGCAATAATATTAAATTTGAATTAGTACTTTCTTTGATCGTTTTTATAGATTTTTCTACATCCCAAGTGTATATTATCTTATTATCGATCTTGTTTTTATTATAAAATTTGAATGATCCAGATGACCTACCATCCATTAAAATTTTAGTTTTATCATTTTTATTATAAAAATTATTAATTTTATCTGAAATATAATTCCAATCTGTATTTGAAAACTGAAAAGTATGAATCATACCAATTAATTGAAAACTGATAAGAATAAAAAATATTAAATAAAATATTTTTTTTGAAAAATATTTATGAGTTTTTAAAGTTAATGCAATTAAAACTGGATATAATATTATTCCATGCTTTGATTCTAGCTGTGTAAAACCAGGAAGCGAAATCACCTGTATAAATAAATAAATTATTAAAAAAGGTATAACTCCAACAACTAAATATTGGATGAAAATTTTACTATTAGTAATAAATACTTTATAAAATTGAAGTAGTAAAATTATAAAAAAACATATTGCAAAAATTATTATTTCATAAGAATAAGTTGGTGCTAAATAGAACCCAAAAAACATCTGATAAACAGCATAAATTGGTTTAATTAATACACTTTTATTATACCCATGTAAACTTTGTACTTGAGTATTAATAGTTAAGTCTTCAATTATATTTAACCAGTTAAAAAAGGACCAAAATAACGATGGATAAAATATTATTAAACATGCAAGGAATGCTATAGGTACAATAATAATTAATCTTAATTTTAAAGAATTAATTTTTTTAAAAATCAAAGTATAAATGAAATATATAGCAAATTGAATTCCATTTAAAATATGAAAAATTAATGGGCTTATAATTAATCCAATTAAGCTTAGTAATAATCTTAAATTAACTGAATATCGTTGAAAAATGTTTGTTAGTAAAAAAAAAGTTAGTGAAGATGAGAATAGATAATATGAGTAATATCTAAAATAGATAGATTGATCAAGAAAAAAACTACTAGTAGCAACAATAATGAAAAAAAGGATTATTTCTAACTTTGATCTAATAAATAGAAAAATCCATAAAAATATAGTTATGGCTGAAAAAAATAAACTAGATAAACGCAGTAAAAATATTTCATTAATATTAATTGGTTTTAATAAATTTATCCAAGATAAGACGATCTTTTTATATGGGATTGGTTTATGAATCTTTTCTATACCATTAAGAGTACCTAATTCATCCCCCTCAAATGCCCTGTTTTCACTTAATAGAAACCCTAAAAAGAATATGAAAATTATTAAAGAAACACAGTATATCAGTTTTTCTTTAAAACTCATAGAAATAATCAAAATTAATATTTCTTAAGTTTAAATCATAAAAAATAGGAAGTCTTAAGATACAATTACTTACTTTTTCTGTTATAGGTAAATCTCCGTTTTTATAACCATATTTCTTACCCATTTCTGAACTATGAAGCGGTATGTAATGAAATGAAGAACTCAACCCCTTTTGTTTTAAATGATTTAGAAGTTTATTTCTTTTATTTTTTGAAGATAATATTAGATAAAATATATGATATGATTGTTCACATTCGATTGGGATTTTAGGCATTCTTATATCCTGACTTTTAGCCCAAGACTCTAATTTTTTATAATAAAGATTCCAGATCTTTTTTCTCTTATCCTGAATTAATTTTCTATTTTCTAATTGTGCATATAGAATAGCAGAGTGAAATTCTGATAATAAATAAGAGCTCCCAATATCTACCCAAGAATATTTATTGACTTCATTTCTAAGAAACTTACTTCTATTTGTTCCCTTTTCACGCAAAATTTCAGCTCTTTCAATAAAATTTGGATCATTTATAAAAAGAGAGCCACCTTCACCACAACTAAAGTTTTTTGTTTCATGAAAACTTTGAGCAGAGAATGTGCCAAATCTTCCTAAATATTTATTTTTATACTTTCCAAACAAACCATGAGCATTGTCCTCAATTATATTTATTTTATATTGACTTGCTATTTTATTAATTTTATCCATTTCACAGGATACACCAGCGTAATGAACAACAATGATAGCTTTAGTATTTTTAGTAATTCGATCTTCAATTAAATTTTCATTAATATTTAGTGTGGATAACTTAATATCAACAAAAACAGGTTTTGCCCCTCGAATAATAAATGCATTGACAGTTGATACAAAAGTAAATGACGGCAAAATAACTTCATCACCAGGTTTTATATTCAATAAAAGAGCCACCATTTCTAAAGCATGTGTACATGAAGTTGTCAATAATGATTTTTTTATACCCAATTCTTTTTCAAATAGATTATTGCATGCTTCCGAATAGATTCCATCTCCAGAAGTATGTCCCCTTTTTATAACATCTTGTAAGTAAGATAATTCTTTTCCCACAAATGATGATTTATTAAATGGTATATTCATATTTTTAAATACTTTGAAAAGATTTATATTTTTTCGACTAAATCTTCAACTGATTTAGGTTTAAAATTAAAATCAGTTTTTAACAATTTAATATCATTAGATTTTTTGCTTACCAATCTAGCAACCTGATCGGGATAAATTAATGGTTTTTTTAAAATTAAATTAAAATAAGCAATTACTCTAATTAATAAAATTGGGACAGGAACATAAATATTCTTCATACCATAATATTCAGTTATTATTTCACATAACTCCTTAAAACCATACTCATTAGGACCAGCAACAATAAAAGTTTTATTTTTAGCTTTTGACATTAAAATTTGATTTAGTAGTGAACACACGTCATTTATATGTATTGGAGATAGTTTTATTTTATTTGAATATGGATAAAAAGTAAAAATTGGAAAATTGATTATTTTTTTTAAAAGATTAAAACCTTTCATATCCTTACCATATACTTCAGCTACTCTTAAAATACTATATGGTAATTTTGATTTAATAATAATTTTTTCCGCCATTAATTTTGAGAGGCCATAAGATCCTGAAAATTTATTCGCACTTCTAGTGCTTATGAAAATAAAATGTTTGATATTAAAATTTTTAAAATATGAAACTAGGTTTTCAGTAGCTTTAACATTACCAATTACATATTTTTTAAAATATTTTGAGTGAGTAATTCCTGCTATATGTACAATAATATCTTGTTTTGGTATTTGCTTTAAAGAATCTATATCCTCAAGATTACCTATATAAGATATAATACTCTTATCTTTCCATTTTATTTTTGATCGAGTAAGACAGCTTATCTCAAAAAATTTATCATTAATTGATTGAATAAATTTTTGGCCTATTTTACCCGCTGCACCTGTAATTAAAATTTTGATGAGCAAATTATTCTTTTAATCTAAAATTGATTAGATTTTTTAAAAATTCTAATATCGCTACAGGTTTTACGAATGACTCTCTTTCACTCTTATAAAAGCATATCGGAAAGGTTCCCATCTTAAAATTATTTTCCCTTGCATTAATCATTATTTCAGCATCTATAAACCAATCATCTGATGTTAAAACCATTTTATTATATGCTTGTCTAGTGAATGCTTTTGGTTTTGAATTAATATCATTAAACTCATCTTTATAATTTTTAACTGGATAAAGCAAAATAAATATTAAATTAAAGATTTTTGAAATAATTTTTCGATATATACCATCTTCTCTTTGAACTCGATATGTTTTGCACAAGTCTAAATTATTATCAATTAACTTGTCATAAACCCAATAAACTAAATTAGGTTCAAATTGAGAGTCCCCATCTATAACAGTAATGATTCTTCCTGAAGCTGCTTCAAGACCACTTTTCATATCCCATCCCATATCTCCTTTTTTTGATTTTGAAATAACCCTACAACAATCTTTATCTTTAGCATATTCTTTAATCATTAATGGGGCTGGATCTTTCTGATTATTCCAAAAATTTGCAACTAATATAATTTCAAAATCAAGATGTCTCTGCTTACCTTTTATAATAATTTTATCTATGAACTCAATTATTGAATTATCCGCTTTATAACATAGAATTACTATTGATATTTCTATAGTTTTTTTGTTTAACATTTAAATTATTTTAGCATTATCATATTATTAATAAACAATAAGTTACTTTTTTATTGTTAAAGACCAATGAAAAAAAATATCCCATAAAAACCAAGAAATTATTAAATATACCTATAAAGTATTAGGTATCATAATTTTTCTATAATTTAAAATATTAGAAAAAGTTCTTTCATTTAATACAAGTATAATAATAAAATAAAATGTGAATAGCAATCTGTGTTGAATTAATACTAGCCAAATTATTATCCATATAAATATTTCCAACAAAACAATCATAAATAATAACACATAAGAACCTATTAATTCACTCTTAAATTAATGATCCAAATAAAATGTTAATACGAAAAATATAAATTCAATATACCTTATACTAATTACGGTGATTTCATTGATTGAAGTAATAATTCGTCTCAATAAAAAACTAAAATCATAATATAAGTATTCAAAATATGTATCAGGTAAACTTTTATCACCATTTTTGATTTTATATGAAAGTGCATTTCTCTAACTTTCCAAACTGATAAAAAAAATATAAATTGTTTTATCATAGTAGATCCTAATAAAGTAATCCCATTTTCTAATAAAAAAGTATGCCACTATGTTAGTCTAATTAATATTCTCATTATTTTGATTATAAATAATTATAAATATTGCCAATTTTTGTTTTAATAAAAAATATTAATATAAATAACATGAATACTAATAATTAGATTTACTATTTTAGACTTTTAAGTGTTTATATAGATTTTTATAGAAACCTTTATTTGAAAGATTTTTTAACCAGATTTCTCTACAATAAATTTGTTTTTCAATAAATTGTTTATTAGTATGAGAATGATGAAAATCTAAAATCAATTTAGGAATATACTTTAAATCTCGTTCTTCAACTATTAGACATACCTCTTTCCAGTTAACTTGATTTTCCAAAGGTAATTTACAATCAGTATTAATTAAAAGGGGTATTCGACCAAGACATAAAGTTTCATAAAATCTGAGAGAATAATTAGCAGCACCTCGATAACATAAAGTATAATCACTTGACATTATATTATTTAAAAAATCATTCCTTGAATTTTGCTTTTTCCCCAAAGTACCTTCAGCGAAAATACTTCTAATTTCAAAATTAGTATCAATTAAAGTACTTTTTTTTAAATATTTTAAAATTTTATTTCTCGTAAGAAAATGTGGAAAAATATGATCTAGGTCAATTTTACTGATGCGAATGTTATAAGATAATTTTAAAATTATATTTTTTAAAATTAAGTTTATGAGAAGAATCTTTGGATATGTTGCTAAACCATCAAAACCAACCTTTGGAACTTTTGATTTATTTTTAGTTTTTAACTCACCATTAAAATATTTTTTTAAAAGATCATATTTTAAATCACCAGGTCTTATTAATTCATTCTTTAAAAATTTAGATCTATAGCTATAGTATTTAATAAATACACAATTATTATCATGGTTCATAAAACGAAATTGATTATCTCCATCAATCCAAATATAACTTTTTAAATTATATTTTTTAGCCCGATTAATAAATTTTTCTACTTTATATAAAGTTCTACTATTGATATAATAATTTAATGTAAGAGGCAAAAAAGCCAAATCAGCTCTTATTATATCTTCTGTGATTGTAAAATATGATTTATGATATTCAAAGTTTTGTTTATATTTATCCCAATCTGAAGTACCATCGCCCCAATATGCTTTAATTGGATGTATCAAAAACTTAAGCCAATCATTCTTAAAAGAATGATTTTTTTCAGTATAAATCTTAATTTTATCTTTTTTTAGCATAAAAGTTTTTTTGAGCAAAAATTCCAAACCTATTAAACATATTTATTAGAAAAATTATAATTAATACTAAAATTTTCTTGTTCGTGAAATTTTTACTCTTACTATAGGCATCCATATAGGGTGTATATGTCCATGAAGATAGATACTTTATAAACTTTTTAAAAGAATTTAAGTTGCGAGGATAAATTGAATACATATTTTTCCATTTATCTCTTATCAGATAATATGACCTACCATACATATAGTGCTGATAAAATAATTTAGACCATGATTCTCTGTGAACATGTTTTACTTTTACGTTAGGTACATAGATAATATCCCAACCTTTTTCTAAAACTCTCCAATTAAAATCAACATCTTCACCTCGATCCAGAGAAATATCATATCTATCTATCATTTTTATTACTTCCATTTTATAAGATGAATTAACACCTGGAATAGATCGTACTTTTCTAATTGAATTATATCTTGGAAAAGTTGTTGCGTCAGCTATTTTTGAAAGAAAACTATCATTATCTTCACTTAAGACATCTCCGCCAATTAAGCCTGCCTTTGGAAATTTAAAATGATATTTTTTTATATTTTCTATCCAATCTGGATATGGTCTTGCATCGTCATCTGTCAAAAGGATCAAATCTCCATGACATTCTTTCAAACCTATATTCCGACTATTTGCTAAATTAATATTTTCAGTACTAATTATTTTAAGCTTACTAAATTTTTTTGACCAAATTTGAAGAATACTTTCACAATTATTCAAACCACCTCCATTTACAACTATAATTTCATCAGCCTTATTGGTTTGATTAATAATTAATGATTCTAATGTCTTTTCAATTAAAGAGCCTCTATTAAATGTGCAAATTAAAACTGAAATTTTCAGGTTGTTTTTTTTTTTAATGTTCAAACTTAAAGTTATTTTATTAAAAAAGAGCTTATATGAAAGTTCATATTTTTTTATATATCTTTAATAAATTTCTCTGGAAACTTCTGTGAAGTTTTCAGCATTTTATTTAAAAATATTTTTTCCCAAAATTCATCAATATTGATATTTAAAACACCATATTCTAAAAAGATTTCATCAAGTAATTTTTTCATTTTATTTATATGCAATTGAATTTTATCCAAAGTAACAGATCTGATAAGATCTGAAGAAACATTATCACTTAAAAGATTAGAAACTGTTTTTTTTATTGAATATGAATTTGATAAAGAAGTTTTACAGAATCTCTTATCAAAAAATATATCGCGTCCACCTATATTAGCCGTTGAAACAATTGGGATACCGGAAAGTAAATATTCCATTGATGCATAACAAGCACCTTCCTTGTAACTTAAAATAACTCCAATCTTAGCTTTATTTATCACATTAGAAACTCCCTCAGGATCAAGAATAGGAATATCTTCAAATGATGATAATTCACTTAATTTTAAGGGATAATCAAAATTTAAAATATCGGCATCAGGAATTATGCTTTTTAAATAGTTTAAATATTTTATTTTTAAATAATCCGACCTTAAAACTGATGCTGATAAAAGAGAAATATTTTTACATGATTTTAATAAATAATGTCTTTTTACCATCTCTAATCTTCCATTATAAATAATATCATATTTTTTTATACTATTTCTAGGTTTAAAAATATTTGGATCTACAAATGCATTATGATTAATAAATCTGCAATTAATTCCCATAGATTTAAAGTAGTGATATTCTTCAGGTGTATTTAATAAAAAAATTATTTTATGTTTTGGATATTTTTTAATCTGATTTCTATAATCAAAAATGGTTCTCTCAAGTATTCTAGGTTTATCAAAAAGAGTCCAAGAAAAAAATTTTAAGTATATAACATTTTTATTTTTACCTATTATCTCAGAGAATATTTGTAAATCATTTATAGATTCCAGAACGGTTAAAATATAAGGATCACGATTAAAAACATAATAATTCCTATGTGTTCTTGAATAACTAGGTTCATAAATTTTTTCATCCACATTAGAAAATAAACCTGTAATTAAATTTTTAATTAAATGGGCTTTTGGTAAATCAAAATATAAATCTTTAATGTTCAAATTAGATTCTCTTTGTTTGAATATAAATTAGAGATATTTTTTTAAATGAGTTTTAAAAATATGAGCATGATCTCTAAAGGATTTTGGAAACCAATTATCAAACCCAAGATCAGCGATAATTCCATCTTTTAATCCTATAGATCGCATACTATAGCATATAGATTGCAGAAGAATATATTTTTTAAAAAAATATCCATATTCCTTATATTCATTTTTAAATAAAATTGGAAAAAGTTTTAAATTTTTAATTAAAGTATTATTTTCGTTATCAAAAATTATATTTTCACTCCATATAATATTTCTAAAATATTGTTTTTCATTTATAAAGTGTTTTTGATGATTTAAAATCCAATCATTTAATATTTTTTCAATTTTTAAAATACATTTTATACTTTTCTCTCTTAATTTTTCAATAGATGTTTTATCAAAATTATTTTTTAATATTTTCGATCTTAAATAATATATTTCATTTTCAAAATTGCCCCACTTTAAATCATTAGTTTTAAAAACTGGATTAGTTGAATGTTTAGCTATTGATACAAATAATGCAATTTTTTTCTTAAGAGTTAAACTATTAAAAATAGATTGTCTAAGCCATTTTTTTTGCCTTTTAAAAAATTCAAAACCTATTGTAATATTTCTTTTTTCTTCATCAAAAGAACTAAAGATATTTTGCTCTTTATTAAAACTACCAAAGTAAGTCTTAATACTAGTGGGTAAAATGAACTCACCTAAATATTTTTCAAACTTTACATCCAAGAATATTGGACGATGTTGAAATGCATTTATAAAGTTCATTGAAAAAAAATTTTTAGGGAGTAACAATTTTTTATTAACAGTTTTTTCTTTATCATATACTATTAACCAATCTATATCAGACAACCCAGGTGATTTAATTTCTCCAAATTCTATAACCCTTATTAAGCCCGGGTTTTTTTTCAAATGAAGTAAATATTCTTCTCTTGCGTCCTCATAATTAATATTTAAAATAGTCATTTATTATTTTTTATATATAAGAGTTTTGAGAAAATAATCAGATATTGATTTACTTTTATCTATAACCAATTCAATATCATTTGATTTTTTAAAATTTATAAACTCTTCCCTTGGAAAATAGAATTCTAATCTACGATAGAATTTTAGTAATATACGTTTTGAGAAAAAATTTAAACCTAACTTAAGAGTTAGAGTTCTAGATAATTTATTCTCTATCTTTGGCCATTTCAATCTTAATTCAGAAATTAATTTAAAATCATCTTTAATTATTACATGATGCTTTTTTAGTTTTTGAATTGATTCTGATTTACTAAAAAACTGATTTTTAAAATTAAAAAAATAAACAGGAATCATAAACGCAGAGGAAAGAATATATTTATAATTATAAATGGAAATATTTTTATTCTTTTCAAAATATAGTCTTCTGAAAAATTGATTATTTGTTATAAAATCGATCTGATTTGAAGGAGTTAAGTTATTTTCTTGTGTTAAGAAATGATCTCGACCATACCCCCATTTTTCCTTTAATATCATTAGAGGATAAAAAGGTTCTATACCATTTATTAATTCATCTTCAGTTAAAATAAATAAATCATGATGCTGATTCGTATCAAATGAATATAAGTAATACCTTAATCCAAAAATAAATTTTTTTATATCATAATATATACTAGGTTTTAAAGAGTTTTTATTTGGTAAAATTATTACACAGTCAAAATCACTATATTCAATAGGGTTAAACGAACCTAAACTGCCAATAAATTGAACTGAAATGACTTTTGATTTTATCAAAAAATTTTCACTTAAGAATTCATGAACTTTATATAAAATATTCTTTTTCCAATTCTGAATATTTTCCATATTTACATTTAAAAGGGAGCTAATATTTAGATTTATTCTTACCTTATTCTGAGGTTCAAATAATTTTTCATTTAAACCATCTGTTTTTTTATTTAAGATTGGATTGTTAAAATATAAGTTTAAGTTTCTTTTCCATTGTTTAACTTTCAATTGCTCAAACGTAAAACTTTGAAGAAAGTTTTTTCTAATGTTTTTTATCCATAAAAGCTCTTCTTTAGTCTCAAAATATAAATTATCTATTTTACTATAATTCATTTATAAAAGTTTATGCATTAATGATATTATTAATTAAATCTATGTAATTATTTTTCATTTTTTTTATAGAAAATTTTTTTTCAACAATATTTTTTGATTCATTACCTAATTTGATTCTTAATGACTTATTTTTAATCTTCATAATTGATTCAATTATTTCATCTTCTGAATTAGGGTTAACTAACAGACCACATTCTTCTGAAACAATCTCATCATATGGTTCTTCATTTGAGACAATAATAGGTAAACCACATGACATAGCCTCTAAAGGAGCAATTGGAAGAGCCTCTCCTTTACTTAATAAAATAAAAACATCAGATTCTTCTAAACATCTTTGTGGATAATTAGTAATTCCTTTAAGCTTTATTGTTTTACCCATTTTATTTTTTTTTATAAGTTCTTTAAGTTTAAAATAATAAGGACCTTCTCCATAGATATTATATTGTATATCGGGATCTTCTAATTTATTCAATGCAAGTATCACATTTTGTATTCTTTTTCTTTTTTCAAGAGCAGATAATGAAATTATTTTAATTTTTTTAGTCTTTAAATGACTTACTTTTTTAAAAATTTTAGTTTCTACTCCATTATATATTATTATTATCTTATTTTTGGGAAAATATTTAGAAGCCTGATCCTTGACAAATTTAGATACTGCGACAAAAATTATATTTTTATATTTCCCCATGTTCTTTTTAATGTACAGGTATCTATTAGGAATCTGGTTTGCTGGAGAGTGTAATATATAAATATAATTTAATTTTTTGGGTAAAGATAATTCTCCATGATATAAAAAGTTTATTAAAATGCAATCAGGATTATCTTTTATTATCCAATAATTATAGAAAATTTTGGCCCAAATTTTTTGAAAATACTTAAAAAATGGAATAACTCTTATTTTTATATTTTTATTCCAAACTCCCCAATTAATATTTTTTTGTGAACTCCATGAATATATAATTATTTCCAGATTATTTTCATTAGCTAATTGATTTGCTAGTAAAAAAGTAAAACTTTCAATACCCCTCCTTATTGTAAATAAAAAAGGGGATATAATAACTATTTTTTTGATTTTATTTGACCTTTATAAAATTTTAAATATTTTGGTTTTAAGGCATTAAAAGAAAAATTTTTAAGAATGAAAACTCTAGCCTCAGATTCAAATTGTTTTATATTTATTTTTTTTAAATAAACTTCTTTTATTTTTTCAATTAAGTTTATTGTACTCCCAGGTTTAAATAATAAACCAGATTTACCATAATTTAAAGTTTCTGGAATACCTCCAATATCACTGCCAATAACAATTTTGCCACAAGACATTCCTTGTGCTATAGTATATGAAAAAGATTCGTATAATTCAGATGGCACAATAACGACATCAGAATTTCCATAGAACTTAGGTAGATCATCATAATCCACAAAATTTTCAAATGAGACTCTCTGCTCTAAATTGTGTTTTTTGAGCAAAATTTTACATTTTAAATAGATATTTGTATCAGTTTTACCAACATTTACCAAAAATAGATCATCATATTTTTTTGCTAATTTAATAAAAGCTTTTATTAATGTGATAGCACCTTTCCCTCTATTAAACCTACCGACATGAAGTATATTAAATCTGCCATCTTTTTTTTTTAATTGTAAAGGTTTAAAATGATCTGTATCAATGATATTTGGTAAAACAACAATTTTTTTCTCATCTAAATTAAAAATTTTTATTAAATTTATTTTTAAATTTTCACTTGGTGTTGTTATAATATCACATTTTTTAAAACAGAAAGATTCTCTTTGGTATGCCCATTTTGAGTCTACGTTTTGTCTTTCTTTGTTTTCATAATATTTCCTTAATAAGGTCCATGGAGTATGGGATCTAATGATTACCTTAAGATCGCTATGATAACTTTTACTTTTTAGAAAATAATAGCTTTCACTATGTATATCCATAAATTCCATAATATTTGAATTAAAACTATTTTTTTCTTTAAACATTTCCTTTGAAATAATCCAATCTTTATAAGCTCTTACCCAACTATCTAAAATCTTAAACCTAAAAGATAAATTAAATAATTTTTTAAAAGGTAAATTAATAAATATATGCTGAATCCCATTTTTATCTATCAAGTTTTTACTATTGTATTTATTTCGTATTGAAATTGATTTAATATTCATATCATCTTTTAAAAGATTCATTAAATGATAATTATGCATAGGTATACCTCCTTGACTTTTTGGAAAGGACCACCTGCAAAATATGGAAAGGTTTTTTTTCAAGAGCTCATTATGGTTTATATATTTTCCTAAAAAATATATAATTTTAAATACTTACTATTAATGTTATTCATGGACTATTTTTTTAAAAATCCATTTTATTTCTACAAATTGATAAGAATTTTTTCTAACAATTCTATCTGCCAAAGAGGGTTTATAATATTTTTTTAGAGCATTTAATAATTTTCTTTTTACTAACTGTGATAAAAATTTATCAACTCTTCTAAAAAATCTAGATTTCCAATCAAACCAACACACTGAACAATCAATTTTAATTAATTTATACTTAAAATTAGAATTTTTATTATAATATGATTTTGAATGGTTATAATCAAAAAACTTACCACTATTAAATGTAAAGAATGTTTTATGAGTAACATCAGTATAAGCAGCTAATGAAAATGCATGCGGTACCGATATTACTATTTTACCATTATGTGATAAAATCCTATAACATTCTGATAGGACTTTTTTAATGTCTTCAATAGTAAAGTGCTCAATTACATGCCTTAGGTATATTTTTTCAAAACTTTCATTATTAAATGGATAAGGTGTTTTTAAGATATCATGAACTACATCTACTTGATCAAGATCTACAATATCCATACCAATTGAATCTTTAACTTTATTATTTCCACATCCAATATCTAGTATTCTTTTTCCCATTCTATTTTTTTTATTTTTAAATAAATTATTAAAAAAAGTTTAAAGCTTTACCTATTTACTTTTAATCAATAAAAATAAATAATTAATTTATTTAATTGATTGTAAGAATCTTTGATAAGCACTATCCCAATTCCAATATTTTTCAACTTCTTTTAAACTATTCTGTTTCATTGAAATATATTTATCAGTATTTGTAATTAATTCAGTAATTTTTTTTGAGAAAGTCTTTACATCTCTATCAACTAAAAATCCATTGTAATTATTAATTATTGTTTCTCTAATGCCACCCTCTCTTATTCCAATGACGGGTAGCCCAAGAGACATGGTTTCTATAACTACTAAACCTAACGGTTCTAGATATGGAGCATAAGCAAATAATAGAGATTCTTGAATATTTTTTTTTAATTCTAAATCAGTTATATTTATTTTTATTAATAAATTTACATTATTATCTGTAGATATTTTTGTCAATTTTTTCAAATAATCCCTATTTACTGCATTGCCAATTATTAATAAATCCGGTCTTATTTCTTCCCTAATATTTGCTATAGAATAAATAATTAATTCAAAACATTTAATTGGATTTATAGAGCCAATTGATATAACCTGATTTTTTCTTCTAATCGAACTTTTAATATTAATTTTTTTGTTACTAAAAATATCTCCTCCAAGATGAACAACTTTTGAATCAATACCATATGAAGATAAAATATTTTCTCTAGAGAAATAAGAGTTTGTTAATATTAAATTACTATTATTAACATTTTGGAAATCATATTTTTTAATTTTACCAATTAAAAATTGTTTACAAATATTATCAATCATATTTGTGCTTTTTGTATAAATATTCATAATAGAAAATTTTTGCTTTAATTCATCTATTTTTAAAGTATCTAAAAGTCCTTTATCATAAATAATTCTCTGTGGCTCAGCACAGAAAAAAATAGTTTTTGTTTTTAAAAAGCTAATTAAGAATGGAGCCTGAACGTAATCTTTACTCTGGTGAATAAAAACATACTCAAAGTTTTCTTTATCAATATGTAAGGCCATCTTTTTAGAAATATTAATTAGGTTTAAAATATTATAAGATGAAATTAATAAGTTAACAATAGGTTTAAAAAAAGGTAAAGTAAATGACACATACTTTATTTTATTGAATTGATAAACAAATATTTTATCAACAAATTTTGATATATCAAGGTACTGTCCTTGTTCTTTAGAATTCACATACAAATAAACTATATTACCATCATTTTTTAAACGTTTTGAAAGTTCATATAATTCTCTTTTGTTACCTCCTGATGTTAAATTATGATATAATGCTATTTTGATTTTTGACTTCTTCTTTTAGTATATTTATTTAATTATCAGAAAGAATATATAAAAAAGCTCTGATTAATTTTTGATTTTTATAAAAAAAACACAACTTAACATCACACCCAAAAAATTACATTAAAATATTTACATTAAAATAAATAATTAATAAAAAGTTAATTTTTATAGAAGGTTGTAATTAAAAAACGGTCCTCTCTTTTAATTTTCAGTAATTGCTTTTTAGTCTTAAACTTAAAGTTAAAAGGTGGTTTTTCGATTATTATTGCTGATTTAATATCTGTTCTACAGTGAGGTCCTTTAATTTTATCCATATTTG
>CEUA01001239.1_pt1 | contig 16331 bp, 9 predicted proteins | sample 361541 | NCBI WGS metagenome assembly CEUA01 (sample SAMEA2623079, study PRJEB7988) | marine metagenome | isolation source: saline water (ENVO:00002010), including
GGTACCCGTTTCAAGGTTTAAGTCTGTTGAAAACCTACAATCAACTAGCTGAACTGCCCCGGACATTTAACTTAACAGGCGGCGAGACAAACATGAATCAAGGAGCTTTGGTGGAGTATTTATTTAGAGGAGGCAGTCCAAGCGATTTAAATCCGGGAAATTTGGGTCCAAATTGGTGGCGTGTTATAATACCGATTGTGGGATTTGTTTTCACGTTTTTAGGAATTACCAAAAAGGGCGACAAGATTGCTGACAAAGAGACGAAGGCGGCTTTTATAATTTTGGGAATAGTTCTCCAAGGGTGGTTTGGAACAATAGGATATTCTGGCGGTAAAATATCAGAAATTGTAAATTCGTTATATCCTGAACCCGGTGCTGCTGCTAGTGCTGGTGCTGTTTCCTCAGGAGGAATACCTGATCCCACACACCGTAGTAATATTGAGTCCGCACACAATTTTTTAATGAATAATGGTAAAGATTTGTTCGGACAGCATCCTACAACTTTTTCGAGTGTGGGGTCATTCCCTTACCAATTTAAAAAGTTGGGCTTTTTGTTTGTCGGGGTTATTTGTCTGATGTTTTGGAAGATCTATGCGACTCAGGTGGACGTTAATTATTGGAAGCCGCCGAAAAATGACGAAAAAGAAACCAAAGAAGCTAAAAAAGTAAAAGATATCAAAGGCTACGATGGTTGGGTTTCGTTTTCACTTGTAATCACTTTACTATTTTTGATAAACATTGGGTTTCTCACCAAATACTTTATAAATATGTGGGGTAACCCTCAAGCTGATAAAATAGTGCCACCAGCCGCTCTTGCTCCTTCTGGTTCGAGCATCTCCGAGAGTGCGTCTGCGGCATACGCGAGTGGAAGAGCTTTTACAAGCAGACAATTTGTAAGAGGGAGAGCTGCGTTGCCATCGTGGAGCAGCACAAGAGCTTTTACAAGCAGACAATTTGCGAGAGGGAGAGACCGACTAAGAAGTGTGAACGTTTCCGGACCTTTAAATGAGGCTGCGAGTATTTCCAACAAAATTGTTAGTACTGTGGTGAAGTACATAGCTCTATTTTATGGTTTCGTGATGTCTATATTAACAATGGGAAATACAGAAGGGTACCAACGCCACGTAACAGAAGATAGTCCCGAAAGTATGACTTTTTTGCATCGTCACGATGATGCTCACGATGATGCCCCCGAAGATTTTCTTTCGCGCCCCACACGTTTCGATGGTAGCCAAAGAGAGCGTGTGACACGGACTATAGAGGAAACGGGTACTCCACTCGGGGGAGTTGCACCTATAGATACGACGACGAGCGTATCGTCAGTTTCGCGAGCTTCTCGGGGAACTAGAAGATCTCGAACACCATCTGTACGAGGGGCTACAACAAGGCGTTCAGGAACACCTCCTCCGCAAACAAGGCGTTCAAGAACACCTCCTCCGGGAGGAGCGGGAAGAACAAGGCGTTCAAGGACACCTCCTCCGGGAGGAGCGGGAAGAACAATGCGTAATTTTAAGCGAGAGTTTATAGATATTATGAATGATCACAATAGGAAAATCGCACGCTCAACTGGTGACGCAGATAAGATCCGGCTCTTAGAAGAAGAAATTGTTAAATTGGAAGGTGTTTATAGACGTCTAGGTGAGATCGTAATAAATCTGGAAAACGTCCGTTCGAGTGATGATGTAACAACTCGAGCAAATAAATTATTTCAAGCTCAAGAATTTAAAGATTTGGCAGAAAGAATTCGCAGAAAAATACAAGAAGAACGAGGTAAAATTAGTGGAATACAACGCATCTTGAATACGAGAAGTGGAGTGGGAAAACTAGTAAAAAATAGGTGGAAAAATAAGGCGGCAAGTAAAATACAACGCAAATACAAGAAAAAAGCTATAAAGCCGCAAGCAGCAGAATAACTATTTTTCAAATCCCGTCCAAAATTATTTTGTTGATAACATTTTTTATTTTTTAAGCAACAACAAACTTTGCTGAGCTGCCTTTTGCTCGGCATCGCCTTTCTTTTTACCGGAACCGAACCCGAGGATTTTCCCTCCCACGACAATCTTCATTTCGAAGGTTCTGTCGTGAGGCGGACCTTCTACGCTATTAATTTCGTATATAGGCAATTCCATAGAATTGGTTTGACAAAAGCGTAGGATTTGGTCTTTGTAGTTAGTATCTCTAAGAACTTCTTCCCAGTTGGTTAAATTATCGAAAAGGTTGTGTACGAAATTGGTGACGTGTTCTATACCTAGATCTATGTATATAGCTCCAATAAGAGCTTCCATTACATTTTCGAGCATTTTATCTCTATTTCTTCCATCCATTTGAATAAGATGACGGCTCATTAGCATATGTTGTCCTAGATTTTTTTTCCTGGCATAATTACTTAGAGCTTTAGTGTCAACTAATTTGGAACGTTTTTTAGTTAAGAATCCTTCGTCTTCTTGTGGAAATTTGTTGTAAAGATAAAAGGCAGTGATATTAGAAAGAACTGCGTCTCCGACAAATTCCAACCGTTCGTTTGATTCGAACATATATTCAGGTACATCATTTTTTGGCAACAGTTTAATAATTCTTAGAATAGATTTGTGAACGAAAGCTTGTCTAAAAATATCTATTTTTCTGGGTCTAAACCCTATTATATTTTCTATATCTTTCCTTGACATGTGCGGCGTTGTAAAACGCCTAATTTCATCAGGATCAATTTGGTCAATGGAAAGACAGGTATAATTTTTCTTATTGTCTCCGCTTTGTTCTTCTTGTCTTGGCGCAACCAACCCTTCTGAAGTAGAGTTACTTGCCCCTCGACCGTTATTGGTGGTAGGTGACATTGGTTCTTTAATCATTATAAAAAAGAAAAGAAAAATATTTTTAAGTGTTTTTGAAAAGTATTTCTTTTTCGTGCCTAGCTATATTGTCATTATGTATCAATAAGGTGACAATGGTATATCTACATTGCCCTTTGAAAGATTTAGGAGAATGAATAATTTTACTATCAAATCTTACAATTCTGTTTGGTACAGGAGCTACTCCTAATATTGTATTGTTATAATGATTGTAAAATTGTGTTTCTCCACCGTTATTTGGTTCGTAAGAACTGGTACTATTATTAGGATAGTATACTATTGTTATATCTGCACTGTCTGTATGAAAACGTGGTTTTTCACGAGGTGTAAACAAATTAACGTATAGTCTTTTAATAGTGTAGTTTTCTGGTATTACAGTTTTTAATTCCGGAAGCATTATCAAAGCTAATGGCTCTTTGGAGCTAGTAATTTCCGCAAGAACTCCGACGTGAGGAGGATAATCGTCTTCTATTTGGGTACCGTCAGTTATTTTACTTCCAAATTTAAGTTGTTGAACAAGATGGAAGATTTCGTTTTGTTTATCTTCGGAATAAACATTATTTTTAACAAGGATATTTTTAATTTTCTGTGAAATATTTGGAGTATTCTTAATAATATTGTGCCGATGTTCTAATATTTCTAAACGTTTTTTCTCGTACTTTTTTTTTAGATCAGATTTTGAGATCTTATTATTTAAAAATTTTTCATAAACTTCTTCGTGTGCATCTTCTTCCTCGTCTTCCTCTTCGGAATTTTCCTGATCTTCAAATACAAGCCCATAAATTTCGTCGTCAGAAGATTTGGTATCGCTTGGCAGTTCCATTTAAATTAAAATAGATATCAACCTTTATTATCCTTTTTTGATAATGTTAAAATTATAACATAAGACCAATTGTTTTTTAAAGGTTTTACATTATATACATGATTCGATGGAAACATTAAAGCAAAATTGTTGATTCTCGGAAACACAAGAAATTTATCACTTGTACTATCATAAATACCTACGTCTCCTTCGTCATCTAAATTTGCTAAATCTGTATCTCGATTATTTATAGGAACGAAATATATCATTGTCTTATAATTAGGCTTATTTTTACAATAAACCGTTTCTTGTGTTGGATAATATAGTTTTATTCTAATATTGATAATATCGTAATCCGGTTCCAGGTATTCATTATCTGAAAATAAATTATAAATTGCGGTATTTTTTTTAACATTATGAACATTTCCGTTGATTATATTTTTTTTAAATTTAAAGTGTACTGTTTTTTTATGATACAACTCTTCGGTTAAGTCTTCAACATCTTCATTATCAAAAAAAAAAGGTATAGTTTCAAACATTAATTTAATTCTTAACTATTAACTTTGAATACTTTTACAAAATTGACATTCTTTCAACATCGTAGCAATACTTAGACGATTTTCACTCCTATAAGGTTTGGCACAATGTTTAATAATAGAAGGAAAGACTACCATTCTATTTGGAATAGGTAGTACTCCAATAATAGTATTTGTTTTAATATCTAGAAATTGAGTTTCACCGCCTTCGTCAATATCTATATATTCATCTTCTGGTAATCCTGGGTAATATAAGAGTGATAAGTCGCTGTTAGTATGAGAATCTTCGTGGTATTGGGGATATTCTTCTGGACCAAAAAAGTTGATCCAAAAACGTGTAAAATGAAAATTTTTAGGTAATATATAATTAACTTTAGTATTGAAATAATCGTATATATCTTTTTTTCTCTCTTTTTCATCTCTAATATTTATACAACTATAATCACAGTTTTCACTGTGAATATGTCTTGTAACTAAACCTGTTGGTAGTTTTTGGGTGTTATTATCTTTTGTTCCGTAATAATATTTATCATTTATACACAATTTATATATTTCCTCTTGGTCCTTCTTATTAAAAACGTCATCTACAATATTAATATTACTAAGATCGTAAAGTTTATCTTTGTGTGTGTCAAACATGTCATTAATAATATTTAAGTTGGTAGTTTCGTTCATTAATATTTTATATAAAATACGTCTTTACATATATTTAGAGCTAAATATCTATCATAAATAATTATGATTTTTAGTATTGAAGGTAATGTTGGTTCTGGTAAGTCTACACTTGTCAATTATTTAAAACAACATTTTGATGACAAATCTATAAATGGGAAAAATGTCGTATTTTTACAAGAACCAGTTTCGCGGTGGGAAAATATAAAAGAACCGAGTTCTGGAAAAAATATAATTCAACTATTCTACGAAAATCAGCATAAATATTCTTTTTCTTTTCAGATGTTAGCTTACATTAGCCGTCTTAATGAGATAACGTCAGCTTTAGAAAATACCGATAATATTATAATTTGCGAAAGAAGTGTTTTTACGGATTGTAATGTTTTTGCTAAGATGTTATATGATACAGGGAAAATACAAGATGTGGAGTACCAGATTTACAATATGTGGTTTGATTATTTCGAGAATAAACTGGCAAAACATCACTTTATTTATATTCGCACGTCACCGGAAATTTGTAAAGGACGTGTTGTAAAAAGAAATAGGAAAGGAGAAGAAAATATTACATTGGATTATCTAAAAAGTTGTGATTATTATCATAATATTTGGTTGGATAATTATCAAAAAAACAAATTATTAACCATTGATGGAACGTCTACAGAGTTATCTTTAGTTAATATGTGCCATACCATCTTTAATTTTATAGAAAACAGTATAGAATTATATTAGAATTATCGTATAATTATTAAATATAAATATATATATATTTGTTAAATATAATGCAATTTGACACTGATATAAGTATTCGTGACAAGATAGTTGCTGAATATAATAAATTTTCTCTTAATCTAAACGGCGGTTCGACTTTAAATCAAATACACCCTGATACTAACCCTGCTAATATTAAAATAACAGACTACAGAAATAAACCTCTTGGATATCCAGATAAGGTTCCCCTAACAGGTCCTATACGTATAAAAGACGTCTTCCATGGTAAATCGTGGAGTATTGGTTGGTTACCAATATTAGACCTCGACGTCATAAGTTCTCAAACTTGGACGAGTAATAATGAAAATTCCTTTGATGGAGATGCTATTGTGACAGGCGGTGATGATTCTCTGGGTATATTAGATAAAAAAACTAATAATGGTTTAATTAAAACTTCGTACAATAGAGACGTTTTTATAGAACAATTAAAATTTCCACATCCTCGATATTTAGAAAACAGTAGTACTTATCACGAACGAAAATATTTTCTTATAGGTTCTAAAGATGTCACAGGCTACGACGCTATTAGCGGGTGTAGCAGTTTTGTAGTTGATAAAATAAGATATAGAACTAACGATAAGGCTGATTTTAATGATTACAAAGTTGATATTAAAAATACAAAACACATCTACGATTATCATGATGATGGGAATGTTTCGGGAGAAGCTCTAGTTTACAGAATGGACGATCTTTCTGGAGCTAAAAAAACACACGGAACAACTTTTAGTTCAGGATTTTATGGAAATAGTGCCATCACTTCTATTTGGTTACCTGGTTTAAACAATTATTCAACTGGAACTAATACAATAACAGGGTATCATAAATTCGAATTTGAAAATCACGTTTGGGATAATTTGACATTTGGTAGAGTTTCTACAAATTTAGGAAGTAATCAGTACGCTAGCGGAAAACCTTGGCTTGTTTTTAATAATAAACTTGGGTATCCTTCAGATTCTGCCCGTTTAACTTCTCCTGATGGCTTGCTATTCATATCTGGAAATACAAAAATTACCGGAAATCAATATAACATCAAATACGACTTAAATGGTTGGGCTAAACAATATCCTATAGGAGGCGACAGCGGCGTAACCGGGATTGTTCCTTGGAGATTGGTTCTCAACTCTCCAGAACCTAAAAGGTTTGTATCTTTTGATATAGGGTGTCCAGACATAACTGGAACAACCTCCAATAGCGGGTGTTGGGTACCTATCGCTTGGAAAATATACGGGACTAACACTTATCCCGGAAGAAATACCGACGATAAATACGAAAATTTAACTTTGGCGAATTCTACTAGTGCTGCTAATGATACCAATATTATAGGTTATGATGGTATTATTGGTAGTACCGAGCTTACAGGTATGAGAGTTTATAAATTTAACGAGGGTGTATCTACAATTACTGGTTTTAACTACGAAAATTTTGATATTTTACATAGTACTAACGAGTATGTATGCCAAGTACCAAATGCTGCGACGATAATGTTAGTAGATGGTAGTAGTACTGTGGTTGGTACAGGAGATACTATTATTCAAGATTATAACAATTTTGATGCTACTTTAACAGTGTCCACCGTTAAAGATCTAGAATTGGAACTAGATAGCACGAAAAATATAGTAAAATACAGGATTTCTTCTTATACTCAACACGTAAACGCACCGTCGAGTTGGACATTAAAGGGTAGTCTTAATGGAACAACTGGTTGGGTTGAAATAGACAATAGAAAAAAAAAAGATTCGACTTATTGGAACAATACTAGTTTTGGTGGTGGAACTGATGGAACATTACATGGATTTGCTTACAGAGATTTCTTTATAGCAAATCCAGAATATTATCAGTATTATAAATTTGATTTTAAAGAAGATGTAAATATTTCCAAAATCAATTTATTTGATTTGAAGGAAATTCCCGTAATTACTCAAGTTGAGGAGGGAGACACACGAATAACACTGTCAAGTGAAATAAAAAATATAAACGATGACGATAAACTAATATTTCATAAACCTTTACCCATTAATAAATTAAACAACGACTGGGACGTACTTTATAATAATACAGATTACCCATTTATATACCAACAAGCAGGTAAATGGGGAGAAGGTTTTAAATTAAATAAGTTTGACCACTATTCGTGGTACATAATTGAAATATTGAAATTTGGATTCGTAGATTATGGAAATAGATTTGGTCCTGTTGGATATTGGATGGTAACAGGTAATAATGACCAAATAGGAGCAACCTCTACTTGGAAGGAACCTGGAACTACAACCACGACTGGTTTAATAGATTTTGAAGATTATAACAACTTTGTGTTTGGCGGAATAAGATTTTACGAAAGAAAACAAGGTTCTAAGATAATCACTTACGATTTTTACGGAGATAATTGGAATGGGAAAAAAGAAGAATTTCAACAAAAATTATACGAATACGGTTTCACTTACAATTTATCCGGCTATTCAACAATATCAAGCTCCGATAAATATGACTCTACCATCACATTAACAGGGTTCGATAATCCTACAAAATACCCTATGATACATAGTCAAGGTGGTTCTGATAATCAAAATGATATATCAATAGAAAAAGACCTATCAAGTTTTGCGAATGGTACAATTAGTTTGAAAATTTCGAATTGTACTACTTCTAGTATTCTTCTCTACGATCACGATAACGGATATTACAAAACATTAAAATCGCTCGTTAGTCCAACCGTCAGCAGTAGTAGTAACAAAACCGCCGAAGAATATAACGGACTAGACATATACGGACCCTATTCTTATAGGACAGGCGACAAGATTAAGATTTCGGGAACTAATACACTAATAAACACTATTGGTTTAAATTGGATAAAAATAAAGGAAGACAATTGGTCCAGTTTTTATAATCCAGGTGGAAATATGGGAATAACCAGTACCGGTACCCATTTTATCACCAGTACACCCTCCGGTATGAGCAAATATCCTCATGCTGAAGGGTTGGCTTATAATACTGGGTACTATTTTGAAATTCAATGTTCGTCGGGATCTTCTGGGTTTGAGTGGGATTTAACGAAAAATATTTCCATGTCTCTTTCTTGGAAAGACGATCGCGAGAGCAATGACATTCTTACAGCAAACATTAACAGAAACTATGCGGATGGTATGTTTAGTACTACAGGAAATCAGACAGAGATGCCTATAGGTTCTGTTACTTGGTTAAATAATGATATTAGTGGCGTAAGATTGACATCAAATATTGATACCAACTTTGATTACAAAAACCCGTATTTATTCGAGCCTATTTATTTAGATCATTCCGAAAAATTAGATCAGGCGGGGAATGTGTGGGGAATAGAATATTCTAACGTAATTACAGGTTGGCAAAACGATCACGGATTACTTGGTAAAATATACGGTTTGACAGGTACAAATGTTACGTCAGGTGCCAACGCATTTGGTGCACCTTTAATTGCGGCACTAGTTAATGATGATTATGACAGTGCGGATCTTGCAGATTTTCAACGTTCGGTTTCCGGAATCGACGAGGTAAATCACGTTCATGTTTACAAAGCAAATATTGACTTAGCAACTATAGCTTTCGGTTCTACTGACGTTGAAGGCGTTACTGGAGGTACTGGAGAGTTTATTGGATCAAATCTCACGATTTCAGGCTGGCACGGCGGAATTGTTCCAAAAGTTTCGCTTAAATCATGGAAAGAAAACGCATTTACCCATCTCACAGGTATTCACGACATCACCAAATTTGGTTTTGCTTTCTTCGGCGGTCACGGGGAAACAGGTATTACTACTAGTTCCACCACCAATGTCACGGGCTGGGGCAACTGGTATGGAGTTAACACCACCAATGGTGCTACAACTTTTCTATATAACGAAAAGGCGATAAGGAGGAGGAAAATAGGTTGGGAGTCGGCGACGGCGTTTGCTCCGATTTCCGGATGGACAGGAGAAACTTCATCCGCATATAATTATAATTACGCCAACTATGATAGAGACTTAATACCAGCTATTGACGACAGTACACAGATAACGTTTGGTAGTAATCTTTTCAGCGATACACATTACCAGTACGACATTACATCGGCATCCACTATACTAACTGAGATACACGTATTGGGAGATTCCCACGTGACTAGCATCCAGAATAGTATAGACAGTTATTTTGACTCTATTAATTCTATCACATTAACCTCTGGCTGGGATAATTTCTTAGGAGCCTTATTTACAGTTACCGGTATTAATAGTGAGACTGATTCGGTATCTTCCTCACAATGGTATGATTATTCTGGAGTTACGAATATTACGTGGGCTAAGTACGACAGTACAGCAGAATGGACGAATGCAAGTTCTACAGCATTGCCTGCTTTCGAAGGAACAAGCATGGTCACTTTTGTACCAGTTCCAGATGCCGGGTTCACAGGTATCAATGGTCCCGATTATAACACGTGGATATCTCAGTATAATGTACAGTATCCTGACACTCACTCTATGTATGACGCATCAACAACCATGAGATTACCTATTAGCGAGTCTACCAGTCATAGAGCATATTACGTAAAACAATACGAAAATTATGATAATTCTGCGGAGCCTATAACCGTTCAGATAACGAAATTAGCAACAAGCTTAGCAGCCTGGCAAAATCACGAAGGTATTGCCCCCTCCTTATTCGTCGATTCACCTGATTGGGGGTATGACGACTTTGCAACAACTCACAGCACCGGCTTTCTCATGGACCGCTACAATCTCGGCGGCAACACTTTTTTAATGAACATTTATGACTGGAATAATGGACCCGTTACAACTGGTCTGTCAAGTGCCGGGTTTCAAGGGGCAGCACAGAGCAATGATGGTGTGCTCCCTGACATAGAGGACGCCTTAAATACTACACCAAACACGGATCCTAATAAAGTTTATTATAATAACTTTGGAACCCAGACAACCCACCTCGCCACTACCTACATACCTCCACTAGCGACACACACGATTACAGAGTTTCTTCCCATTGTAATGTCAACCACGCTTGGGAATACTGCCACCGCTTATTCAGATAATTATATAGGACATGCTTCTGCTTTTGCCGGTGTGCATCCCACCACTTTTTTAAATCTCGATGACGGCACTGATAACGTAACCGGATTTTATCAGGGTATTAACAACAGTGGTAGTAATCCTGGAAAGTACGGGTGGAGTTTTACGCAGATAAATCTTTATAGTCTAAATAACCTCGATTTAGGAACACAATTATCCACGAACGGCTTCGACGCGCCGCAGAAGGAGATTGAACCATTGAACCGCTTTGACAATGCACCCGGTGCCATTAGTATCACGGAGACCGATAATGCCGGAGCACAAATGGAGGCCCAGGACGTCGATGACGTAGCCAGTGGAACCGACAATAACTCTTCAGATTCGGATGATGAATATAACTACAATTTTAGAGAACCAGATAGCGATTGGTTAGACCCTGGGGCGGATGACGTTGGCGACTATATTGCAAACCCCATTTCAACCGGGGGTAACGATATTGTTGGATGGGCTGGTGGTATTAATGTAAACGCTGGTCAATTACTACCTGTAACCGGCTACACCATCGAGAATAGCGATTATGAGCATTTTGCGTACGATAGTCCGCTTGGTTCGATTGCGATTGCGTTTGCTTCCAGCTATAGTAATGTAGATAACTTTAAAGGTGCGTTACAGGATATGACACAACAGACATACGCCACAGGATGGACAATAAACAGTGGACAGGATGAGGATCTGAATTGGAATAAAATAGTGTGGCCCTATCAATATCAATATGAAGACGGAGAAATTCCATCAATAGATATACAAGGACTAAAAAAGTTTGGCAGTGTTGGGGAAATCAACGTTACGGGTGACCCTGCTGCAGACAGTCATGTAGCAAAATTTGTAGAAAGTGAAGGTGTCATTGCACCTTTTGCAGGTTCGACGAGTCTAGCAATTGACGGAAGCATTTTAGAATTTCTTAGCGGCGTGCCCTACCAACAACAATATAATTTTCAATTTGATCACCTGGACTCAACATCATTAATTCCCTCTTATTTCCATCACAGCGAGTACGAGTCTAATCATAAGATGGCGGGACTTGTTGCGGGTCGCGTTCCTCATAAAGTCGTAGACGCCTCGACAACTGCTTACTTTAACATTGTAAATTTATACAATATGGGAGCAAAAAATTGCTTGGGTGTACAAGACGGAACTTCTCACGAGACACACGAGGATAATAGTGCTACGGAGGGTAATACCCTCATCACTCACGTAAGCAAGTATCGATGGGATAAGTTGGCAATGAATGATAAAGGTCAATGGTCTACTAGCAAGGAAACGGTTAGAGATTACTCTAGAGCAGATAAATTTGTTGTTGAAGAAGGCACAGGACAAGAAGAGAATTCTACTGGGTTGCAGAACGATGCAAGACAAGATATTACAAATTTTGATACGTGGTATGTAAACAATCTAGGTCAAGAAAATGACGATGAGATGTGGGAACTATATCCCGACGGATTAGATTCATTGAATGATTTTGTTGTTGAAGATACAGTGGCTACCTTTAATTCCACGACGGTTGACCTCAGTAACATAGTGAGTACCTCACAGACCACAACCGTTGGTCGGACAGAAATTGATCATGATAATGATTTATTTAACGACAGCGGAGGAGCACCAAATGGAATCTGGGAGCGCTCATTTGAAGCAACAGGTGGCGATGTATCAGGAAATGAGAGAATTGGAATTCTTCACTACGAAACCAAAACTCTTTTACATAAAGTAAAATACGAAGAAAGAAGTTACAGAGTTCGAAACCGCACCGAAAGCCCAGGTCGCCAGGACCGCCGCTCGACGGGGGAGAACACGTACCTCCCGCGCGGGGACGTGCAGAACCATCGCATCGCCCGCCTTCGCACGAGGGTGTGGCAAGGAATAACCAAGCAGATAGAGCAGCACGCAAACGGGTGGCGGCAGTGGCAGGGGCATTTTGGGGGACGATGGGATCACCAACACGGACCCGTTAACCCGAATAACGGGCGGAAACAATGGACTGCCAGCCACCACTATGTGAGGAACGAGCATGAAGCAAGACAGCATGAACCAGGGTGGGGCGATCACTCTCGGCAACGGTACCGTCAGCGCAATCGCTCGAGAGCTTGGCGATACCGCGAGATGCACGAAGTGCAGAGGGGTGACCAGCAAGAAGAACCAGGCTCCTGGCAAAGGGCAGAGATCCCCGCCGACCCCTCCCGCCAGAATGAGATAAATCAGGACACCGATATACGGCAGGCTGCGGAAAACCAGAACGATGTAACCGAAGAAGCGTTTCAGCATGATTACGATATCAGCGACAATAAATGGGAAGACGTTACCGTGTTCCATCATTTTGAGCTCGGTAATACGGAATGGTATTACGAAGACCATATATCATATGTAAAACAATACGACGAAGGCAACGTCAAAATAGATTACGATCTCAAACCTATTCATGGGACTAGTCATATAACAAAGTTGTATAACTTAGATACAAGAAAAGCAGACCAACAAGTAATTATACAGGACGAAAGATGCGTTAAAATTGACAGTATTACGATCGACAAAACAACGGCAACGGCAACCGACGGAGTAATAGGCAGTACAGAATTACCCGAAATAGTAAAATTCGCTTATATAATACACAGCGAAGATCATAAAGATGGCATAATCCATTATCACAACGATCCAGACGAACTTGAGAATACCGGTGCGACTACGGTGGAAGGTTTAGGCAGTATAACAGGTGGATTTGTTCCAATGTCTTCATTCGATTACATGGGCGGAACGAGCGTTACGGGAATAAATGATATGCTCGGGATAACTACGGTAACACACCATGTTGGCGATGCCACGACGTTACAAGGGGTGTTAGCTGTAACAGGTGCGGCTACGGGTATGTATTATTTTGATGAACCGTATGAAAAAAGTATTTTACCTTATGTAGAATTACATATAGATAGTATTTTGGGTATGAACATGAAACCGACGACTTTTATAAGTGGAATAAATGGCAGTAAAGATTTAACTAAAGATATGGGATACGTGTACACGTATTATGATGGTGATACTGCGACGATAGGTAGTGAATACACAGTACATAAATTTGTATATAATTATGTTCATAATTTTGATAATAATCAAACGTTGTATACATTTAAGGTTCCAGAAAAAGAGATAAAGTGCGACATATTAATAGTTGGTGGAGGTGGTTCCGGGGGATATGGTGAATACGCAGGCGGAGGCGGAGGAGGAGGAGTAGTAATGGCTGAAGGTATTACATTTACATCGGGTAGTTATGAAATAGGAGTTGGGGCTGGAAGTAAAGAATCTCATATAGTAAGCAAAGTTGATAACAATTTAAAAATTAACGGAACAACTTTCACTACTATAATAGCTCCAGCGGGAGGAGCAGGAGGTTCTGGAGCAGGAGGTTCTGGAGCAGGAGGTTCTGGAGGAGGAGGTTCTGGAGGAGCTGATGCTCAATATTACAACTCATCTAATGCTCTTACTACTTTAACTGGCGGTTCTGAAACAATTGTTTCCGGTGTTATTGCCTACGGGAATAGTGGAGGAGGAAAAGTAGTCTCTGGTAGAACGTTAGGAGGGGGGGGAGGAGGAGGGGCGGGAGGAAAAGGAAAAGATGGATATTGGGATTATTGGTCTTCCAGTGATATAGATGGTTATCTAGCCGTATCTGGAGGCGGAGGTGATGGAGGTCTAGGTATAACTAGCAACATTGAGACGGGGGAGTTGTTATATTATGGTGGGGGTGGGGCAGGAACAAGTGGTGGTCTATATTTTTTTCCTTCTTTTAGAGGTGGTCTCGGTGGAGGAGGAAATAGCCAAAGTAAAATACCAGAAACCGATCCGAGACTACCGGAACACGGAAAAGACGGAAAAGGCGGAGGTGGAGGGGGAGCACTAAGCCCGCCTGCTTTAAAAGGTGGTAGCGGTTTGGTAGTAATAAGGTATAAGACGAGCGAGGTTGCGGAAAAGTTTGTGTAAAAAGAATCTAGTATAGAATTAAATGGAAGTTGGTAAAGGTAATTATATATATAGGTTAAAAAGTGGTAAATTTATAAGATCGTTAAAAAAGAATGATAAAATAATAGTAAAAGATGATAAGTTTTTCTTGGAATCGTTAGAGTCTATGGAAACGGTTGGAAAAAATGAGTTAATGAGAAGTTTTGAAATAGAGAATGTGGAGGCAATTGAGGAAATAGACGGTAGACGATTGAATGATAGAGAACAGACGCACGTTGTAAAATTTTTGAATACGCCTCAGATATACAATTTGGAGAAGAAATGTGTAAAATGTAATAATAATATGAAACAAGGAGCTATAATAAGAACGAGTACGAAAAAGTATTTGAGAGATTTGATAACTGGTATAGTTGGGTATGTGTATAAAAAATCTGAAGCGTTTGAAGATGCGGGAGAAGTGCGGTATGTATTATATTGTGATTGTCTTGGTAAGGAAAATGTGTTATATATGGATTGTGCTTTGAATACTTTCCGAATAGAATTAAAAGAGGGTTGATATTTAAGGAAATGTGATAAATGTAATAATAATATTAATAATAATAATAAATGTTTTTGGTATTTCTGTGTAGTATTATGATTGGGATAACTTCTGGGTTTGTAGCAACAGATACAGAGAAAGCAAAGGTGTTATTTTTTGATAGAGCAGGATGTAAAAGAATTAATAGAATTAATAGAATTAATAGAATTAATAGAATTAACAACGATGTTATAGAACCGAGAAGGTTAATACATTACAAAATGGCGTTATATAAGATGATGAGGAGGAGAGATTATAAAGATGTAGAGTGTCCGGTTGAGATTCCGTGGAGAAGTTACATGTATGAAGATGTTTGTTGTAGACGTTCTTTGAGAGAAGTGTATAGAGAGAGCGGAGTTGGAAAGTGGATAATGAAAAATAAAAAGTAGGTAAATAGTAAATGAAAGAAATGGATCTTATCAGAAAGATATTGGTGGCTCTAATGTTAATTTTGTGGGTGGCGATGGGTTATGAAAATTATAGAAACATGAGCAAGGTTTCGCATTTCGAAAATAGAAAAGGACCGCAGTTAATATTATTTTGGGCAAATTGGTGTGGTCACTGCAGTAGAATAAAAGGAAAAGGAGGTGAAAAAAAGGAGTGGGATATTTTAGAAGAAAAGAAGATACTTACATCTAAAGGACTGGTAGATGTTGTAAATTACGAAGAAAGTGAAACTCCGCCGGAGTTGTTGAAAAAGTTTGAAATAGTTCAGTATCCCACGATAGTTTTTGTAAAAGAAGACGGTTCTCATATTATTCAGGAAGAAGGAGAGCGAAGAGTTGAAAATTGGGAAAAGTTTGTGAGGGAAAATATTATATAAAGTAAAATCTTTATTATATAATAAGTATGTCTATTAAGTTGTATACGGATGGAGCTTGTCGTGGAAATCCGGGTCCGGGGGGAGCAGGAGCGGTAATAAATCGCATAGGTAAAAAGAAGAGGTATCTGTATTATTATGTAGGAGATAACACAACAAATAATGTGGCAGAGTATACGGCAGTTGTTTTAGCGTTAGAATATTTGGTGCGAGAAGGTATAAAAGAAGAGGATAGGATAGTGTTGTATACTGATAGTAATTTGATAGTTCAGCAGATG
>CEUA01032317.1_pt1 | contig 16300 bp, 17 predicted proteins | sample 361541 | NCBI WGS metagenome assembly CEUA01 (sample SAMEA2623079, study PRJEB7988) | marine metagenome | isolation source: saline water (ENVO:00002010), including
TCATTATCTAAATTATAAATTATATCAAGTTCTTCCCAATTAAAACTAGAAATTGAAATTTTATCAATTAACTCCCTTTTATTTAAAAAAAGAGATTGTAATAATTCATAAGTAGGCTTTGCTGTATTTAAACCTTTTAATTCAATATTTAAATGAACTCTTTTGTTTATAAATTTTATTACCTCTTCTAATGTTGGAATTTTATTATTATTTATCACATCTATTTTATTTATTGAATCTAAAGTTAAAGACTCAATAAATGCATTAGAATTAGTTAATCTTGAAAGATTTTTATCATGAAAAACTACTAATTCTCCAGATTTACACAAAAAAACATCTACTTCCACAGCATCAACACCCAAACTTATTGCTTTATCAATGGATGGTATTGTATTTTCGACTTCATGACCTGCAGCCCCTCGATGTCCAATAACCATTATTTTTTTATTAGAAACACATGAAATAAATATAAAAAAGAAAATTAAAGTATAAAAAGTAATTATTTTTTTCATGACTATTAATTTGGAGCTATTTTGATTTCAAGTCCTTCTAATTCAGATGTAATAAATAATTGGCACCCTAATCTACTATTTTTTTTTACATTCAAAGATTCAGACAACATTGCTTTTTCATCTTCATTTTTATCTGGTAATTTATGATCACTAATTATATAACATTGACAAGAAGAGCACATTGCCATTCCTCCACAAGTTCCCTCTACACCAATATTATTCAATTTACATACCTCCATTAAATTTAGATTCATATCTAATGGCGCTTGAATTATATGAGTTTTACCTTTCCTGTCTATAATATTTAATTGAACTTCTTTATTCATCTACTATTTAATAATCTTTATAGTAGACTTTGGTGATTCTTTTTTTGAGCCATCAAAGCCATGGATTCCAGTTACTGTTGTATATTTTAAAACATTTTTTTTATTTGGGTGAATTCTTTTAAAAGCACTTTGACACATTAAAGTAGCTTCATGAAACCCGCATAATATTAATTTTAATTTACCTGGATAGGTGTTTATATCTCCTATAGCATATACCCCAGGAATATTTGTTTGATAATCTAAAGAATTATCTACTTTAATAGAATTATTTTCAATTTCTAATCCCCAATCAGATAATGGCCCTAATTTAGGTGTTAATCCAAATAAAGGTATAAAATAATCAGTTTTTATATTTTTAATAATATCTTCTTTTTTAATTGAAACTTCTTTAAGATTATTATCACCTTTAATTGAATTTATTTCAGCTGGGGTAATCACATCAATTACTCCTTTATTCTTTAACATTTGAACTTTTTCGACTGAATCAAAAGCTCCTCTGAATTCATTTCTTCTGTGTACTAAAGTTAAACTATTAACTTTACCACTTAAGAAAATTGTCCAATCCAAAGCTGAATCACCTCCTCCAGCGATTACAATTTTTTTGTCATTATACTTTTCCGGATCTTTAATAATATAATCAATTCCTTTACCCTCAAAATTTTCAATATCATCAATTAATGGTTTTCTAGGTTCAAAACAGCCTAAACCACCAGCTATAACAATAACTGAAGATTTTACTTTAGTTCCTTTATTTGTCGTTACAATAAATTCTTTTTCAGAAATTTTATCCATTTTTAAAACTTTCTCTCCTAAAGTATAATTAGGATTAAAAGGTTTTATTTGTTCAAGTAATTTATTAATAAGATCTCCTGCTAATATTTCAGGATGAGAAGGTATATCATAAATAGGTTTCTTTGGATAAATTTCAGAACATTGTCCTCCAGGTATTGGCAAAGAATCAATTAAGTGACATTTTAATTTTAATAAACCTGCTTCAAATACAGTAAAAAGTCCTGTTGGACCTGCTCCAATAATTAATATATCTGTATTAATCATCTTTATTAATGAACATCTACACCAACTACTTTTTCAATCTGAGGAACATGTTTTTTTACGGTCATTTCCACACCTGTTTTTAAAGTCATTTGATTAACACTACAACCAACACAAGCTCCATGAAGTTGAACATTAACAATACGATCATTATCTATAGAAACTAGGGAAATATCTCCTCCATCAGAAGCTAGAAAAGGTCTTATTTCTTCTAATGCAATTAACACTTTTTCTTTTATTTCTTTTGAGTTCATAATTTTATTTTATTGCATCACATCCAACCATATTTGTAATTTTTACAGCCTTTGTTGGAGGTAAATTTTTATTTCTTTTAATTAACTGAGAAACTAAATTTCGTGAAATTAATTTAAATTTTTCTACTAATTCAGTATTTTTCTGTAAAGCAACCGGATGGCCAAAATCAGCTGCTTCTCTTATGCTTTGAATAATTGGTACTTCTCCTAAAAAAGGAACATTTTTATCATTAGCCAAGTATTCAGCTCCTTTTTTACCAAAGATATAATATTTCTTGTTTGGCAACTCATCTGGGGTAAAATAACTCATGTTTTCAATAATTCCTAAAACTGGTACTTGAATGCTTTGTTGTTGAAACATTGAAATTCCCTTTTTTGCATCTGATAAAGCAACATTTTGAGGAGTGCTTACAACAACTGCACCATTTAATGGTAAAGACTGAACTATACTTAAATGTATGTCTCCTGTTCCAGGAGGCAAATCAATTAAAAGGAAATCTAATTCTCCCCATGCAGCATCAAAAATCATTTGATTTAAAGCTTTAGAGGCCATAGGTCCTCTCCAAATTACAGCTTGATCAGGTTTCGTGAAAAATCCAATTGACAAAACTTTTAACCCATAATTTTCTATAGGCTTCATTTTAGATTTTCCATCCTCATTTATTGACAAAGGTTTTGACCCTTCAATATCTAACATAGTTGGGATTGAAGGTCCATAAATATCTGCATCCAAAATGCCAACCTTACAACCCATCTCAGCAAGTGTAATAGCAATATTTACAGTAATTGTTGACTTTCCAACTCCGCCTTTACCAGAAGATATTGCAATTATTGAATCTATACCTTTTATAGGTTTTCCTTTAATTATATTATCTGGTTTTTTTTGAACTAAAACCTCAAACTTTATATTAATTTTAGCTTTTTCATAAACATTTTTATGAATTGCTTTTAAAATTTCAACCTCAACTTTTTTTCTTGCTTGTAAACTGGGATTTTTTATCAATAAGTCAATGTCAACTTGATCCCCAAAAACCATAATATTTCTAATATAACCAGCATCAAAAATATTTTGTTTTTCTCCTAAAAAACTAATAAGTTTTAAAGTTTCAAGAATTGATTTTTTATCAATTTTCATTAATTTATTTATTGAAATAATTGTATTTGCAAATATACTGTTAAGTAATTAAAATAGAAAGTAAAAGAGTTTTGTAATCAAATATTTTCAGATGGATCCCAGAAAAACTTTTCAAAATCTAATACGATATTGTCTACAACTTTTATCCCTTCATTTTCAAGTAATTCCTTCATCAAATTTGTACCTGAAAAATGGTGTTTTCCAGTGAGCATACCATTTCTGTTTACTACCCTGTGTGCAGGAATATCATTTTTATAATGAGAATTATTCATAGCCCATCCTACAACTCTAGAACTTTGAGGAGATCCAAGATATTTTGCAATAGCACCATATGAGGTTACTTTTCCAAAAGGAATTTTTCTTACAACAAAGTACACTCTCTCAAAAAAATCAAGGTTATTTAAATTCATAAATCATACTTGAAATTGAATATACTTTATACTCTTTCCTTCTTTTAAAAATTTTTTTTCATAAAAAGTTTGCACTAAAATTGAATCAGAAGGAGTGTTAGGATTATTATATATATCATGATGAGCAAAAATAATATTACCAGGATATTTATTTAACACACCAAGTGTATAACCAAATAAAAATTCACTATCTGTCTTAATATGAATAATACCATCTTTTTTAATTATTTTTTTGTATTTATCTAAAAAGTCTGGATGAACTAAAATGTTTTTATTTCTTTTATATTTAATTTGTGGATCTGGAAATGTAATCCAAATTTCATTAATTTCATCCTTACTAAAACAATATTCAATTAGTTCAATTTGAGTTCTTAAAAAAGCAATATTTTTTATATTCTTATTTATTGCTGTTTTCGCACCTCTCCAAAACCGAGCTCCTTTAATATCAATTCCAATACAATTTAATTTTTCATTTTTTGAAGCCATGAACAAACTATATTCTCCTTTACCACATCCTAATTCTAAAATTATTGGATTATTATTTTTGAAATATTTTTTTCTCCAATCACCTTTCATTTGAAACAAATCATTAATTAAAGTAGATCTTTCAGGTTGAAAAACATTATTAAATGTTTCATTTTCCATAAATCTTTTTAATTTGTTTTTACTTCCCAAAAAAATAAAGTTTAATTAATTGTTTTTTATTATAATTAATTATCTGGTATATAATTCAAGTGTAAAAGAAAAATTAGATCCAACACCTTGTTCAGTCTGAACAGATATTTTTTCATCATGAGCATCAATTATATGTTTTACAATTGACAAACCTAAACCAGAGCCTCCTTCATCCCTATTTCTTGTTTTTTCAACCCTATAAAACCTTTGAAATATTCTTGGTAAATCTACTTTAGATATTCCTAATCCATTATCAATAATACTAACTAAAATTTTATTATTTTCAATTTCTTCAAGTTTAATTTCGATTGTTCCTTCACTAACACCATATCTAATAGAGTTTGAAATTAAATTAGTTAATACTTGATGTATTTTTTTTTCATCACCATGTACTTTTAAAACTTTTTTATCACTTTCATTAAAAAATAAACTTATAATCCTTTTATCCAATAAAGATTCCAATGAATCTATTACATTATTAATAGTATCAATTAAATTAAAAACTGTTTTATTTATTATTTTCGTTCCAGAATCATATTTAGTAATCGTGTCTAAATCGTCAATTATATAAGTTAATCTTTCCACACTCTTCTGAGCTCTTTTAATATATTTTTTATTTACATTTTTATCATCTAACGCACCCTCTAATAAAGTGTCTATATAACCTTGAATTGAAAATAAAGGAGTTTTTAATTCATGAGATAAATTTCCAATGAAATCTTTTCTAAATGATTCTTGATCTTTTAAAGTTTCTATTTCATTTTTCCTTTCATTATATATTTGTTGAAAATTTTTTGTTATAAATTGAATATCATTAGAAGTGTAATTTTTAGTAAATGAAATGGGATTGGATTTAACATCCATAAATATTTCAGAAATTTTACTAACTATAAAAATATTTTGAAAAAATCTAATACAAAAAAATGAAAAGACAAAAAATGAGATATTATATATAATAATTAAATCCCAAGGAAAAGAATCAACTGTAAAATCAAAATAAAAAACTCCAATTAAAACTTGCAAAATAAAAAACATAATAGAAATAACAATTACTGGTAAAAATATTGGTTTGTTTTTCAAAACAGATTTTTAATTAAATAACTGTAGAAATAAATTTATATCCAATTCCTTTAATTGTTTTAATATAATTTAATCCAATCTTTGCTCTAAGTTTTCTAATATGAACATCAATTGTTCTATCTCCAACAATAACATCCTCTCCCCAAATTTTAGTCATTATTTCTTGCCTTCGAATAACTTTACCAGCGTTTGATGATAATAAAAATAATAATTCAAATTCTTTTCTTGGTAAAGTTGATTTATCCCCTTTAACTTTAACTGTATATTCTTCTTTATCAATAATTAGGTCTTTAAACTTAAGTTTCATTGATGGAATATTATTAGAAAAATTGACTCTTCTAAGAAGACTCCTGACTTTAGAGACCAATAACTTTGGTTTAATAGGTTTGTTTACAAAATCATCCGCTCCTACATCATAAGCAGCTATGTGAGTAAATTCTTCTACTCTTGCTGACAAAAACATAATTATGGTATTATTAAATATTTTATTTGATCTCAGGTTTTCGCAGACTTGTATACCATCCATTTCAGGCATCATAATGTCTAAAACTATTAAGTCGGGAATTTTTTTATTTGCAATCTTAATTGCTTCAACTCCATTATAACAAGAAAATACTTTATAATTTTCTTGTTTTAAATTATAAGAAATTATTTCAACAATGTCTGGTTCATCGTCAACAACAAGTATTTTAAAATTTTTATTTTCCAAATAATAAAATTTAATTTTACAATGTTAATTAAGAACCATTAAATATAAGTTAATTAAACTTTAATTTTATATGAAAAAGTTTATAAATAAAACTTCTTTTTTAAATATTAAAAACTTGGAGGAGTTTAATCATCTAGCTCTTAAAATTTTTAATTATCAATTTGAAAACTGCAAAGTATACAGATCATATTGTGATCTTATGAATATTAATTCTAGTGATATAAAAAATTATCAAGAAATTCCTTTTTTACCTATTAGTTTATTTAAGACATCAAAAGTAAAAAGCTTTAAAGGTAAAAGTGAAAAAATTTTTCTCTCAAGTGCAACCTCAAAAAATATTCCTTCTAAACATTATGTAAAATCTTTAAATAATTATACAGAAAGTTTTACTAGATGTTTTAATAAATTCTATGGAAAAGAATCAAGCTATGTTATCCTTGCCCTACTTCCATCCTATCTAGAAAGAAAAAACTCATCATTAATTTATATGGTGGAAACCTTAATAAAGAAAAGCAATAAAAAAAATAGTGGTTTTTACTTATATGACTTTGAAAAGTTAATCAAAACTATTAAAATGCTTGAATCTAATAATAAAAAAACTATTTTAATTGGTGTAAGTTTTGCTCTAATAGATCTTATTAAATACAAAAAAATTAAACTTAAAAACACCATTGTAATGGAAACTGGTGGAATGAAAGGAAAGAAAAAGGAAATTTCAAAAAAAGAATTACATAATTTTATTTGTAATGGATTTGGAATAAATAAAGTTCATTCTGAGTATGGTATGACTGAAATTTTAAGTCAAGCTTACTCTAAAGGAAAAGGCATCTTTCATACTCCTCCTTGGATGAAAATTGAAATTAGATCAATTGATGACCCTCTAGAGTCAATTGGTTATGAAAAAATGGGTGGTATTAATATAATTGATTTAGCAAATATTGATTCCTGCTCATTTATTGCAACTCAAGATTTAGGAAAAAAATTAAAAAAAGGAGGCTTTGAAGTTTTAGGAAGATTTGATAATTCAGATATAAGAGGATGTAACCTATTAATTAACTAATAACCTTAATTAAAAAATAATTTTTCTTGCCTCTTTGAATTAAAATACAATTATCTGCAATTAAGTCTTTTTCTGAAACTATACAAGATTCATCAACTTTTAATTTATTAACTGAAATAGAATTTTCTTTTAGAGCTCTTCTAGCTTCACTGTTTGACTTTAAAAAATTTGTTTTTCCTGAAAGTAATGAAACTATATCAACACCTTTCTTTAAAGAATCAATATTAATACTTGCATTAGGTACACTTTCAAAAATTTCTATAAATGTTTCTGAATCTATATTTTTTAAAGAGTCTTTAGTAGTTTGTCCAAACAAGACTTGTGAAGCTATTTTAACATTTTCTAGATCTTCTTTACCATGAACCATCAAAGTAACTTCATTGGCAAGTGTATTTTGAACAAGCCTCTGATGTGGGTTTAATTTATGTTCAGCAATAATTTTTTCAATCCTTACTTTTTCTAAAAGAGTAAAAATTTTAATATAATTAAAAGCATCCTCATCACTTGTATTTAACCAATATTGATAAAACTTATATGAAGAAGTTTTCTTTTTATCTAACCAAATATTACCTTCTTCTGTTTTGCCAAATTTTGTTCCATCAACTTTTTTAACTAAAGGACACGTTATGGCATATGCTTTCTTTCCATTTTTTCTTCTAATTAATTCCGTTCCTGTTGTAATATTTCCCCATTGATCACTTCCTCCAATCTGAATTTTACAATTATAATTATTAAATAGATAAAGAAAATCATAACCCTGTATTAGTTGGTAAGTAAATTCAGTAAAAGACATGCCCTCATTAGAATATTTTCCTAATCTCTTTTTTACAGAATCTTTAGCCATCATATAATTAACGGTAACATGTTTCCCTACCTCACGAGAAAATTCGACTAAACTAAAATCTTTCATCCATTCATAATTGTTTACAATTAAAGCAGAATTTGATTTATTTTTATCAAAATCAAGAAACTTCTCCATTTGAAATTTTATTGATTGACAATTTTTTTGAAGAATTTTGTTATCTAATAAGTTTCTTTCTTTTGATTTTCCTGACGGGTCTCCAATCATACCAGTTGCGCCTCCTAAAAGAATAATAGGCTTATGTCCAAGTTTTTGAAAATGCATCAAAATAATAATCTGTACTAAACTACCAATATGTAAAGAGTCTGAAGTAGGATCAAAACCAATGTATCCATTCATGGGACTCTCTAATAATACTTTTTCTGTATCAGGAATTATATCATTTATTAGCCCTCTCCACCTAAGTTCATCTACAAAATTTTTTTGCATAATTTTTTAATAAATATAGATTTATATCAAAGAAAGTAAAAATCAGAATCAAAAATACTAATTTTGTAATTATGATTTTAGTTACTGGAGGTACAGGGTTTGTTGGAACTTATCTTCTCTATGAACTATTGAAAGGAAACTCACCTGTTAAATCAACTTATAGAAAAGAAGAAAACAAAAAATTAACCAAAGATTTTTTTAAATTAAAAGATAAAAATCATCCGAAACTTTTTAATAAAATAAATTGGGTGAAAATGGATTTAACAGAAATATCATCTCTAGATAAATTATATTCTGGAATTAATATAATCTATCATTGTGCAGCTTTTGTTTCATTGGCAAAAAGACATAGAAATTTATTAATGAAAACTAATGTTGAAGGAACATCAAATATTGTAAATTATGCAATTAAACATAAAATAAAAAAAATTTTATTTATTAGTTCAATTGCATCACTTGGAGTTGAGGATTTTGATGGACTAGTCGATGAAAATCAAAATTGGAATCATAAAATAAATCATACTGATTATGCCTTATCAAAATATAAATCTGAACTTGAAATATGGCGCGGAACTCAAGAAGGAGTACCTGCCGTTATAGTTAATCCAGGGTTTATAATTGGGTCTCATTTTTGGAATAGAAGTTCTAGCTCTATATTTAAAAGAATAAATAATGGTAGTAAATTTTATCCAACAGGGAAAATTGCCTTAGTTTCTGTAGAAGATGTAGTAAAAGCATCTATAAAGCTTATGATTTCTAAAATTCATAATGAAAGATTTATACTTGTTTCTGAAAATATATATTACAAAGAATTTATGGATTTAATTTCAAAAAATTTAAATAAGCCTTTAGCTAAAACCCCACTTACTAAATCTATTTTACACATAATATATTTTTTTGATAGTATTTTGTCTTTTTTGAGACTAAAAAAACGGTTTATGAGTAAAGCTTTGATTTCTACTTTAATTAGTAATCAAGAATTTGATGGAAGAAAAATAAAAAATTTTATTTCTTTTGAGTACGAAAAAATTGACAAAAAAATTAAAGAAATATGCAAAGATTTAATTAATAAATAATTTAATTATTTAAATTAATTTTATTTAAACTGTCTTTAGTTTTATTTAATCTTTTCTCTACATTACTATATATTTTTAAATATATTTTTGGGACTTTCGAATAGTAACTTTCACTTTTAATTAATTGCAAAGAATCAACTCCATGTTTTATATATATGTAAGAATCTAATGATATACTAGAATAATCTTGATTCTTATATGATGATGCTCTTAAAGAATTAACTATAGATAAATCATATAATATTGCCTCCATCTTTTCTTGACTAATTAAATTATCAGGTTTCTTTATGGAGTTATTTGACAAACAGCTACAAAAAAGAGTAACAAATAATAATTTTATTTTATCTATTTTCATAAAATTATTTGTAAAATTCTAATTCCATGGCTGCATTTGTATTAACAATTTCTCCATTCAAATATACCCATTGACCATTTAACATTGTTTTTTTAATTGAAGATTTGAAACAATAATCTTCAAAAGGAGACCAACCACATTTATATAGAATATTATTTTTTTTAACTAAATATTTATCATTTAAATCTACCAAAACTAAATCAGCAAAATATCCCTCCCTAACAAAACCTCTATCTTTAATTTTAAATAATACAGCTGGATTATGGCATGCCTTTTCCACAATTTTTTCAAGACTTAATTTTTTTTGATGAAAAAGATCCATTAAAGCCATAAAAGAATGTTGTACTAAAGGCCCTCCGGACGGGCTATTTAAATATAAATTATTTTTTTCATTCAAAGTATGTGGAGCATGATCAGATGCAATTATATCAATAAAATCATTCTTAATTCCATTTATAATTGAATTTTTATCACTCTCTTTTTTAATTGCAGGGTTCCATTTTATAAAACTCCCTTTCGATTCATAATCTCTATCTGTAAACCACATGTGGTGTATACAGGCTTCTGAAGTAATTTTCTTTTTATCTAAAGAAAGTTCATTTTCAAATAATGAAATTTCTTTTTCAGTTGAAACATGAAAAACATGTAGTCTGGCCCCAGATTTTTTAGCTAATTTAACAATGTTGGAAGAGGAAGTATAACAAGCTTTTTCACTCCTAATATTTGGATGTTCAAAAACAGGTATATTAGATCCATATTTCTTTTTTGCCATTTCTAAATTTCTGTTAATAATTTCTTCATCCTCACAATGGGCTGCTATAACTAAATCAATATTTCTAAAAATTTTATTTATAATATCGTAATCATCAACAAGCATTTTTCCGGTAGAAGAACCTAAAAACATTTTTAATCCAGGGACATTATGTTTATTCAACTTTAATATTTCAGAATAATTATCATTTGTCACTCCAAACATGAATGAATAATTTGCAGCTGAACTTTTATTAGCTATAAATCTTTTTTTGTCATATTCACTTACCGTTATAGTTTGAGGGATAGTATTTGGCATTTCAATATAAGATGTTACTCCTCCAGCTATTGCAGCTTTTGACTCGGAATTTATTGTCCCTTTATTAGTTAAACCAGGTTCTCTAAAATGAACCTGATCATCAATCATTCCAGGAAATAAATATAATCCTTCAGCGTTTATTATTTCTTTAACATTAGATTCAGAAATATCATTATCAATTTTTTCAATTCTCTTACCCTTAATTAATATATCCTTAACACTGACTTCTCCGTCATTAACAACAAATGCCTTTGAAATTAAAACTTTACTCATATTAAAACCTTCTTAATAATAATAATGGAACAGCTAAAATTGCTTCAAAAATTATTCTACTTCCCATTTTAGAAACTCCTTTTTCTCTATTCTTAAAGATAATAGGATGCTCTTTTAATTTAAATTTTTGTCTCCAAGAAATATATTTCATCTCTATTTGAAAAGCATAACCTATTGACCTAATGCTTTCAGTTTTTATAGATTTTAAAACCTTTTTTCTATATCCAACAAAACCAGCCGTAGGATCTTTAATTGGCATCCAAGTAATTAATCTAACATAATATGCAGCCAAAATGGATAATAAAATTCTATTTAAAGGCCAATTAACTACATTAATACCTTCAATATATCGAGAACCAATTACTAAATCATAATTATTTTTTAAATAATTTAACATAGTTGACAATTCCAAAGGGTCATGAGAAAAATCAGCATCCATTTGAAAAATATATTCATAATTTTTATTTAAAGCCCACTTAAATCCATGTTTATATGCTTCACCAAGACCATTTTTATTAGTTCTTATTTCTAAAAACAAATTTTCTTTAAAATTTATAATTAATTTATTTACTATTTCATAAGTTTTATCTGGAGAATTATCATCAACAACTAAGATGTGAATCTCTGGAATTTCTTTGAAAATTTTTAAAATTAGAGAAAAAATATTTTCACTCTCATTAAACGTGGGGATAATAACTAATGACTGAGACATAAATTATTCAAATTTACAAAATGTAGAGATATTAAATATCATATATTATAATTAAGCAATTAACACTTAATTCTTTTATTTTTGTATTATGGAAGAGTGGGTTTTCAGATCAACAAATTATAGCAACTGGATATTTTATATCTGTTATTTTAATCTTTTAATTATAGCTTTATTAAATCAAGCTTTTCCAAAAAAAATTAATTATATACTTACTGTTTTATCAATATTTAAAAATTTAAAAACATCTATGAATAAGCATTTTATCATTGACCCTTTTAATATTGGATCATTTTTAATTATTTCAAGTTCATTAAGTTTATTTTTTTATGAATTTTTTTTAAAATTTATAGATTCATCTTTTAATCAAAATGATTTTATTTATATTTTTTTTTTAATTTCAATTACTTTAATATCTAGATTTTTATTAGTAAAAACAATTTTTTCAATTTTTTCAAAAATCGATGATATTGATTCTTATCTAATTAAGAATCAATCTCAAAATACATTATTATGTGTTTGCATATTAATTTTAATATTGATAAGCGAATATTCATTTATTAATAAACAAATTATAATAGCATGCTTTATTTCTGTTTTTTTAATATGGCTTAGATTTACATTCTTATTACTTTATAGATATATAAAAAATAGAGAAAATGAATTTTTATATTTAATTTTTTATATTTGCGCTGTTAAAATTTCACCTTGGTTATGGATATACCATTCCATTTATGAAACTAGAATAAAATTCTTACAATTATGAAAATTAATTCTATTTTGGTTTCTCAACCCGAACCACTTAATGAAAACTCTCCTTATAATAGGCTTAAAAATAAGTTTAGTCTAAAAATTCATTTTAGACCATTTATTCATATTGAAGGAGTTACTGCAAAAAAAGTTAGACTCCAAAAAATTGATTTAAATAATTTTAAAAATGTAATTCTTACAAGCAGAAATGCTGTTGATCATTATTTCAGAATCTCAGAAGAAATGAGATTTAAAGTACCTAGCTCAACTAAGTATTTTTGTCAATCTGAAGCTGTCGCATTTTATCTTCAAAAATATGTTGTTTATAGAAAAAGAAAAATTTATGTTGGAAAAAAAAGCATCAATGATCTTAAAGAAATATTTGAAAAATTCAACAATGAAACCTATCTTTTACCAACTTCAGATAAATTAACATCTAATGTCCCTAAATTCTTAAATGAAATTAAATTAAATTGGAAAAGAATCCAGTTATATAAAACAGTAGTTTCTGACTTAAGTGATTTAAGGAATGTTTATTATGATATTTTAGTTTTCTTTAGTCCTTCTGGAATTGATTCTTTAATGAAAAATTTTCCTGATTTTGTTCAAAATAAAACATTAATTGCTGCTTATGGTAAATCTACTATTGAAGCAGTTAAGAAAGTAAATTTAGAAGTAAACATAGAAGCACCTACAAAAGAAACTCCCTCAATGACAATGGCTATTGAAAAATTTTTAGTTAATAAAAAATCATAATTATCTTATTGGTATGAAAAAAAAAACAAATAATTATGAAATTGATGGTATTGATAAAATCATTTTAAAAACTTTAATGAATGATGCAAGAATACCAATTCAAATACTCTCAAAAAAAACTGGAATTTCTGGAGCAGCAGTTCATCAAAGACTAAAAAAACTTGAGAAATCTGGTATAATATCTGGTTCGCAAATAAATGTTGACCCTAAGTCATTAGGTTACAAAACTCTTGCTTTTATAGGTGTATTCTTAGATAAAGCAATTAGAAATAATGAGGCTGTTAAAAAAATAGAAGAAATACCAGAAATTATAGAATGTCACTATACAACAGGAAATTGGAGTGTTTTTATTAAAGTATTATGTCATGACAATGAGCATCTCATGGAATTAATAAAAACCAAATTACAAACCATTAATGGAATTTCAAGAACTGAAACTTTTATCTCTCTTCAACAGCAAATAATTAGGCAAATTCAAGTATAGAAGATTTTATAAATTAAAAAACAATATTTATAATTTTATTAGGAACAATTATTACTTTTTTAACCTCTTTTGATTTTAAAAATTTAACTGTTTTTAAGTCACTTAAAACTATTTCTTCAATTTCCTTATTACTTAAATTTAAAGATAAGTTGATATTAAATTTAAATTTACCATTAAAAGAAATTGGATAATTTTTTTCATTTACAATAAGGTGTTTTTCGTCAAATAAAGGATAATTAACTTCTGAGATTGAATTATAATTTCCAAGTTTCTCCCATAGTTCTTCAGAAATATGGGGTGCAAAGGGAGATAAAAGAATTATTAATTTCTCTAAAACATGTCTACTTGTACATTTTAAATTTTGTAGTTCATTTACACATATCATAAAACTACTTATACAAGTATTAAAGGAAAATGATTCTATATCATTAGTAACTTTTTTAATTGTAGAATGAAGAATTTTTAACATTTTTTTAGACGGATAAGAGTCATCTACAACCCAGACACCATCATTATAAAATAAACGCCATAATTTTTTTAAAAAGCCATGAACTCCCGAAATTCCAGAAGTATTCCATGGCTTAGCCTGTTCTATTGGACCCAAAAACATTTCATAAATTCTTAAAGTATCTGTTCCATATTTTTCACAAATCTCATCTGGATTTATAACATTATATTTAGATTTTGACATTTTTTCGATTTCTCTTTTTACAAAAAACTTTTCATTTTCATAAATAAAATTTGAGTTTAAAAAATCCCTTGAACTGTTTTTTAGGTTTTCTATATTAAGTTCATCTTCATTTATTATATATTTAACATCTATTCTAATTGGATCAAAATCTTTCCAATTCTTAATTAGATCCTTTGATACAAAAACGTCTTTACCTACTTTTCTATATATAAAAGCAGAATTACCAAGAATCATACCTTGGTTTATTAACTTTTTTGCATATTCTTTAACAGGAACTAATTCAAGATCAAATAAAAATTTTTGCCAAAATCTTGAATATAATAAATGACCTGTTGCATGTTCACTTCCCCCTACATATAAATCAACATCTTTCCAATAAGAGACTATTTTAGAATCTGCAAAGCTTTCTTTGTTTTTTGAATCCATATAACGATAAAAATACCAGGAACTTCCAGCCCATCCAGGCATTGTGTTTAATTCTAATTGGAAAATATTTTTATTGTCAATTAAACTATTTTCAACAACTTTTTGATTTCTCTCATCCCAAGCCCATAAATTTGCATTTGAAAGAGGTGGAGCTCCTTCTTGACCAGGTAAATAATTTTCTACCTCAGGTAATTTAAGTGGTAAGTTTTCTAACTTTAGAGGGATTGGAACTTTATCTTTATAATAAATAGGAATAGGCTCACCCCAGTATCTTTGCCTACTAAAAACAGCATCTCTTAATTTGTAATTAACTTCTCCTATTCCAGAACCTTTTTTTTCTAATTCTTCAATAACAGTTTCAAAAGCCATATCAAATGATAGATTATCTAAAAAACTAGAATTAGTAATAATTGTTCCTGATTTATCAGTAAAAGCCTCTTTGTCAGTAGAGACATTTTTAAAAATATTTACTATGGAGATTTTAAATTTTTTTGCAAAATCATAATCTCGCTGATCACCACAAGGGACAGCCATTACTGCACCTGTTCCATAATCAGCAAGTACATAATCACCAATCCATATAGGGAGTAATTTATTTGTAAAGGGATGTAATGCATAAGCCCCAGTAAAAACTCCAGTAATTTTTCTAACCTCTGACATTCTGTCTAATTGAGATTTTTTCGAAGCTGAATCTATGTATTCTAAAACCTCTTTTTTTTGAAATTTTGAAGTAATTCTTTTTACAATATCTAACTCTGGAGCTAATGTTAAAAAAGTAGCACCAAAAATTGTATCTGGTCTAGTAGTATAAACATCTATTTTATGTTGAAACCCTTTTATACTAAAAAAAACTCTTGCTCCTTTTGATTTTCCAATCCAATTTTTTTGCATTTCTTTTAATGCATCAGGCCAATCAATTAAATCTAAGTCCTCTAATAACCGATCAGCATAGGCAGTAATTCTTATACTCCATTGTTTCATTTTCTTTTTTATGACTGTATAACCTCCTCTTTCAGATAGACCATTAATTATTTCATCATTTGCTAAAACTGTACCTAATTTAGGGCACCAATTAACTTCTTTTTCTGCCAAATATGCTAATCTGTAATTAATTAAAATATTTTGTTTTTGTGTAAATGAAAATTCATTCCACTCTAAGGAATTAAATAATTTAACCTTCTTATTGGTAACTGCATTTATTTTTTT
>CEUA01210235.1_pt1 | contig 16274 bp, 13 predicted proteins | sample 361541 | NCBI WGS metagenome assembly CEUA01 (sample SAMEA2623079, study PRJEB7988) | marine metagenome | isolation source: saline water (ENVO:00002010), including
GCTTAGAGAGAGGGAGATTGAAACAAGGCAGGTTGAACCTGTTGATTTGCTTAGAGCAGAAAAACTTCCTCCATACAGGAGTACTTGGATGAAGCCAACAGGAAAACTTCCATCCGATGAAAGGATTCATCAAGCATTGCTATTGTATGTTTCTGATATGGGTTTGCTTGGCGCAGCGGTGAATCCCCATGAAGTAAATTTTATGTCAAAGAAATTCCAAAGCGCGAGTTTAGATCATGTTATGTGGTTTCATGGGAAAGTTAATTTTAATAATTGGGTCTTGCATCATATGCATAGTCCGATTTCACAAAATGCTAGAGGATTTTCACGAGGATCAATTTATTCAAAAGCAGGAAAATTAATTGCATCAACTGCGCAAGAAGGATTAATGCGTATTTGGGATTAATAACGTTCTTATGAATTATTATGCAAAAGCTGCTTTTAAGCTTTTTCTCCTCACAGTCTTTATTCTCTCATCAACAATCATTAGCGCAGATGAAATAAAAATTTTCATTGCGAAAGATATTATTACCCTTAATCCAAATAATAATTATATCGAAGCTGTTGCCACCCAAGGATCAAAAATTATAAATGTTGGCTCCAAGCAAGAACTAACTTCAACTTATCCAAGTGCAGATTTAATATCTGATTATGAAAATGCAACCATAGTGCCAGGCTTTATTGAGCATCATATTCATCCATTTTTAGCTGCAGTAACTATGAATTCTGAGATTTTGGCTATTGAGGATTGGTACTTGCCTTCGAAAACTTCCAAGGGCGTTCAAGATAGAGAAAGCTATCTATCTAATTTATATGAAATTGAAAATAATCATCCTGCAAATCAACCATTGATTTCTTGGGGATTCCATCACTATTTCCATGGAAAATTAACTAAATATGATTTAGATAAAATTTCTTCAATCAGGCCAATTATTATTATTCATAGATCGTTTCACGAATTTATTTTAAATACCCCAGCGATGAAGTTATTAGGAATCAATAAGAATGCATTTAACGATCTAGAAGAAGATCGGCATTTAGCTAATTTTGATGATGGGCATTTCTCTGAGCGAGGAGCAATTATTGTGTTACCTAAATTGATGCAGGTATTGGCCGCGCCGACAGCATTAATGCAAGGTCTCCAAAAAACCAAGAAATATTTGCACAGTAATGGTATTACAGTTATTGGAAATCCAGGTTCGATGTATAACAAAGATCTTCAAACAGCAAAGAATCTTATTTTTGGAAATATAGATTCACCTTTTGAGTCATTTTTCTTTCCAAGCGCATTAAATTTGTCTGAAAAATTTAAATTGAGTGAAGTTTTGGATGCTGCAATAGAACAAACAAGCTGGGGTGAGGGCAAATTAAATTATTTATCTAAGCATATTAAGTTATTTGCAGATGGCGCTATGTATTCTCAAAATATGGTTATGCGGGATGGCTATATTGATAATCATCAGGGTTCCTGGCTTATGAGCCTAGATACTTTTGAAAATCTTTTTAAGATTTTTTGGGACGACGGATATCAAATTCATATACACCAGAATGGAGATGCGGGTTTAGATAGATTGCTTGCAACTTTAAAGAAGAATCTAGATGATAACCCAAGAGCAGATCATAGAACAACCGTCGTTCATTTTGGATATTCAGCAAAAGATCAATTAGAGAAGATGAAAGAACTGGGCGTGGTAATTAGTGCAAATCCATACTATGTAACAGCTCTTTCAGATTTATATAGCAGAAAAGGAGTTGGCTATGAGCGCTCTCAGGAAATGGTCAGATTGGGTGATGCAATAAAAGAGGGCATTAAAGTAGCACTTCATTCTGACATGCCGATGGCTCCAGCATCTCCATTGATGTTGATGCACGCAGCCGTGAATAGGGATAATTTTGCCGGCAAAGTTGCTGGGCCTAATCAAAGAATCAGTAAAATTGAAGCATTGAAGGCTGTGACAATAAATGCAGCATATGTTTTGGGATTAGAGAAAATGTATGGATCAATAGAAATAGGCAAATATGCAAACTTTACTGCTCTTAATAGAAATCCTTTAATAATTAATAATGATGAGATAAAGAATATTAAAATTCTTGGCACTGTCTTAAAAGGAGATTCACTTCCTTTAAATTAATTATCTTTTGGGCTTATTGAGAAACACTTTCATAACCTAAGATCTAGCTAAATTTATAAAAAGCTTGCTATAGTTATTTTTTAAAATACTTATTTCTAAATATGCTATCTCTTTTCAAGAAAAAATTATTTTCTGATATTTCAGGAAGTGCTGAGGATATGCCGCCACACGTGTCTGCCGTTCTGTGCTTAATGATTGAGATTGCAAGAATGGATGGAAAAATAGATGAAAATGAAATAGATGAGATTAAAAATTTCTATTTAGACTTATACCCAAATGGTAATTTTGCTAAAGCATTTGAAGAGCTAAAAGATTGGACAAGCCACAAAGAGTCTTTCAGTCCTTTTATCAATATTATAAATAGCAATTGCAGTAAAAGAATGAAAATAGAAATTTTATCAAATATCTGGGATGTAATTTTGTCTGATGATAATGTTGATCAATATGAAAATTCTCTCTTTATGCAGATTGGTGAAATGTTGCTAATAAGCAAAGAAGAGCTTTCAAATATTCAAACTTAATTAAGAGGCAAGCTGCAAGTGATCTAACAGGTCGCCCTCAAACTGGAGGAGGATCTCTGGCTCAATTAAATGCCTCATGTCGTCGATAATTTTTAGTTTGCTGTGTGGTATTAATTTATGCATTTTATATGCATTCTTCAGTTTAATCATTGGATCTTGTTTGCCGTGAATAATTAAAGTTGGTGCTTTAATCTTCTGTATTTTTTTTAGTCTATCTTTTGAGGCTAGGATTGATAGTAGTTGCCTTGCATATCCAGAGCCATCTTGGGCGCGATTTAAGTTTTTAATTGTTTCTTCCCTAAATTCTGGAGTATCTACAACTCTGCCCTCCATGCCAATGAGGGAGACAAACTTAATCTCTCTTTTAATTACTTCCTCAACAGAGGTATTGGGGTTTTTAGATCTTTCCATCATAAGGTCTCTAACTGCTTTCGATGGCGCGTTGATTGGGCTAGGTGTTGCAGCGGTAGAGGCAATCAAAGTGAATGATTTAACTTTTTGAGGATATTGAGCACTTATGATTTGGGCAATCATCCCACCCATTGAAGTACCCAAAACATGTGCTTGCTTAATGTTTAATGTTTCAAGTAGCTTGACCCCATCATTGGCCATGTCGTCAATGGTATATTCCGATTTAATAGGCAACCTTAAAAAGTACTTTATATAATCCAGAACAAAAGATGGGGTTCCTAAAAATCTCGAAGACAAACCAACATCTCTATTATCATACGTGATAGGCCTGAAATTATGCGCTTGCAAAAAAGTAATTAGATGTGGGGGCCAGTGTACTAGTTGAGCCCCTAAACCATGCACCATGAGAATGGGATCTCCATCTATAGGACCATAGTCGCGGTAAAATATCTTTACTCCATTATTTTCAGCAAAACCCTCTGAATATTCGTCATTTGTACTCATAAATCTTCAAACATTTTTCATTAAGTATGTTTTTATACTAATGCACACTTCAAATATTACCAACCGAAGATAAGGCTGTTATAGTCAATGAATATTTATGATCTCAAACGCAGTATCAAATAGAGTTAGAGCAGCATATGGCATAGGAGATTATGCAATTTGCTTATATTGGAGTGGAGTGGGTTTATATCTTCTTTATTTTTATACTGACGTGGTTGGTATAACTCCATTACTAGCAGGATGGATATACGCTCTTGGTATAGCATGGGATGCTATTACAGACCCATTTATGGGGTATCTTGCTGAAAGAACTAGAAGCAAAATGGGCAGCTATCGACCATACATTTTTTATGGCGCAATTCCATTAGCCCTATCATTTATTTTGCTTTTTTGGGTCCCTCCATTAGAGGGAGTAATGCTATTTGTTTTTTTGTTAACGGTTAATTTGGTGCATAGAACATGCTTTACCATTGTTAGCGTTCCATATTCTTCTCTTACAGCCAGGATTACTGATGATAGCGATGAACGAACAAAGCTTACTACCGCTCGAATGATGGGGGCTTCTTTTGGCACTCTTTCAGTTTCAGCATTGGGTTTCCCAATTGTTTTATGGTTTGGAGATAGCGATGAAGCATTGGGCTTTATCTTTCTTGGTATGATCTGTGGTCTAACTGCTATTCTCGTTTTAAGTATTACCGTTAGATTTGTTAAAGAAAGAGAGTTCAATTTTAGCCCAGCTCAGATACCAAGTTTTTCAAAAGTAGCAAGATCAGTTGCAAAGAATTATCCGTTTTGGATTGTTTTTGGCTCTATTTTAATTCTCGGGTCGACGTCTATTATGTTTAGTAATAACCTAATCTATTTTGTTAAATACTCTTTGGATCTGCATGAATATCAAGGTTTAATTTTAGGAGTTAGCAGTGGAGCGGCTCTTTTAGCCATACCTTTTTGGGCATATGCTGCACTAAAGATTGGAAAGAGAAATTCTTGGATGGCAGCAATGGCATTATTGTTAGTAGGATTCTTAGCTTTTTATTTTTACCCAATTGCTTCTCTTAACGAGTTACTGCTTGTTTTGGGATTTATAGGGATTGGCAATGGCGCTACTGGAGTATTATTTTGGTCAATGCTTCCAGATACAATCGAATATGGAGAATGGAAAACAAGAGTTCGAACAGAATCTTCTTTATATGGCTTCATGACTTTTGCTCAAAAGGGCGCAATAGCTTTCGCAGCAATTTTGTTGGGCATGGCATTAACTCAAATTGGTTTTGAGCCTAATGAAGTTCAATCTGATGAGACATTAGCTGGATTAAAATTTATTATGACTTGGATACCTTTGACGGGAATTCTTATTAGTTTTGTATTAGTTTCTTTTTACCCCATAGATAAGAGTTTTCATCAAAAGTTAGTTCATGAAATTGAGGCAAGAAAACTAGGCAATGCGTCAAATTAATTGGGGGATAATTGGCCCTGGCTCTATTGCTAATGCATTTTCTTTTTCTATTCAATCCACATCAAATTCTAAATTAATTAGCGTTTTTGGAAGAAATCCCAAGCAGGTAGATAGTTTTGCTGGTAAGTTTCATATTGATGCCTACCATCAATTGGATGATTTTATCTGCTCTGAAGAAATAGATGCTGTCTATATTGCAACCCCTCACAGCGAACATTTTATTTACACATTAGAGGCAATTAAAAATGGCAAGCATGTTCTATGTGAAAAGCCATTCACAATGAACGCCTATGAGAGCATGGTTTTATTAGATCTTGCTAATGCAAAAAATGTCTTCTTAATGGAAGCTTTTATGTATAGAGCACACCCACAAACAAGAAATATTTTAGATAACTTAAACTTTCTATCAGATGCAAAAGAAAAAGTCCTGATCGAGGCTTCTTTTGGATTTAAGGCAGACGTTCCAGCAACCCATAGACTCCGCAACCCTGAGCTAGGAGGGGGAGCAATATTAGATGTTGGATGTTATCCATTGACAATGGCAAAATTAATAGCAGGTCAATTGCAGGACCTATCTTTTGCAGAGCCAAAAAGTTTTTCTGCAACAGGTCAAATAGATAAGACGGGCGTTGATCTTCAATCACATGCGCATTTAATTTTTTCTGATTCAATTGAAGCAAAAATAAGTTGCGCTATTAATGAAGGCCTCTCAAACAATCTTGTTATAACCAGCGGTAAATATTCTATTTTAGCTCCCGACCCATGGCATTGTGGACAATTTCAAGAAGGTAATTCATCCATTCATCTCTTGCATGATGATGAGAGTAGTAAAGAAATTAAATGCATCGATGATTTTGGCTTATTTACAAGAGAGATAGAACATGCTGCAAATTGTATTTTGGATGCAAAAATTGAATCAAAACTTATTTCTCATGATGAGACTCAAAGTAATATGTTCTGGTTAGACAGGTGGCGACAAGAAATGAAGATTGATTGTCCTAAGAGCCAGATTAAAAATTCACCAATTTTTCAATCAAAAGCATATTTATTCCAGGAACCTCAGCTTGAAACCAATGAAATTCCCGGGCTGAACAAGATTGGTTCAAGGCTAGCATTGGGCTGTGATAACCAAACCTCAGATCTGCATGCATTTACGATGTTTGATCATTTTTATGGGTCTGGAGGAAGAATTTTTGATACTGCCTTTATTTATAATCATGGTATGGGCGATAAGTATCTTGGTAATTGGATTAATGCCAGGAAAGTTGAAGATGATGTGATAGTTCTTGGCAAGGGAGCCCACACACCTAAATGTGAGCCTAAGTATATTCGTCTACAAGTGCTCGAGTCTTTAGAGCGTCTCCAGATTTCCAGATTTGATATTTTTTGTTTACACAGAGATAATCCAGATATTCCAGTAGATGAATTTATTGATGCATTAGCTGAAATAAAGAGTGAAGGTTTAATTAATTTAATAGGTGCCTCAAATTGGGAATTGGGTAGATTTTCCGAGGCGCGAAAATACGCAATAACAAATTCAAAAGAACCCTTTACTGTACTTAGTAATAATTTTAGCTTGGCTGAGATGGTTGAGCCTGTATGGCCCGGATGTGTTGGCGTGAACGATGATTATTTAAAATATCTTATTGAAGAGGGCATTATGTTATTTCCTTGGTCTTCTCAAGCGCGCGGATTCTTTATAGAGAAAAAAGACGTTATGTCCAATGAGCACTTTTCAAATCCTACCCTCGATGAAGAAATGAGAGTGTGGCATTATGAAAATAATTTAAAAAGAAGGCAGGCCTGTTTTGATTTAGCAAAGGAAAGGAATGTGCAACCTATTCAAATTGCCTTAGCTTATGTATTGCACAAATCAAATTTAATTTTCCCATTAATTGGACCTAGAACAATTTTTGAATCTAATAGCTCTATTCAAGCCACTCAAATTGAATTAACCGCTAGAGAACTTCAATTTCTTGCTCAAGAGTAATACTAGTTTTTAAAAGGATATTTTCTGAGGATGATCCAATAAGGATCCTATATGAGCCTCCTCTTATTTGCCAAGTATTTGTTTCCACCGACCAAAAAGAAAAATTTCTTGGCTGAAGTTTAATTTCTATCTTTTTAATTTCATTTACTCCTATTTTCTCTTTTGCAAAACCCTGCAAGGTCTTGCAGGGTTCGTTAGGTGGAGGATTTAAAAATCCCACATAGCATTGGGCTGTTTCTAACCCAGCAATATCTCCAATGTTTTGGATTTCAAACTCACATGAAACGGAAAAATTATCATTGACTGTCACTTCTAGATTTTGATACTTAAAATTTGTAAAAGATAATCCGTGACCAAAACAAAACAATGGCTTGATTGAGTTTTTTTCATACCATCTATATCCAACCAAAAGTTTTTCATCATAGTTCATCTGTAGCTCATCACCAGGATAGCTTTTGTAAGCAGGTGTATCTTCTATTTTTGCAGGGAAGGTTGTCGGTAATTTACCAGATGGATTCACCTGTCCAGATAAAATATCAACCAAAGCATTTCCAAACTCTTGACCAGCAAACCATGTTTGCACTATGGCGTTTGCTTTATTTGCCCAGGGCATATGAACGGGAGAACCAGTATTTATTACTAAGATTGTATTTTGATTAGCATCTAATATCGCTTCAATTAATTTATTTTGATTTGCAGGTAAATTGAAATCAGCCCTATCATTTCCCTCTGTTTCCCAGTCAGAATTAGTTCCGACAATCAAAATAACTTCATCTGCGTTGGAGGCAGTTTCCACAGCCTCTTTAAATATATCTACCTCATCAGGAGCTTGGCATCCTATATAAACTGCTGGAAAACTTCCCTGAAAATAATACTGGACTTCGATTTTATAAGTTTTTCCTTTTTGAAAATCTGCAACTCCTTTTTTTGAGGCAGAGCCAAAAGTAAAAAAGGCCTCGCCAGGATCAATGCTTGTCCAATTATCAATAAGTTCATTTTGATCAATTAGTAAGCGGCATTGTCCAATACCAAAAATTTCAAATTCATGTGCGCCAGAAATATCTGGGGTATATTCACAAGAAAACTTTACAGATATATTGGGCCTATCTTCTTTTGAAATTACATCTTTAGCAAAGCCTTCAAAAACCCAAAACTTACTTCCTATAAGGCGTTCTTCTAAAATTAAGTTTTGATCAAATTTATCTCCATCAAAATACTCCACCAAGAAACCATTTGTGTCTCCCATGAGTTTTTCATTTATCTTTGGGAGGTATTTATGAGTATGACAGCCCTTTGAGTATAGAATCTCTGTCTCCTGTCCTAGTCTTTCCTTAACGGCTTCAAGCGGATGAATTTGATAATGTGGCCTTAAGCTTGCACTGCCTCCACCAATGATTTGAGCTTGTTTAGCATTAGGCCCAATAACAGCTAATTTTTTAATATCTTTTTTAAGAGGCAGCAAGCCTTTATTTTTTAATAAAACCATTCCATCAGCCGCTGCTTTCCTTAAGAGAGATCTGTGTGAAGGTTGATTTATGGCTTCTTCATCTTTTATTTTTGGTTTCTTAAAACGATTTGAGAATTCAGCCACAGTTAAAATTCTCTTTACTTTGTCATCAATTAATTCTTCTGAAACTTTCTTGGTTTTAATGGCATCAACCAATGCCTTCCCCCAGACATTACTAGGTCCAGGCATTTCAAGATCCAACCCACCATTTGCATTTTCTATTGTTTCAAGTGCCGCACCCCAATCACTAACAACATAACCATCAAAACCCCATTCTTCTTTTAGGATGCTTATAAGCAATTCTTGATGAGAACTACAAAAGATATTATTTAATTTATTGTATGCACTCATTACAACCTTTGCATTGCCTTCTTTGATACCCATTTCAAATGGAAGCAAATATATTTCTCTCAAGGTTTGCTTATCTATATTTGAGCTTACAGCATGCCGTTCATACTCAGTATCATTTCCAACAAAATGCTTTAAACATGTTGCAACATTTTTAGACTGAACACCTTGAACATAATTGGTTGCAATTTTTCCTGTTAAAAATGGGTCTTCAGAAAAACTCTCAAAATGCCTCCCTCCTAATGGGTGCCTATGGATATTTATGGTTGGGCCTAATAGAACATCTACATCTTTTGCTTGGGCTTCTTCACCCAAGGCGACGCCTAAATTCTTTATTAATCTAAGATCCCAAGTCGAACCTATTGATATCGCACATGGAAAACAGGCAGAAGATTTTCCAGAATTTGAATCACCTCGAACCCCGTTAGGACCGTCTGACATTTTGATACTAGGAACATTTTTTTCATCAATTTTGTTGGTATACCAAGAATTAAAACCACTTAAGATGGAGACTTTTTCATCTAAGGTTAATGTGTCTATGATCCGATCTATATTTGTCATGTGTTAATCTTAATTCCTTTAAAGTTAAAACACACTCTTATATGTCCTTGGAGTTTATAAGTTTTTTTGCGGCATTATCTTTTGTAACCTCTTTGTTAACTTCTATTTTTAGTGTTGGAGGTGGGTTGATCATGCTTGTTGCATTAGCCCAATCATTTTCGCCAGGAACACTTATTCCTTTGCATGGAGCCATTCAATTATCTAATAATTTATCGAGAGCATTTGTATATAGAGAATTTTTAAAATGGAGACTAGTACAAAATATTTTAATCTCTACTATCTTTGGTGCCTTTGGGGGAATTCTTTTGTTTGGCAGTCTTTCAGAGGTAATACTTATATGGTTAATAGCAGCCACTATTTTATTTTTTACATGGGCTCCTTTAGATAATTTTATTCTTTCTGTAATGCGAAACGATTGGTTCTGTGGATTTATCTCTGGTTTCGCTGGAATTTTTATCGGTGCAAATGGGCCATTAGTCACAGCTTATATGAGAACCAAGAACCTTTCTCCAGAAGTATTGGTAGCAAACCATGGCGCAGTGATGATTTTTCAACACACCATTAAAATTATGCTATTCATTTATTTTTTTAGCTTCTCATTACAAGAGTATGTTTTTTTTATTCTTGTCTTGGCTGTTGCAGGCTATGCAGGAGCAGCTCTTGGTAGGGTATTAATTTCTTCAATTCCATATGATAGTTTTAATATAGTTTTAAAATTATTATTATCATTTTTAGCGTTACTGTTAGTAATATGAATGTAGATATAGGATATGAAAGTGCAATGGAATAAAAATATTCGTACAATTAATAAGAAATAAAAAATGGAGAAATAATCATGAAATTAATCGCAGGTTTGTTCGGACTTCACAATTTTTATGATGGCGATATAAATTCATACATAGAAATCTCTCAATCCGCTGAGGAATTAGGATTTCACGGCATAAGCCTTACTGACCATGTTGTTATGGGAAAGAATCTTCATAAATATCCTTTTGGCAGTTTCCCTTTGCCCTCTGAGGCTCCATGGTATGAACCATTGACGGTTTTAACAATGATTGCTTCCCACACAACTAAATTACATTTAGCTACAGCAGTATTAATAGCCCCCTTAAGGAATCCAGCTTTATTGGCAAAAACAGCAGCTACATTAGATTCTATTTCAAAAGGCAGATTAGAATTAGGGGTTGGAATGGGATGGCAAGAAGAGGAGTATCATACTGCAGGAGTTCCATTTAAAAAAAGATCTGAGATTTTTTGGGAGACATTAGAAATTTGCCAATTATTGTGGGAAAACAGCCCAGCTTCTCATGATGGAGACATATATAAATTTGATGACATATGGTGTCAACCGCAACCATTTCAGGGATCAGATCTGCCGCTACTATTTGGCTTAAAAATGACCCAAAAAACAGCTCAAAAGATAGCTGATATTGGTCATGGATGGATCCCGATCAAAACCGATGCGGAATTTATTTCCAGCGGAAAAGAACTTCTAAATTCAGCATTCAAAGAAAATAGTAATAAAAATGAGCCTAGAATTAGAGGCCAATTGCCTACACAAATTGATGATTCTGGTATACCTAATCTTGAGCTTACTTTAAAACAGGCAGAGAAATCAATTGCGGCTGGTCTTACAGAAATTGAAATTTTTCCAATTAATTTTGTTCGCTCCAAAGACGATATTAAACCAGTTTTAAATGCCATCAGTGATTTAAGTAAACTATAATTTGATTTAATTTTTTAAGAGCAGGGACTTTATGAGAAATATATATTTTTTAATTTTATGTAGTCCAATTTTTTTTATAGGAGTACATGCTATGGAAATAAACAATGAAGCTAAGAAAGTTATTTACCAATATGCAGAAATTGTTGATTCAAGAAGTTTTGATCAATTGGATTCTATTATGTGGCCTGATTTCTCAATGACTGGTGGATATGACTTAAAGGGAATTGAGGGATTTATGGGAGCCATGGACTATTTGGTTGCAACATATAGCAGTACGATGCATCTCATTGGAAATATTGATGGATCCTGGGATGGTAATGTATATAAAGGAAAGACATATTGCATCGCAAGCCACATATTTGAAGATGATGGTCAGATGAAGAAATTAGATATGGGAATTATCTATGAAGATACTCTTGAGAGAAGAGACGGCATTGTAAAATTTGTAAATAGAAATTTTAATTTGCAGTGGCAAAAAACTGATCTCCTCAATTCGTTTGAGTAAATTCACAGATTGATATACATATTTACCAATATATAAAAAATATGTAAGCTTATTGGATACCACAGCTTTATGCAGTGACTTTAAATATCTTTTACGGAATTAACTATGAGCAAAGAAACACAAAGTTCAGAAAGTAAATGTCCAGTTATGCATGGGAGTCTTTCTTCAAATAGTTCTACTGGAACATCTAACCAAGATTGGTGGCCCAATCAGCTTAACTTAAACATTCTTCATCAACATGATAAAAAAACTAATCCAATGGATGAGGATTTTGATTATGCTGAAGAGTTTAAAAAGCTTGATTTTGATGCGTTAAAAAAAGATCTTAATGACCTAATGACGGACTCTCAAGATTGGTGGCCTGCTGATTATGGTCATTATGGACCATTTTTCATTAGAATGACTTGGCATGCAGCGGGTACATATAGAACTGGTGATGGAAGAGGTGGCGGGGGAACTGGCGCCCAAAGGTTTGCTCCTCTTAACAGCTGGCCTGACAATGGAAATCTCGATAAGGCAAGGAGACTGCTTTGGCCAATTAAACAAAAATATGGAAAAAGAATTAGTTGGGCTGATCTATTAATATTGGCAGGCAATGTAGCCATAGAATCAATGGGTGGAAAAACATTTGGTTTTGGTGGGGGCCGTCCTGATATTTGGGCACCAGAAGAAGATATTAATTGGGGAGCAGAAACAGAATGGCTCACAAATGAAAGATATAGTGGAGTTAGAGATTTAGCTGATCCTCTAGGAGCTGTTCAAATGGGTTTAATTTATGTAAACCCTCAAGGTCCAGATGGAGATCCTGACCCAGTTGCAAGTGGCAGGGATGTTCGGGAAACTTTTAGCAGAATGGCAATGAATGATGAGGAAACAGTTGCTCTTGTTGCCGGCGGGCATACCTTTGGAAAGGGTCATGGTGCAGGCCCAGAAGATCATGTTCAATCCGAGCCTGAAGGCGCACCATTAGAAAATATGGGATTTGGATGGCAAAGCAGCCATGCATCTGGAAAAGGCAGCGATACTATTACAAGTGGCTTTGAAGGAGCTTGGACTGCGGATCCTATAAAATGGGATAATGGATATTTCGATCTTTTATTTGGTTATGAATGGGAGAAGGTAGAAACCCCAGCTGGTAAGATTGTTTGGCATGCCATTGATCAAAAAGAAGAAGATATGGCGCCAGATGCTGAAGATCCTTCAAAACGAGTTCCAACCATGATGACAACTGCTGATATGTCAATGCGAGAAGATCCTGCTTATAGAAAGATCTCGAAGCGTTTTCATGAAAATCCTGAAGAGTTTGCAGATGCCTTTGCTCGTGCTTGGTTTAAATTATTGCATAGAGATATGGGACCCAAAGGTAGATATCTTGGACCAGAGGTTCCAGACGAGGAATTGATTTGGCAAGACCCGATTCCAGCAGGCAATATTGATTATGATGTTAATAATGTGAAAAAATTAATATCAGACTCAGAGCTTTCCATTCAAGAAATGGTAGAGACAGCTTGGGCAAGTGCTTCAACATTTAGAAACTCAGATCTTAGAGGGGGAGCCAATGGTGCAAGAATTCGTTTAGCTCCTCAAAAAGACTGGGAGGCTAATAAACCCGAGCAACTCTCTAAAGTCTTGTCAATTTATGAAAAGATCTCATCTGATTCAGGTGCATCAATTGCTGACGTTATAGTTCTAGCTGGAAATGTTGGTATAGAGAAAGCCTCGGGGTCTGAGGTGCCATTTACTCCAGGTCGGGGCGATGCTTCACAAGAACAAACTGATGTCGAATCATTTGATGTGTTAGAACCGATTGCAGATGGTTTTAGGAATTATTTAGGTTCTGAAGCTAACATTCCAGCTGAAGAGATGATGCTTGATAAATCGCAGTTATTAGGGTTAACAGCTCCGGAGATGACAGTTTTGTTGGGCGGCATGAGATCTTTAGGCATTAGCAATAATGATTATGGAATTTTTACTGATAATCCTGATCAACTTACTAATGATTACTTTACAAATCTACTTGATATGTCTGTTGCATGGAAACCAAATGGTACGGGTAATACATATGAAGGTGCTGACAGGGTCTCTGGAAACAAAGTAAGAACCGCGACTAGAGTTGATTTAGCCTTTGGTTCTAATTCACAGCTTAGGGCTTTAGCTGAAGTCTATGGAAGCGATGATGCTAAAGAAAAGTTTGCACATGATTTTATTTCAGCTTGGAATAAAGTTATGAACAATGATCTTGTATAAATAAATTCTATAAAAAAAGGAGGACTTTTAAAGCCCTTTTTTATAAAAATTGAGCCTTACTTAAAGGAGTAATTTTAATAATGAGGCGGTTTCTCATAATCTATTGGTGGGAAAGAAAATTTTTTATCTTTTGGGCGAGTCTTTTTCTTTTCATTGGAATATTTTGACATTACATCAGCAGCATCATCTACAGCAGATGGGATATCTTTCTTATCAGACTTTGATTTATGAATGTATGTAATATTATTTTTTTTCATATAATTTATTTTACCCAATCATTATATGATTTTGATGAATTAAGAATATTTAGTATCATTCGATAATGAAAACCGCAATTTACCCAGGTTCTTTTGACCCAATCACATTTGGGCACATTGATATTGTAGAAAGAGCAGCTACTTTGTTTGATAGGGTCATTCTAGGTGTCGCGGAAAGTCAAACTAAGAACCCTCTCTTTGCTGTTGATGAGAGAATAGAACTAATATCAGATATCTTTCAAGACAATCCTAAGATTGAAGTTCTTGGTTATTCAAAGAAGCTAACAGTAGATTTAGCTAGGGATAATGATGCTATCGCTATTATTAGGGGTCTTAGAGCTGTGGCTGATTTTGAATATGAATTTCAATTAGCAACTATGAACCGAAGCCTTGCTCCGGATATTGAGAGCATCTTTTTTACTCCTAAGGACACCTTAATTTATGTTTCATCTAGCCTAGTAAAGGAGATAGCAACTCTTGGCGGAGATGTTTCAAGGTTTGTTCCACCAAATGTCAAGACCGCATTAATCCAAAAGATCGCTGATTAGATTTGGCATTTTCTACAAAAAAATGTAGCTCTTTGTGATTGTATAATCCTTTTTATGATTTCTTTCTTGCAAGATATACACTTTTTGTTTGCGCGATCATAAACAGCTAGATCTGTTTTAAAGTAGCCTTTATTTCCATCAGGTTGATAAAAATCTTGGAGCGTTGTGCCTCCAGCTTCGATGGCCTTCTTTAGAATTTTTTTTGCAGAAGCTGAAATTTTTATATTATCTTTTTTTGTAAGTGTTTTACTTTTTCTTGTAGGACGAATTTTTGCATCAAACAGAATTTCATTTGCATAGATATTACCTATACCAACAACATTTTTTTGATTCATAAGAGTATTTTTTATTGGCGATATAGATTTCTTAATTTTATGGAATAAGTAGTCTCCATTAAATTCATTGGATAGAGGTTCTGGTCCCAAGTTTTCTAATAAAAAATGTTTCTTAGAATCTTTAATGAGATGCACAGATCCAAACCTTCTGGGGTCATTAAAAATTAACTTTCTATCTTGAAATATAAACTCAACATGATCATGCTTTTTATAGAAATTAGATCTTTTATCTATCATTCTGAGCGTTCCTGTCATCCCTAGATGAATCAGTATTGTTGATTGATCAATATTCAGCAGAATATATTTTGCTCTCCTGGTAATTTTTTGAACCCTCAATCCATGAAGGTGTTTAAAAGCTAAAGTATCAACCTTCCATCGAAGATTTGGATTATATATTTCTATTGATTCTAAGCGTTGATCTGTGAATTCTTGAATTGCTTGAACTGAGGTTTCAACCTCTGGCAATTCAGGCATGTTCTATCCAAGTAAGTTATTGATTTCAATAAGATTCTCGGGGCTTAGAGTTCCAGCCGCCAAATGCAAGCGAAGAGTTGTAATTAAGTAGTCATATTTTGCATTGGATAGATTCCGCTCAGCGCTATAAAGGTTTTTCTCAGCCTGCAGTAAATCTACAATATTTCTAGTCCCCACCTCATACCCTACTTTTGTTGCTTCTAAAGCGCTCGAAGCTGAGATAACAGCTTGTTTTTGGGCTCGCAGGTTTGCTACCAATGTCACTACATTTGAATATTGACTGCGCACATCCTGGATAACATTTCGCTCTGTAAACAATGCATCTTCAGAAGATTTATTTGATTCTGCGTATGCTTGTTTTGTCCTCGAAATAACAGCTCCACCTTGGAATATTGGCATTGAAAGTTGCAAGCTATATGTATCTCGCTGAGTTTCATCAGGCACTGTAATATTAAAAGCTCCTCCGGTATTTAGTCCATCGAAAGAATATTGATTTGTTTCAGATTCACTTTGAATCCCCACGATATCTACCTTTGGCAAGTGATTAGAGGCTACGCTTCTAGCGTTATTTTTAGATGCAAACTTTCTAAGGTTAGCTGCTTGAAGCCTGAAATTATTCTCTATGGCTTTTCTTGCCCATTCTTCTTTAGAAGCAGGGACAGGATTTGTAACATTCAGGTCATTAACCAAACCATCAAGAGATACAATTTCTCTGCCGACCAATGCATTCAAAGATTCTTTTGCTGTGTAAA
>CEUA01030164.1_pt1 | contig 16250 bp, 19 predicted proteins | sample 361541 | NCBI WGS metagenome assembly CEUA01 (sample SAMEA2623079, study PRJEB7988) | marine metagenome | isolation source: saline water (ENVO:00002010), including
TGAATTCTCAGAATATTGATGTAAATTTGCATAACAAAGATAAAAAAAAGCTATACATAAAATGAAAAATGTGGTAGTAATTGGTGGTGGATTTGCAGGTCTAAGTACTGCTGCATTTCTTGCAAAAGCTGGATTTCATGTTATAGTACTTGAAAAAAACAAGCAATTGGGAGGTAGGGCCAGAATATTAAAAAAGAATACCTTCTTATTTGATATGGGACCAAGTTGGTATTGGATGCCTGATATTTTTGAAAATTTCTTTAATGAATTTAATGAAAAAGCTGATAGTTTCTATAGCTTAATTAAACTTGATCCTGGTTTTAGAATGATATTTGATTCTGGTGAAATTGATATTTATGCGGATTTTGAAAAAACTTGTTTATTGTTTGAAAAGTATGAAACAGGAAGTGCAGTAAAGCTTAAAGAATTTATTGAAGACGCAAAATTCAAATATAATATTGGTATTGATTTTATGTATACTTCTCCAGGGATATCTCTTCTGGAACTGTTTACTAAAGAAATACTTTTAAATATAACGAAATTTGAATTCCTTACGTCATACAGAAAGCATATTAGAAAATATTTTAATCATCCCTATTTAATTAACGTGTTAGAATTTCCAGTTTTATTTCTTGGAGCCTCTGCAGATAAAATACCCGCATTATATAGTTTAATGGCATATTCAGCATTAAGTCAGGGAACATTTTATCCTTCAGGTGGTTTCAATCAGGTTATTTTAGCAATCATTAATTTATGTAAGAATCTTGGCGTGGAATTTTTTACGGATGAAGCAGTCACTAAAATCAATATTCAAAATAATCAAGCGTCATCCGTCAAGACAAGTAAAGGCAAATTAATTAAAGCAGATTTTGTTATTGCTTCTGCCGATTATGCATTTGTCGAGAAAAACTTACTTGATCGTCAGTATAGAAACTATTCAGAAAAATATTGGCAGAAGAAATCTTTTTCCCCTTCATCTCTTGTGTTTTATTTGGGTGTAAATAAAAAAATAAAAAAATTAATTCATCATAATCTTTTTTTTGATGAAGATGTTAAAGAATTTACAAAAGAAATATATGAATATAAGACTTGGCCTAAAAATCCATTGTTTTATGTGTGTTGTCCTTCTAAAACAGATGAGAATGTAGCTCCTGTTGGAAAAGAGAATGTTTTTATTCTTATGCCGATTCCAATTGGTGTTGAAGATACAGAAAGTATACGCGAACAGTATTTTAATATTATTATTGCAAGATTAGAGGAATATTGTAATCAAAAAATAGTTCCAGATATTGAGTATAAAAAAAGTTATTGTATTCAGGACTTTCAAAATGATTATAATGCATATAAAGGTAATGCTTATGGCTTAGCTAATACATTGTCACAGACTGCGAATTTGAAGCCTACCATCATAAATAAAAAAGTAAGCAATTTATTCTACACTGGCCAATTAACTGTGCCGGGACCTGGTGTCCCTCCATCTCTTATCTCTGGAAAATTAGTAGCTGACCATATAATTAAATCTATAAAATGAAGGATCAAAAAAAAATATTCGACGCTATCTCTCTAGAATGTAGCAAACAAACAACACAAGTATATAGCACGAGCTTTAGTCTTGCGATTAAGTTTTTATCTAAAGAGTATCAGAGTGCCGTTTATTCAATATATGGATTTGTTCGTTTGGCAGATGAGATAGTAGATAGCTTTCATGATTATGACAAATCTAAACTGCTTAATGAACTAAGGTATTCAACAATTGATGCGCTTGAAAAAAAGATAAGTTTAAATCCAATTATAAACAGCTTTCAGAATACTGTAAAAAAATATAATATTGAATGGACTTTAATAGATGTTTTTCTAGAGAGTATGGAGTATGATCTTTCGAATAAGAATTGTGATCATCAATCTTACAAAAGATATATAGAGGGTTCTGCTGAGGCGGTCGGTCTTATGTGTTTACAAGTTTTCTCTAATAAGCAAAACGGTCAGTATCAGCAGCTGAAACCATATGCCGAAGCTCTTGGATCTGCTTTTCAAAAAATCAATTTTTTGAGAGATATGAATGAAGATTATAATCTTCTTAATCGAGTATATTTCCCTAATCTTGATATTAAAAAGTTCAGTAATGTTGAAAAAAATATGATTGAAGATGATATCGCAAAAGATTTTGCTGAAGCCTTAAAAGGCATTAAATTATTGGAAAAAGAAGCGAAAAAGGGGGTGTATCTTGCATATAAATATTATATCAGTTTATTTTATAAAATCAAAAGGCTAGATGCTCAGGATATACTAAAAGGCAGGGTACGCATATCAAATTTAAGAAAAATAATAATATTGATTATTTCTCAAATAGAGGTAAAAATAAAATAGTATGAAATCAATATTGTTAGTATTTGTGATTACATTTATAACTTATAGTAATGAGATTAGTAATATAAGAGCGTTATATTTATTAGCATATACTAGTGAATCTCACTGTAATGCATTTGGGGAAGAACTGGAAGACACAGAATTTAGGGATTCTATATTGGTTCAAGGATATCAGGGTTGCTTTTATTGTATTAAATGTAATTTCATAGACAATCCTATTAATAAACTTAGGTATTTTAATAAAGGAAAGGATCTAATTGAATCTGCAATTATGCAAGATCCAAAATCTGTAGAGCTGAAATTTTTGCGTTATAGTATACAAAAAAACCTTCCAAGATTTTTATTATATAATAATAGTATAGAAAAAGATCTTAATTTTGTCAATCAAAATATAAAAAATATTCATGATAAAGAAGTGCAGGTGTATATTAGAAATTCTTTAAAATCAATATCTAAATGACCGTTTTAATTGCGTTACTTATTGTGTTCTCTACATTTTTATTTATGGAATTTATTGCATGGGCTGTCCATAAATATATTATGCATGGTTTTTTATGGTCACTACATGAAGATCATCATGTTGTTAATCACGATAATTTCTTCCAAAAGAATGATTTCTTCTTCTTAATATTTGCTATTCCTTCTATTAGTCTAATTTTTATTGGACATGAAAATTTCACTAGCGGATTTTTTATTGGAGTAGGGATCGCTTTATATGGTTTAGCATATTTCTTAATACATGAAGTTGTTATACATAGAAGAATTCCCCCCCCAGCAAAAACCAAAAGCAAATATATTAAAGCAATCCGTAAAGCACATAAAATCCATCATAAGAATAGGGGGAAATATGAGGGTGTAAATTTTGGCATGTTAATTGTTCCGATGAAATATTTTAAATAGTTATGTCCACATATTTACAAATACTTACTTTCTCAATTCTTATCCCACTACTTGTATCATTTCATGATAAAATTCAGTTTTATAAGAGATGGCCAGCATTTTTCAAAGCCAATCTTTTAGTTGCGATACCATTTCTTATTTGGGATGAATTATTTACAAGAGATGGAGTCTGGGGTTTTTCCAATGAACATATAATAGGCAAGTACTTATTTAGTCTTCCGTTAGAAGAGATTTTGTTTTTTATAATAATACCTTATTGCTGTGTGTTCACCTATGAGGTGTTTCTTAAACTTAATCTCAAGCCTAATAGAAACATACAATTATTAACTTTAGGGCTTGGAGTCATAATTTTATCTATAGGTATAATATGCTATACTAGAATGTATACCACTGTCACATTTATATCTCTTGGTATTTTATTAATCATCTTGTTTACTAAGATGAAGGAATTCGTTGTCACATTTTATTTAACTTATTTAGTAATTACAGCATCTTTCTTCATTCTTGTAAATGGCTTATTGACAGGAGGAAATCTAGATATCCCACCAGTATGGTATAATAATAGTGAGACATTAAATTTTAGAATCTGGACAATACCAATTGAAGATTTCTTTTATTCAATGCTTTTGTTATTAACTAATATATGGGTATATGAGTTTTTTAAAAAAAAAGAAATTAAAAAACCGGAATAGTCAAGATGAAAGATGTTGTATTAATTACAGGAGCTAATGGACATTTAGCAAAAGTGGTAACCCAAAATCTGTCTAAAGATCATAAAGTAATACATTTAACCACAAGAAAAACATTAACGAATACTGATTCCTGTTTTTATTGGGATATTAAAAAAAGATATCTCGATCCGAAAGCTCTAAAAAACTGCAAACATATTATTCATCTTGCTGGATTTTCAATATTAAAAAAATGGACTAGAAAGAACAAGCAAATAATGTATGATAGCCGGGTAGAGTCTACAAAAATAATTTTAGATACTTGTAAAAAACTTAATGTTAAGCCTCAAACATTTATTTGTGCATCAGCAGTTGGAATTTATGACAATTTATTAAACGATTATGTGCATGAAGAATCTAAAAAAGGTGAAGATTGGATAGCAAAAATGGTATTTGACTGGGAAGATGCAGCTAGCCAATTCAGGACGATTGGTAGTCGTGTAGTAAATATGAGAATTTCTTTGATATTTAGTGAAAATGCGGGGTTTTTAAAATATAATCTTCTATCTATGAAATTTGGAATTGGAGCAATTATAGGTGATAAAAATAGAAAAATAAACTGGATTCATGCTAATGACATATCTAGATTCATTCAAGAAAGTATAATAGACAACAATTTTAGTGGTCCATATAATCTTGCATGTGACTATAAGAAAAACCAAGAACAATTTATTAAAGAAATCAAGAAATATTATTTTCCTTATGCTATAATCATTTATGTGCCTATGTTTTTAATGAAATTATTTTTAGGAGAAAGATCACAGATAATTGAGACTAATATAGTTCTAGATACTAATAAATTAAAAAATCAAGGATTTAAATGTGAAATAAATAACTTAGAACAAATTTTCAAGACTAAAAAATAAACTTATGAGAATAATATTAATAATTGCTGCAATTTTGCTTGTAATAATATATGCTTTTAGTAAAACTGAAGCAGAAATTACGGATCAGTATGAAGTATTAAAAAAGATAAAAACTGTAGAAATAAGGAAGTATAAAGAATCTGTAAATGCAAGCTATTATTCAGAAATTGAAGACGAAAGGAATAATTACTTTAGAAGCTTAGCATCTTATATATTTGGAGAAAATAATAAGAATGAAAGTATTAGCATGACCTCCCCGGTAACCATGCGCCTTTATGGAAAGAAAGAAATGATTTTTAGAATGCCAGCGAAATATACTTTGGAAAGTCTGCCTATAGCAAACAACCCTAATATTGATTTTTTTGTAATCCCTGCTTGTACAAAGGCAGCTATTGGGTATAGTGGTTATTCAAATAAAAGGAAAGAAAGAAAGAAGATAAATGAGTTAAAAGAAATACTTCTAGAAAATAATATCACCCACAATGATAATTTCGAGGCACTTGTTTATAACTCACCATATAAAATACTAAATAGAAGAAATGAAATTACTATTAACATTAATTACCCTTAAGATTATGCTATTAATACCTAATCAAGAATCTAATATCCAACATATCTATTTTGGTGGAGGGTGTTTTTGGTGTGTTGAAGCAGTTTTTGAAGATGTTAGAGGTGTGACAGAGGTTACAAGCGGTTATGCTGGAGGTGATTTTAAGAACCCTTCTTATAATCAAGTTACTAGTGGAAAAACTCAACATGCTGAAGTTTGTAAAATAACATATGACACAGCAAAGATAAGACTTACAGATTTATTAGAAATATTTTTTTTGACACATGACCCAACAACTCGGAACAGGCAAGGAAATGATATAGGTTTTCATTATAGATCAATTGTTTTGTTTAATAACAAAAAAGAAGAGAAGACTATCAATGAATACATATTATTAGCAAACCAGAATTTATATGACAACAATATCGTTACAGAAGTAAAGAGGCTTGCTAGTTTCTATAAAGCCGAGGAGTTTCATCAAGGCTATTATAAGTTAAACACTAACCAGCCCTATTGCGATGCTGTAATTACCCCCAAGGTGTTAAAAGCAAGAAAGGAATTAAATAAATATTATTAGTGGATCTATGGTGTTAATACTATTTGCTTAAGTTTTTTTGGGATTTTACAGATTGGAATATTTGTCATTTTATGCTGGTTCTTTTTGTTTAATGTTCTATAAATCTTGAGTACTTCTTTTTCTCTATTTGACAGTAATTTTGGGTCTCCATTAAATTCCATTGCCCATTCTAATTCTGGATAGTTTGCTCCAATTTGATCTTCATCAGTTTTATTGTCTCCCCACAACCCATCTGTTGGAGGTGCATTTAGAATTTCGTTATCTATTCCTAATTCTTTCCCGATAAGGTATATCTCAGATTTTAACAGATCTGCAATTGGACTAAGGTCTACTCCTCCATCACCATATTTTGTAAAGAATCCAATTCCAAAGTCTTCCACTTTATTGCCTGTTCCTAATACAAGAGAGTTGTTAGATTGAGCAAAATAATATAGTGTGGTCATTCGTAGTCTTGCCCTGGTATTTGCTAATGCGAGTTCGCTCTTTTCTGAAGGTATCTCATGAATAAATCTGTCAAAAATTGAGGTTAGGTTTATCTTTTCTGAGCTTACATTTGAAAAATTTTCCTTAAGCCATTGGATGTGCTGCAGACTGCGACGAACTTCTTTTTTGTTTTGATGGATTGGCATTTCCATACAAATTAAAGGTAGTCCAGTCTTTGCAGCTAATATAGAAGTTACTGCTGAATCAATCCCCCCTGAAACACCAACTACAAAACCAGATGAATGAGATGTTTCAGCATATTGCTTTATCCAATTTACAATGTGAGTAATTATTGATTTTGTTTTCATAGTTGTTTGCAAAGGTAAGTCAAAACTTGTTATTTTTGCTTTATGAAACAAATACTCTCATTTTTAATAGGATCACTGGTTTGTTTTTTTTTAGTGATGTTTCTGTTTTTCTCTCATAAAGGGGGTGGGGTGGCCTTAACGGTTAATAGATTTGAACAAGATTTATTTTCTATAAATGCAGAGAATGGTATTGAAAAATTAAATAAATGGAATGAAATGTTTGGATCTCTTAATGAGATCTTTGCTATGGAGATTATGCAAATATCTCCAATAGATGAGGAGAAGTATTGTAAAGCGTTATTAGCTTTTACTACAAATAAAGACATTCGTGAAGCGTATGATTCTACATCACTTTTGTTTTCTGATTTTTCTCAAACACAGAATATTTTAGAGTCTGCTTTTGGCCATTTCTCCACTCATTTTCCAGCTTATCCTATTCCTGAAATCACCACTTTTTTTGGTGGCTTCCATTATGGGGTAATAACTTATGATAATAATATTGGAATAGGATTAGAGAATTTTTTAGGAAAAAATAGCAAATATTATAAATATCTGGGGGACCCTCAATATTTAAGGTTTCAAAAACAGAAAAGGTTTATTTGTTCTAACGTAATGGAAGTGTGGTTTAATGAATTCTTTCAAAGATTTTTAGGAGGTCGAGATTTGCTTTCTCAAATAATTTATAAAGGAAAAATGATGTATTTTTTAGATGAAATGTTGCCTAATGTAAAAATGGAAGATAAATTCCGTTTTACTATTCAACAAATGGCTTGGGCTGAAAAGAATGAGTATAGTATTTGGGAATATTTTATTGAAGAGGATTTGCTTTTTTCAAAGAAAGAAAATGAATTTCGATCTTTTGTGAATTATGCTCCATTTGCGAAGGGAATGCCAAATGAAGCTCCTGCTAGGATTGCTTATTTTATTGGATATAAAATGGTAAAAAAATATATGAGTAATAACAAAATTGATATAGAAGAATTGATGTATTTAACTGATTCCAGGGAGTTTTTACGCAAATCAGAATATAAACCAAATAAATAATATAATAAATGAAACAGAGCCTAAATTTTGAAGTTAAGTTAGATGAAAACCATTTGCCAGTAAATATTGAAATGGACTCAGGAGAGGGATCCCAGAGAGAGAAGAATATAAAGGCACTAATGATTTCTGCTTGGGCTGCGCAAACTAAAGAAACTTTGCGCATTGATTTATGGACAAAAGACATGCCAGTACATGATATGTTCATAATGTATCATCAGACGATGTTGTCGATGGCTGTTTCTTTGCAAAAAGCTACAGGGCAGGAGAAGCTTGCGGATGCCTTAAGAGATTATTGTGATTTTTTTGCTGAGCAAACAAAGATTAAGTCTTAGTTGTATAGTTGGTCTAAAATTTAGCATTTAGATTTTCAATATATGTTGTAATTTCTATTAGTCCTACTTTCTTTTCTGCTGAGCTTATAAATATACTAGGTAGTTCTTCCCATTCTCTTAACATCTCTAATTTATATTCTCCAATATTTTTTTTAAGTTTAGCTGTTGTTAGTTTGTCTCTTTTTGTAAAAATAAGTGCAAAGGGAATTTGCTTTTCAGCAAGCCATTGCATAAATTCTTGATCAATCTTTTGAGGCTTATGCCGACTGTCTATTAAAACAAAGAGACACATTAGATTTTTTCTATTTAATAAGTAATTGCTTATTATTGAATGTAATTTTCCTCTTTCTATTTTGGATATCTTTGCGAATCCATAACCGGGTAGATCAACGAGATACCATTTTTTATTTATTAGAAAATGATTAATTAATCTTGTTTTACCTGGCTTGCTTGATGTTTTGGCTAAGTTTTTGTTATTAACTAAAGAATTGATTAATGATGATTTGCCAACATTTGATCTCCCAATAAAAGCATATTCAGGAACCTGAGGGGTAGGGCATTTCCTGTAATCAGTATTGCTAATTACAAATTCAGCAGTTTTAATCTTCATAGATCTGTTAGAATTTTTTTTTCAGGAATTGCAGGACAATTTCGCTAAATCTTTTTGGGTGTTCCCACATTGCAGCATGTCCGCATAAAGGGATCCAGTTTAATTCAGAATTAGGTAGCAACTTGTGAAATTCCTCCGCTACATGAGGCGGGGTTACCTTATCCTCTGCCCCCCATATTAGAGATGTTGGTTGAGTAATTTTAGGAATATCATTAGCCATATTGTGCCTAATAGCAGATTTTGCATAGCCTAATAGTTTAAGAATTGAAATCCGATTATTGGCGATCTCAAAAACTCTATCAACTAATTCATCTGTAGCCACTTTTGGATCATAAAATACTTCCTCGGTTTTTTTACGAATATAATCTTTGTCTCCTCTTCTAGGAAAAGAGCTCCCCATAGACTCCTCAAATAGTCCGGAACTGCCAGTAAGTATTAGGCCATCTACTTTTTCTGGATGATCTTTTGCGAAAATCAGACCAATATGCCCTCCCATTGAATTGCCAATAAGTACAGCGCTTTTGACGTCTATCTGATTCATAAATTCATAAAGATAGTCGCTTAATGACTTAACAGATACTTTTAGCAGTGATTTTCCTTCAAATAGTTTTAAATCTAGACCGTAAACTTTGCATTCAGTTGAAATAAAATCAACCATATCTCCAAAATTTTCTACTCCACCCATTAAACCGTGGAGTAAAATCACAGGCCTTCCCTGACTCCCTTCTTCTAGCCATTTGAATTTTCCTTCCTCTTTGATCATAGGTGATTTTTCTTTTTCGCATTACAAATAAACGAAAATATTTATTAACGGCAACAGCACTACATGAATGCCCCTAGCATGCCTGCATGTGGGGAAAGTTTTCAACAAAGTGGGAAAAAGTGGGAATAAGTGGGGTTTTGTCGTATATTAGCACCCAGATTAAAACAAGGTATTTTGATAAACATTATAGGGACATATGAATGTAAGGCTGATGCTAAGGGAAGGGTTATGTTTCCGTCTGCACTTAAAAAGCAGTTACAAAAAGTTACTTGTGATGGCTTTGTTATTAAGAGGTCAGTATTTCATGCCTGCTTAGAGATACACCCTATGGTTGAATGGAATGAAGTTCTTCGGCAAGTAAATAAATTGAATCGTTTTGTAAAAAAGAATAATGACTTTATTAGATCTTATATGGCAGGATTGAAAGTTGTTGATATTGATGGTTCTGGCAGATTTTTGATTCCAAAAGATCTATTGTCGTTTGCTGGTTTGGAGAAAGAAATTGTGCTTTCTTCTTCAGTTAATATGATTGAGATTTGGGATAAGAAACGCTATGAACTATCTGTTTCTGAAACATTAAAAGATTTTGGAAATTTAGCGGAAGATGTTATGGGGGATCAATCTTTAGATAGAGCTGATGGTATATCATAATCCAGTTTTGTTGACAGAATCTATTCAAGGACTTAATATTAAGCCATCGGGGATTTATGTTGATGTTACGTTTGGAGGAGGAGGGCATGCTAAATCAATTTACAGCAAATTACATGGAGGAAAATTATTTGCTTTTGATCAGGATCATAGTGCTAATATTAACACTTTCAATAAGCCAGGCTTTAAATTGATAAATGCAAATTTTAGATATCTAAAGAATTTTTTGAAAATGGAGGGCGTAATTAAAATTGATGGTTTGCTTGCAGATTTGGGCGTTTCCTCTCATCAATTTGATATTGATACTAGAGGTTTTTCCACAAGGCTTGACAGTCAATTGGATATGAGGATGAATGTAAATTCTTCATTATCTGCAAAGGATGTTATTAATGAGTATTCAGAAGAAGATCTAGCTGAATTACTTTATAAGTATGCAGAATTAAAGAATTCAAGAATGATTGCAAATAAAATTGTAATTGGTCGAGGTGTATCTAGTATAAATACCACTGCTGATTTAGTAGGCTTGCTTCATGATTGCACTGCAGACAAGTATAGAAATAAATTCCTTGCACGTGTTTTTCAAGCAATAAGGATTGAAGTTAATGACGAAATTTCGGCACTTGAGGAAATGTTATTGAGTGCTGTAGAATTATTAAAGGCTGACGGAAGGTTAGTCGTTTTATCGTATCATTCTTTAGAAGATAGATTAGTAAAGAATTTAATGAAACGGGGAAATTTTGACGGAAAAGTTGAGAAAGACTTTTATGGCAATCCAATAAAGAATTTGAAAGAAATTAATTCTAGAGCTATTATCGCTTCAGATCAAGAAATTCGCAAAAATCCCAGAGCACGGAGTGCCAAGTTAAGAGTAGCAGTAAAAATTAATGATCACTATGCTGGATAATTCCAATACTATTAGCTCTATTCTAAAGGGAGAATTTATTGCTGAGAAGAGTAATACAAAATTAATTCCTTTTTTATTGATAATAGTTGTCTTGGGCTTAATAAATATTCGCTCTTCTTTCAATGCTGAAAGCTTACTTAAGCAATCAATTGCATTAGAAAAAGAAGTTGCAGACCTAAGGCTAACATATATAACAACTAAATCTGAATTAATGAGTGTATATAGAAGATCAGTTGTTGAGGAGTTAGTTCAGGTTCAAGGGTTAAAAACCTCATTAACCCCTCCAATAATTATTGAGAAACAATGAAATATAAACAAGAAGAGAATCATCTTAGGGTTATAGGTGTTTACCTTTTTGTATTACTTATTTCGTGTGCCTTAGTTGTTAAAATCTTAAAGGTCCAACAATTTGACAAACCTATTAATACTAATAGCCAGCCCAGATTTTTTGATGTTGAGGCACCTAGAGGCAATATACTTGCAGACGATGGGTCTTTATTAGCTATTTCAATGCCTCTTTATAATGTTTATCTTGATATGGGGGTGATAAATGATGATTTATTTGAAGCTGATGTCGTAGAGCTTTCAAGAGGTTTGTCGGTTATTTTTGGTAATAAAACTCCTGCTGATTATGAACAATTTTTAAGATCTTCTAAGAAGTTAAAAAAGAATAGGTATGTACGGCTTAAGTTAAAAGTTAACCATAATGATTTGCTTGCTTTAAAGAAACTTCCAATACTTAAATTAGATCAGAATAAAGGAGGATTAATTGCTGAGCAGCGACCTAATAGAGAGGCTCCTTTTGGAGAATTAGCTCATAGGACAATAGGAGAAAATAGAGACGTAAACCCAGTGGGAATTGAACGCGCATACGATGCTGTTCTTTCAGGATTAGATGGCATACATCTTAAAAGAAAAATTGCCCAAGGATTATGGATACCACAGAAATCTAAAAAAAATAAAATTCCAAAACCTGGCAATGATGTTGTTACTACTATTAATATTGATATGCAGGATGTTGCTGAAAAGTCTTTAGAGCGAACTTTAGTAAATGAGGATGCTGATTGGGGTTGTGTTGTGCTTATGGAGGTTGAGACAGGAGAAGTTAAGGTAATTGCTAATCTAAAGAAAGACACTCTTAATAGAGTAAGCGAGTATTATAACTATGCTATGGCTGAGCACGCTGCACCTGGTTCAACTTTTAAATTAGCATCAGTTATTGCTGGCATAGAGGATGGTAAGTTTGAAATCACTGATTCAGTTGATTTAAAAGGAGGGAGTATCAATTATTATGATCGGGTAATGATAGACTCACCTCATAGTTACAGAAAGGTAAGTATAAAAAAAGCATTTATTATTTCATCTAATGTTGGTATCTCAACAATTATTAATAATAATTACAAAGGAGATCCCACAGCATTTACTGATAGAATCTATAAAATGGGCTTGAGCACTCCATTAAATATTGAGTTGCCATATCCGAATGGATTAAGAATGCCAGTTCCTAATCAAAGAGGTTGGTCTGGGGTAACATTGCCTTGGATGTCAATTGGTTATGAAATGGCTTTGACTCCTCTACATATGCTGACATTCTATAATGCTATAGCAAATAAGGGTAGAATGATGAAACCAATTTTTACCAGATCAATTATATCTGAAGGCAGAGGATTAATTGAAAAGTATCCTGAGGTGATTAATCCATCTATTTGTTCTAGAAGTACAATTGATAAGATTATGCCATTATTAAAAGGAGTTGTAGAAGAGGGTACAGCAAAAAACATAAAATCTGAAAAATATCTGATTGCTGGCAAGACTGGAACCACAGTTCTTAATTATGCAATACGAAAGCAGGGGGAGGAGAAAATGTACCAAGCTTCTTTTGTTGGATTCTTTCCAGCAGATCGCCCAAAATATTCATGTATAGTAGTGATTAATAACCCTAAGAAGCAGCGATTTTATGGAGGTAAAGTTGCTGCTCCTATTTTTAAGGAACTGGCGGATAAAGTGTTTGCATTTGACATGAATATGCATCAGCCATTATCTGAAATTAAGACTATTAACAATCTGCCAAGATTAAAAAAAGGTGATGTAGCCAAAGCGAGTATTGTAATGAAAGATTTAGGTGTTCTTAATAAACATATTTCACCTAAAAAAATGGCTGCCATAGAGTTAGATAAACAATTTACATTAATTGCTAGTAATAAAGTTGAAGAGTATTTAAAATCCGGGATAATGCCAGATTTAAGAGGATTTAATTTGGAAGATGTGCTATATCTTTTAGAGAAATATGGGGTTCGGGTTCAATCGTCGGGAGCAGGAGGTGTAGTGAGCCAATCTATTAAAATAGGAGAGTCATTTAAGAGAGGTAGTGTAATTAAATTAGAACTAGTATAATGAGATTACATGAGTTATTATATACAGTAAAGCTTTTAAGGATAGTCGGTTCTACTAATATTGAGATTTCTAATATTCAGTTTGATTCAAGAAAGATTCAGAAAGGAGATTTATTTGTTGCAATAGAAGGCAGGTCTTTGGATGGGCATAAATATATAGAAGATACGGTAAGAGATGGAGCAAAAGCGGTTTTAGTCGAGAAAATCCCTAAAATCTTAGATGATAATATAAGCTATATTCAGGTTGAGAGTTCACAACATGCATTAGCTTTAATTGCAGCTAATTTCTATGGAAATCCTTCTGATAAAATTATTTTAATAGGAGTAACTGGTACAAATGGAAAAACTACTATTGTTAGTTTATTACATCAACTTTTTTCTTTATTAGGTAATAAAGTTGGAATGCTTTCTACAATTGAGAACAAGATAATTGAGAAAAAAATTCCTTCTACACACACAACCCCCGATCCCTTACAGATTAATTCTTTACTACATCAAATGATTGCTAAGGGATGTAAGTACTGTTTTATGGAAGTAAGTTCACACGCATTAGTCCAGGGGCGGGTTAATGGCTTGCACTTTTCTGGAGGTGTATTTACAAATCTCACGCAAGATCATTTGGATTATCATAGGACATTTTCTGAATATCGAGATGTTAAGAAATCTTTTTTCGATGTTTTAAGTAAGGATGCGTTTGCATTAGTTAATAAGGATGATAAGCATTGGAATAAGATGCTAGAATTCACAAATGCAAAGAAAATTACTTATGCTTTAAAATCAATGGCTGATTATAGAGCTAAAGTTTTAGAGAATCAATTTCATGGAATGCTTCTGCAAATTAATAAAATAGATTTTTGGGTAAAGTTAATTGGTGATTTTAATGCCTATAATATTCTTGCTGTATATGCTGTCGCAAAGCAATTCGAGTTAGAAGACTATGATATTTTTACCGCATTAAGTATGTTAAATACAGCAGAGGGAAGATTTCAATTTGTTAAGAATGAGGATTTGATAACAGGAATTGTTGATTATGCCCATACAGATGATGCTTTAAAGAATGTCCTGCAAACAATTAATAATATAAGAACAAATAATGAGGCGCTAATTACTGTTGTAGGCTGTGGAGGAAACAGGGATAAAACAAAACGTCCAATTATTACGCAGGTTGCTTGTGATCTTAGTACGCATGTTATTATCACTTCTGACAATCCTAGAGAAGAATGCCCTGATTTGATTATTCAAGATATGGTTGCAGGGTTAAATCCAATACAAAAGAAAAGAGTACTTGTTATTATTGATAGAAAGCAAGCAATCATGACTGCCGGAAAATTAGCAAACAAGAATGATATCATATTGCTTGCCGGAAAGGGTCATGAGAAATATCAAGAAATAAATGGAAAAAAGTTTCCATTTGATGATATGCAGGAATTAAAAAAATCACTTAATATAATTTAAATGCTATACTACTTGTTTGAATACTTACAGATCACATACGATCTACCTGGATCGGGACTCTTTAAATATATTTCATTTCGTGCAGCTATGGCTGTGATTACTTCATTGTTGGTTTCTCTTGTCTTTGGCGGAAGAATTATCAACTTAATTAGAAGAAAACAAATTGGAGAAGAGGTTAGGGAACTTGGTTTGGCTGGTGAAGAATCAAAAAAAGGGACGCCAACTATGGGGGGGCTAATTATTTTATCGGCTATCTTAATTCCAACTTTATTATTTACAAGATTAGATAATATCTATATTCAAATAATGATTGTATCAACTATTTGGTTAGGTATTATTGGATTTATAGATGATTATATAAAAGTTTTTAAGAAAGACAAAGAAGGATTGGCTGGAAGGTTTAAAATTTTAGGTCAAGTTGGTATCGGGTTAATTGTTGGTCTGATAATGGTATTTCACTCTGACATTGTTGTAAAGGATGAGGTGAGTTTTTCTGAAAAAACAGAGTTTATAGAACATGTAAATATTGCTCAGAAATCTTCGAAGACTACCACTCCTTTTTTAAAGAATAACGAATTTGATTATCAGGCTTTAACTTCATGGATGGGAGGTGAAGCTAAAAAATATGCGTGGATTCTTTTTGTATTAATAGTTGTTGTAATTATAACTGCTGTAAGTAATGGTGCAAATATGACTGATGGACTTGATGGGCTTGCTACAGGCACTTCGGCGATTATTGGAGTGACCTTAGCGCTTTTTGCATATGTTTCAGGAAATATTATTGCTGCCAATTATCTCAATATCATGTATATACCTAATACAGGTGAGTTGGTTATTTATATGTCAGCATTTGTTGGATCTTGTGTTGGATTCATGTGGTATAATTCTTATCCAGCTCAGGTTTTTATGGGTGATACTGGGTCATTAGCATTAGGTGGAATTATTGCAGTAGTAGCAATATTGATTAGAAAAGAATTGTTGATTCCTGTATTGTGCGGGGTTTTTTTGGTTGAGAATTTATCAGTTATAATTCAGGTTGGTTATTTTAAATATACAAGGAAGAAATTTGGTAAAGGAAGACGGATATTTAAGATGGCTCCCCTACATCATCACTATCAAAAAATAGGCCTTCATGAGAGTAAAATTGTAACTAGGTTTTGGATAGCAGGAATTATACTTGCTGTTATAACAGTTGTAACACTTAAATTAAGATAATGAGAAAAAGGATTGCTGTTTTAGGGGCCGGTTTAAGTGGAGTAGGAGGGGCTGTTTTAGCAAAGAAAAAGGGATTTGATGTTTTTGTTTCTGATATAAGAAAGATT
>CEUA01111469.1_pt1 | contig 16249 bp, 10 predicted proteins | sample 361541 | NCBI WGS metagenome assembly CEUA01 (sample SAMEA2623079, study PRJEB7988) | marine metagenome | isolation source: saline water (ENVO:00002010), including
AGATTAATAATGCTTAAGGCAATTAAGAAGGCAATTTGTATGTTTCCAATTGCGAATTTGGTTTTATATTCTTTTGAATACTTGAACAGATTGTATGCAAAAAACATGAACATAAATCCGAGCCACACTTTGTTGACTTGGTAGGCTATATAGAATCCGATAGTTAATCCTAAGATATTAAGTATGTAGTATATTCTAAGAGCAGTTTTTTTCTTAATTATTTTCTCAATTATTCTTTTTGCAGGTTTATTAATTCTATCTATTTCCACATCATAAATATCATTAATAATGTATCCTGCAGCGACAATCGTTATAAGAGAAAATAAATAGAGGCTAAAATCATAATTTGATAAGGATGGATAATTTAAATAGGAGTTAATAAGGAAGAATTTAATTGCTACTTGCATTAAAATAATGATAGACAGATTTTGAAGTCGTATCAGTTTCAGAAAATAAACTAGTCTACTCATTGTTTTGCATTATTGAATTGCTTATTATTTTATAGAGTTCCTTTACTCTATTATCCGACAGAGAATTAATGTGACCCTGTATAACCTTTAGATCTTTTCTTGCTGCAGGGCCTGTTTGTAATTTTGAAGGTCTTTCTTGCTTGAGTTTTCCTACTGTTTGGTTTATTAGTGGTAACAGTAGCTTGAATTCATTGTTAGATTTGGTTAAAATAGAATCTGCAATTGTAAACATGTGATTTGTAAAATTACAAGCAAAAACAGCAGCTATATGTATTTCTTTTCTTTCTTGAGAATTCATTTCTATTACTGTTTCTGATAATTTCTTTCCGATCTTCAGTAATTTTTTTGTTAAAGATTTATTATTAGCTTCAATACAGATAGGTGTGTTAGAGAAATCTAATTCTACTTTTTTGTTAAATGTTTGTAAAGGATAAAGAACCCCATAGTTTTTAAATTTTGCATGGAAGACATCTATATTGATGGATCCAGATGTATGTATGAGATTATCAACATTTAATTTATTGATTACAGAGTTTAATGCATCATCTTTGATTGCTAGTATATATAGGTCAGCATCTTGTAGTTTATTTAGAGAGTCTGTAGCGGTGGCATTTAATTTTTTTGCAAGTATATTGGCATTTCTTAGCTCTTTACTCCATACTTGTTTTATTGTATACCCTTTTCTTATAAGAGATAATCCTAGATGTGTAGCTACATTTCCTGAACCAACTAATACAATGTTTTTCATTCGAAATAATGAAGTGCAAAATTAATAATAATTCGTAATTTTACCACATAATTTTCAGATATGATAAATAGGTTGATAAAGTTTCTTACTTCAATGCAGATGATGACTCTGCTTATCTTATTATTTGCCTTCGCAATTGGTTATGCAACTTTTATAGAGAATGATTTTGGAAGATCAAGTGCAACATCACTTGTTTTTTCAGCTTGGTGGTTTGAAGCCATCTTAGTTCTCCTCGTCTTTAATTTAGTTAATAACCTGATGAAATTTAAACTTTTTAGATTAGAAAAAATAGCTGCTCTGACTTTTCATTTATCTTTTATTATTATATTAATTGGGGCTGGTGTTACTAGATATATTTCATACGAAGGGATGATGCATATTAGAGAGGGCGATGCAACAAATTTATTTATATCTGATAATACATTCCTACAGATCCATATTGATGATAGATTACACCAGTATAAATATGATAAGAAATTATTTTTATCTGGAATTATAGATCGTAATTTTGATATAAATGTGAATTTTAAAGATAATGAAATTAGTATCGAGTCTATTCGTTTCTTGCCAAATGTTAAGGATTCTTTATTTGTTGGAATTGAAGATGGAGAAGCCATACTACATTTGGTAGTTCCTGGAAATGAGGGTATGCGCGATGAATATTTAAATGATGGGGACCAGAGAATCATAAACAATGAGTATTTTACTTTTAATAATGCAAAAGATGGCGCCATAAATTTCTATACAGAAGGAGAGTCCATAGAATGTAGCTCTTTGTATAATATCTCTAGTATGAGTATGATAACTCGTGATATCAAAAATCATGATTCTGGCAGTCAATTTGTCTTACATAAGAAAACATTACATACAGCAAATGGATTGAACTTTGTATTTAAGGATATCTTTAAAGATGCAAAGATTATTCCTGTAAGCACTTCAAATGTAATGGTAGATGGTAGTGAGGACGCCTTAATGCTTAATATTAAAGCTAATGGAGAATCTAAAGAAGTTGTTTTATATGGAGGTAAAGGTTATCCAGGTACTGATAAAGTCTTTGCAATGAAGAAGTTAAATTTTAAATTAAGTTATGGTTCAAAATATTATACTGTACCATTTAGTGTGAAGTTAAGGGATTTTCAATTAGATAGGTATCCAGGTTCTATGAGTCCCAGTTCTTATGCAGCTGAAGTCTCTATTATAGATGCATCAAAAGTTTATGATCATAGAATATTTATGAATAATGTATTGAATTATAGAGGGTATCGTTTTTTTCAATCCTCATATGATGAAGATGAGAAAGGAACAATTCTTTCAGTAAATCATGATTGGTGGGGGACAAATATTACTTATATTGGATATTGCTTGCTAGGCATTGGGTTTATTCTAGTTTTCTTGACTAAAAAGACAAGATATAAGATGCTTACAGAGAAGCTTAAGAGGCTTAGTGTCTTTCTTGTCTTACCATTTTTGATTAGTACTTCTGCTTCTGCGGATGATAATTCTTCTGTCACTAAAGAATTTAGATTTGATCCTAATCATATTGCCAGATTTGATGCGCTTGTGGTGCAAGATAATGGGGGGAGGTTAAAGCCTGTTCATACTTTAACCTCTGAGTATCTCAGAAAAATTTATGGTAAGAATACTTTTGAGGACATCTCAGCTACTGAGGTAATACTAGCAATGATGTATAGCCCAGTTAGATGGAGTAGTAAACAAATTATTAAGGTTTCTCATAAAAAATTAAGGACCTTGTTGGGAAGTACAGATATGAATACAAAGTATATAAGACTTTCTTTTAATGATTTTTTTGATTCTGATGGGGATTATCTCTTAGCAGAGGATGTCCAATTAGCTTATGCAAAATTGCCTAAAGATAGAGGGCAGTATGATAAAGATTTAATTAAGGTAGATGAAAGGGTGAATATTTGCTTTGCAGTTTATGGTGGAGGTATCTTTAGATTTTTCCCATTGCCAAATGATTCTAATAATACATGGTTGACCTATGTCCAGTCATCTGATTTTAGAGATAATGATTCTCTCTTTGTAGCTAATATTATGCCTATGTATTTCAAAGGAGTACAGCAAGCTCTAGAAACAGAAAACTGGTCTACTGCGGATACTATTATAGGTTATATTCAAAGATTTCAGTCAAAGTATGGTGCTGATGTATTGCCAGTACGTGCTAAAATAAATTCAGAAATTATTTATAATAAGTTAAATCTATTCTCTAAATTATTCATGTATTATTTTCTAATAGGATTATTATTGCTAATAGTAATTATTATAAATTTATTAAACAAGAGTAAGATTTTAAATCTGTGTATCCATATTTTAAAATGGTTAATAATATTTGGTTTTATTACTCATATTGCAGGATTAGCATTAAGATGGTATATTTCAGGGCATGCTCCTTGGAGTAATGGTTATGAATCTATGATTTATATAGCTTGGGCTACTATCTTTTCAGGAATATTTTTTTCAAGAAGATCTATACTTACTCTTGCGGCAACTGCTATTGTTGCAGGTCTGCTCTTAATGGTTGCCCATCTTAATTGGCTAGATCCTGAGATAACTAATTTGGTTCCGGTACTTAATTCATATTGGTTGATGATTCATGTTGCAATTATTACAGCATCTTATGGCTTCTTGTCTTTAGGGGCAATTCTTGGTGTCATAGGACTTTGGCTGATAATCTTTACAAATTCTAAGAATAAATTAAAATTTAAGAATACATTGGATGAAATTTCTATAATAAATGAAAAAACTTTAGAAATTGGGTTGTTTATGCTTACTATTGGAACTTTCTTAGGTGGTGTTTGGGCTAATGAGTCCTGGGGGAGATATTGGGGATGGGATCCTAAAGAGACCTGGGCATTAGTAAGTGTTTTAATTTATACTTTTGTCTTACATATGAGATTTATTCCTTCATTAAGAGATAAGCTTACTTTTAATATTGTATCTATGTTTGCTATTTGGACCATTATTATGACCTATTTTGGTGTAAATTATTATCTTTCTGGTTTACACTCATATGCAGCAGGAGATCCTATGCCAATTCCTACTTTTGTATATTATCTACTGATATTAATGATCATAACGGCAGTTATTGCGAGTTTAAGATATAAAAAAAATTATTAGAGATGAAGTTAGATGTTTTAGTATTTGGTGCTCATCCTGATGATATTGAATTAGGATGTGGTGGTACTATAATTAAAGAAGTTCAGAAAGGAAGAAAGATTGGTATTATTGACCTAACCAGGGGTGAGCTTGGGACCAGAGGAACTGCTGCGATTCGGGATAAAGAAGCTGCGAAAGCAACTGAAATTATGGGAGTTCTTTTTAGAGAAAATATGCATTTTAAAGATGGTTTCTTTAAAGATGATGAAGAGCATAAATTAGCATTAATTAGAAAAATAAGAGAATATCAGCCTGAGATTATTATTACTAATGCAATATCTGATAGGCACCCTGATCATTCAAGAGCATCTCAGATAACTATAGATGCTGCTTTTTTATCTGGATTAGAGAAGATAGATACCGATCAGCATATTTGGAGACCAAAAGCAGTTTACCATTATATTCAATTTAATCATCTAGAACCTGATGTTGTTATTGATATTTCGGAACAATTTGACTTAAAGATACAAGCAATAAAATCTTATAAAACACAGTTCTATGATCCAAATTCTAGTGCACCTAATACAATTATCTCTACACAAGAATTTTTAGATAGTGTAAGTTACAGAGCCAAGGATTTAGGTAGGCAAAGTGGTTGTGATTATGCTGAAGGTTTTATAGCACATCAGTTGCTAAAAATTGATTCACTTTTAGATACTAAATAGAAAAAACTGAGTAGAGACTCAGCTTTTTCTATTACTTTCATGTCTGTTTAAATTATCTAGTAATTATTAGATTTGTACTTTGTGTTTTGTTACCCTTCTTCATGTTCATAAAGTACATGCCTGATTCTATATTAGAGACATTAATCTTAGCAGTATTTAATCCATTATTAATAATTCTATTTTCTCGGTAAATCACTTTTCCTAAGATGTCTGTAATTGATATCTCTATTTTCCCAGCTTTAATTGCTACAATCTGTAATGTTGCAATATCTTTAGTTGGGTTAGGATAAACATTAATGTCTTCTGTTTTTTCTTGTTCATTTATCCCAACATTTAAGGTGAATGTTCCATTAAATAGGTCAACAGTGTCAATTTCTAAGTACATGATATTGTTATTATCAACCATATCTTCATCTCCCCTTACTGCTAGCCCTGGGGAGAAGTCTGCTTGGTATATCAGTCTGATTTTATTATCTACTACAGGATTCATAGATCCAAACACACATTCTTGCATGCCATTCCAGACATCATTAGGTGTTACATCTACTGGATTTTTCCATGTTATTCCCCCATCTTCTGATTTTGTAATGTAGATATGTCTATATACTTGAGATCCATCATCAATAGTTTCTGTATAACCTGAGAATGATAACCAAATATTCCCATTTGCATCTAGTCCGGCATTAGGCATTGATGCTCTTGATGCATAATATAGAGCATATCCTCCTGCAGTATCCACTCCACCTACAATCCCGTCTCCATTTAAATCAGGAGATGCCATAATCCAATGGTCATTCATCATGTCAGAATACCATAGGTTAGTATCTCCCGGATGCATTGAAGCTGGAGTTGTATCTGGTCCGAAACTTTCATTCCAGTATGCAATTCCATTAATTCCTGGAAACCATGATGATGATGCATCAGATAAGTCCTCATCTAGATACATCATGATGCCATAGAATATATGTGCATTATTATTGTCATCAAGAATTAGGGCGCCATAATTGTCTGATGAATATAATTGATCAAAAACTCCATTGCTATCTAAATCAAGCCCATCATCGATATTATATTTGTCTACTGGAAAATCAAGAAAAATTGTTTTAGTCCAAGTATCACCATTGTCAGTAGATTTAACAATATAAGAGTCTCCCCAGCTATCAAAATATGCTACAACTACGGTTTCATCTTTAGCAGCTATAGCATATACATCCCCGCCCATTCCGCTGTACATTGATGTATCCATACCTGGTAACTGCATATCTTGTATATTCCAGCTAACACCTCCATCTTCAGATCTATAATAAACTAGTGCGCCATCTAGACCATTAAAGAGGCCTCCTCCAAAATTAGAAGAAGCTGTAACAGCAATCATGTGGATCGTATTACCATCTAAACCTCCAGTTGCTGATCTATTCCAGATAAGATATCTTGGAGTTTCATTGCTATCTAGAGATGATATGTTTTGCTCACTCCATACTCCAGTACCTATATATTCTCTAGATGTTTTGTTAATATGACTATTATCAGTATTATGCGTGATTGCACACTCACCACCATTCCCTAAAGCAATGATAGATGGCCAGCCTCCTCTTGTAGCTTCTAGTCTTGTAGTTGGTTGTGCTCCCCAAGCAGTCCCATCAAAAAAATTGTATCCAGTACCTCTATCTGCATATGTAGTGTTATATGCTGATGACATAGTCCATCCAGCTGATATTGCACCATCATTATGAACGACTATTCTATTTTGTACTGCCGCATTAGATTGTAAATCATAAGTTGTAGTACCAATCAGGGTCTCCTCACCTGTTCCGGAAGCGGTCTTTAGGTGGTAGCTTGCTGCAGTATTTGGGTTTGGATTTATAATCAAGTGTGATAATGCTTCATTACCACTCATAGTTACTTTGTCATCCTTGGCCTTTAATAGATCATTATGATTTTGACCAGTCGTTATTTGAGCAAATGAAGCTATAGTAAGTATTATGCTTATAATAAATGTAGTTGTTTTTTTCATGTAATATTATTTTGGTTAATTTAATAAGATGGCTAATGTACTAAAAAAATCTTTTATACCTTAATCTAATAGAATTGCCAATTACTATGATGTCAGAAAATGCCATAAATAGAGCTGCCCACATAGGATTGAGCAGCCCACTTATTGCAATGGGTATAGCTATTATATTATAAGCAAATGCCCAAAAAAGATTTTGTTTTATTGTTAGTAAAGTATGTTTCGAAATTGATAGTGCTTTAGGTAGTTGATCTAGGTCTCGATTATTTAATAAGATAACATCAGCTGTTTGTATGGCTACCTGTGTTGCATTGCCTAAAGATATGCCAATAGTTGCTTGAGATATAGCAGGAGCATCATTAATTCCATCACCTAGCATTGCAGCTGGAGATTTGAGTTCAATATGTTTTATTTTTTTTATTTTATCTTCAGGTAACTGCTCGCTGTAGACATTATGTATCCCTAATGAGTATCCAACTTTTTCACATTTTTTTTTCTTATCACCACTTAATAAAAAAGTATCATAGCCATTTTTGATTATCTTTTCTATTATAGTTTTTGTTTTGGGTTTCAGAGAGTCACTAATATCTAAAGTTGCTATTAATATATTGTTCTTTAGTACGTATAGATCATGATTAGTATCTTTTTTGTAAATTCTTGAGGAACCAATTTTATAATTATCTGTACCTATCACACCACTTATCATTTTGCCTTTTTCCTCACTTATATTAGTTACTTCTATAAATTTGTCATGCTCCTGGAATGCATTACACAGGGACCTAGCAATAGGATGAGAACTATGCTTCTCTAAGTTGTATATTATGTTCTTGATTTCATCTTCATTACCTTCAATAGTGTTTAATTGTAATATTTCAAATTTTCCTGTTGTTAGGGTCCCAGTTTTATCAAAGACAATATTTTTTACACTAGCTAGTTTCTCTAATGTTTGTCCGCCCTTAATAAGGATTCCACTTTTTGCTGCTCTACCAATTCCAACCATTACTGCTGTTGGGGTAGCTAGTCCCATTGCACATGGACATGATATAACTAATACAGCAATCGATCTTAATAGGGCATCTTGCATATTTAATTCAAAATAAAAATATCCCAGAAAAAAAGTGCAAAATGAAATGATAATAACTAATGGCACAAAAACGGCACTTACTTTATCTCCTAATTTCTGGATTTTGGGCTTGTTATTTTGAGCATCTTTTATAAGATCAATAATTTTGGAGAGTAGGGTGTCTTTTCCAATTTTTGACACTGAAATTTTGATACTTCCACTAGTAATAATTGTACCTCCGATCACTTCATCATTTATATTTTTAGTTACCGGTAAACTTTCGCCAGTAATCATAGATTCGTCAACAGAACAACCCCCACTTACTATAAATCCATCAGTTGGCATTTGGTCTCCAGTATTTATAATGAGGATGTCATTCAGTTGTATCTCTTCAAAAGGAATATATTCTGTGTTTCCATTCTTAACTTTTTTGGCAATGCCTTTTTGTATTGCTGCAAGTTCATTAATTGCAGTTGTAGTTTTTTGCACTGATTTGTTTTCTAAAACATTGCCTAGAAGTACTAGTGTAATAATTGTTGCTGTAGTCTCAAAAAATAAGTAATTCTGCATATTAGCAGTTCCTCCAAAAAGTATCCACCCATAAATACTATAAATTAAAGCAGTGCTTGAGCCAATAAAGATTAGCACATCCATATTCGGAACCCCCGTCTTCAATGATCTTAAGGCGCTTCTTCCAAAATATAAGAGACCTATAGTATATACTGGTAGGCAAAGGAGGAATTGTATTGTTACATTATGTAAAACATGATTCTTACCAACAAACATGTGCGAGAAAAGAGGAAGGGTAAAGAAGAGTGTGAAATAGAAGTATTTTTCTACTGTTGATAATTTATTTTTCTTAGTTGTGGTGTCAGAGATTATATTATATCCTAATTCTTTTATGATATTGGTAACTTGATATTCAGATTGATTGATTGTTGTATTACAACTAAATTCTTTAGTCGAAAAATTCACCTTGACATTCTGGAACCCTTTACGTTCTAAATGTTTTTTTATGCCAGTCGCACAATTCGCACAGCTCATACCTTCTATCTGCAGGGTAACATTATTTTGATTTCTAATCATTAGAACAAATATATATAGATTAATCTAAATTTTTACAGAAAATTATATATTTGCAGGCGCTTAAATGGTGATTGTAGCTCAGTTGGTTAGAGCACTGGTTTGTGGTGCCGGGGGTCGTGGGTTCGAATCCCATCAGTCACCCAAAAAGTTAATTAAGAGGAGCTTATATTGCTCCTCTTAATTATTTAAGATAATTTTTTATTTTTCTCAGAAGATATACTTTGGGGTGATTGCCAGGCATAGTTGCTATTTTTTCAAATTTACTATTAAATAGCACTATTGTTGGAGTAGTGATTTGAGAAGCTCCATTTTGTGTAAATGATGCAACTTCAGCATAAAAATCATGTCTCCAGTCATGTCTCCCAGAAGATGCTGGTTGTTGATTTCCGTATGCCTTCCCATCATATATAATTGTATCTTTAGTTCTACTGTCTATTTTAACTGGATAGAAATTATCATTTATAATATTTATAACAGATGGATCATTTAATGTTTCTTTTTTCATCTTCTCACAATATTCGCAATTTTGCTTGTAAAAGAATATTAGAACTTTCCCATTATTTTTTTCTGCTAATTTCTTTGCTTTTTCTAGTGGAAGCCAATTGATCTCTTGTTTAGCTACTTGCGAGCACATAAATAATGGAACGAATGTTAATAAGAGTATTATATTCCTCATCTTTATTTATTTTTTATGATGTTATTAGCACCAGCAATCCAGGCTCCTGGACCGCCAGCTACATATCCTTGACTGCCTAATTTGTTGTTCAAATTAACTTTTCCATTTTCTGGTTTTGGGATAACAAACCAACCTGTTGGATAACCTCTTACTCCAAAGGCTCCTTGTAGTTCTAGCATTTCTTGCTCTTGTTTAGTTAATGTTGCCTTGCCTGCTCTTGCTGCTTGTATTTTTCTTCTAGTTGCACTATTAAAGTCTAATTCAACTAGAACTAAATTTTTGTTAGCCCATGCTGCAAATTCAGGCTTAATAAAGACTTCTTTTACTAATCTTTTGCACCAACCACACCAATCACTTCCTGTAAAAAAGAGGAATAGAGGCTTGTTAGTTTCTGTAGATATCTTAATAGCTTTGTTAACATCCGTATGCCAAATTAGTTCTTTCTTTTGTGCAAATCCATTAAGAGAGCATGCTATTAATACTACTACTAATAAGTTTTTCATGTTTTTAAATAAATTTTTCATATGTTTTTTTGTTTTATAAGTTTAGTGTACATCGTGCATTAATTTTTTAATTATTGGAGAAATAAGCAATGTAATTATAGCTATTCCTATAGTGACGAATCCTATTTTTGCAAATAAATCATTATATATCATTGCTTCTGCAACGCCATTTGCAGTAGGGTCAATGCCATGAAAAAACAGATTATTTAGTTGACCTAGAATACCTGTAGAATCTGTTTCTTGACCATTTATTGTAAGTTTGGCTAATGCTCCTGCTATGTAATGGGCTACGGTTGATGATAAGAACCAAAGTCCCATAAAGAATGCTATAGATTTTTTAGGACTTAATTGCGTAACTTTTGATAAGCCAATTGGAGATAGACATAATTCTCCTGTAGTTATTAATAGCCATCCAATCCAAAGTGTAGAAAATGGTAATTTACCAGCGTCACTAATAAAGTGGATACTGTATGCAAAAACTAGAAATCCTAATCCTAAAAAAGCAATACCCATTGCAAATTTCTTTGCTGTATTAGGATTTCTACCCCACAAATCAAGTTTTTGCCAAAGTAAAGCAAAGGGAAAGGCTAGGAAAATAATATATCCAGGATTAATTGCATTAGTTTGAGAGGCGACCATAAATTTTAGATCAATACACTTGTCGGCCCATACTACAAGTGAGCTTCCAGCTTGTTCAAAACAAGCCCAAAATACCGCACAAAGTACTGCGAGAATAAGGATTGATCCAATTTTATTAGCTGTAGCTGGCTCTCCATCTCTATAGTTTTCATACATAAGGTAACCAGCATAGCCAACAGCAATAATTAATAGTATATTTATTATTGTTCCTAAGAAATGAGTTCCCCCAGCTTCTAACACAATTAAATATGCAAAAACTGGCACAATAATACATCCAAGCACATATACTAGTTTATCAATATTAAAATTGAAGAATTTCTTTTCTTGGTATTCAACAGGTTGTAATCCCTGTTCGCCAAATACTCCTTTCTTAATCCCATTCCAAAATACCACAACACCTGCTAACATACCTATGCCAGCAAGTCCAAAACCATAGTGCCAACCCCAGATCTCTCCAATATAACCACATAATAGTGGCGCCACAGCAGCTCCTAGATTAATTCCCATGTAGAATATCGTAAAACCAGAATCTCTTTTAATGTCACCTTCTTCATATAAAGATCCAACTAATGATGATATATTGGGTTTAAAAAATCCATTTCCTGCAATTAGTAGACCTAGTGCCCCATAAAAGAAGAAGTCAGTTGGAAAGGCCATAAAGAAATGCCCTGCAGCCATTAGAATTCCACCAAGCATAATAGCTTTTCTATATCCTATAAAACGATCAGCAAGGAATCCGCCAAGTAAAGGTGTAGCATATACTAATGCTCCATAAGCAGCATAGATACCATATGCAATTCCCTCATTATTTTCTACACTTGCCATATAATCTTTAATAATATATAGAACAAGTAATGCTCTCATACCATAAAAACTAAATCGTTCCCACATTTCTGCGAAAAACAGATAAAAAAGAGCCTTAGGGTGACCATCCTTCTCTATAAACCATTTTGCTCCCCAAACAGCTAGAATTGTAAAGAGAATGTACGCAATAATTTGTCCCATATTTTATTTGGATTTTGATTAAGCCACGAAAATACTAAATTTATCTTATAAATTATCTAAAATAAAAGTTGTCATTTTTTGATATAAATGTAATCTAGAGTTTCCACCATAAATACCATGGTTTCTATCAGGATAGATGAATAGATCGAATTGTTTATTTGCTTTTACTAGTGCAGAGACCATCTCCATAGTATTTTGTACATGGACATTGTCATCTGCGCTTCCGTGTACTAATAAGTAATGACCTTTTAATTTTTCAACATGATTAATTGGAGAATTTTCATCATATCCATCTGGATTTTCTTGTGGGGTCTGCATATAACGTTCTGTATAGATATTGTCATAATAGCGCCAATTAGTCACAGGAGCAACAGCGATAGCTAAAGAAAATACATCTGCTCCTTTAGTAATAGCAAGAGAAGACATATACCCTCCATAACTCCATCCTTGGATTCCAATACGATTTGCATCAATATATGGTAAAGATCCCAAATACTTTGCAGCATTTATTTGATCTATTATTTCATATTTTCCTAATTGTTTATATGTCATTTTCTTAAACTTAGCTCCTTTACCTCCAGTTCCTCTATTATCAATACAAGCTACAATATATCCTTTTTGAGCAAGCATTTGATGCCAATAATTATTTGTCCAAAATGAGTTGGTTACCTGCTGGGATCCTGGACCACCATAAAGGAACATATAAAGTGGATATTTCTTATTTTTATCAAAATTAGGTGGTTTTATCATCCAAGAATTCAGTTCTGCATCTGTTGTTTTAATTGTCAGGAATTCTTTTTGTGACAAGTTATATTGTTCCATCTTCTTGTTAAAATCAGCATTATCTTCTAAGATCTTGAGCTGCTCACCATTTGATCTGTGTAGAGTATAATAAGGTGCTATATTCGCATCTGAATAGCTATTAATATAGTACTTAAGATTAGTACTAAATTTTACTGAGTTATCTCCTAATTGGGTACTAAGCTTTCTTTTTTCTCCAGTTATTAAATTTTGGACATAAAGGGTTCGATTTATAGAACCTTCTTCTGTTGATCTGTAGTATACTTCCATATTATCACTATCAACACCATCAAAGGAAGTTACTTCCCATTTTCCTTTTGTGATTTGCTGCTCACCTCCATCTAAATCTCTTATATAGATATGATTAAATCCATCTTTCTCTGAGGTCCAAATAAAATTCCCTTCTGGTAAGAATGTAAGATTATCATGGATGTCAATAAAGTATCTATCTCTCTCTGTAAATAGCACTTTGTTGTCACCATTTATATTTGCTATAATAAAGTCTAATTCATTTTGATGACGGTTCATCCCAAAAAGCACTAAATTATTTGGATCTTTTGTCCATTTGATTCTAGGAAAGTATTCATAGTCTTTTTTAGTGTAGATAGAATTGCTTATGTCTTTATCAAGATTGTAAAGATAGATTTTTACCAATGAGTTATCTTCTCCTGCTTTTGGATATTTAAACACTTCTTGGGTTGGATAAAGTCCTCCTTTAAATAGATCCATTGAAAATTCCTTTACATAGGTTTCATCAAATTTATAATAGGCAATATGTTTTCCATCTGGGCTCCATTCAAACGATCGAACCAATGCAAATTCTTCTTCATATACCCAATCAGATGCACCATTTATAATATGATTTTTTCTCCCATCATAGGTAACCTGTATTAATTTTCCACTGATTATGTTTTGAATAAAAAGATTATTATCTGATACATATGCTATCTTATCACCGTTAGGCGAGAATGTGGCATACATTACTTTTTTGTCAGTTAGTTTCTTAAGTTTATCTGTAAAGATATTATATATGTAATAGATAGATTTATTGGAATAACGATAGATTTTCTCTGTCTCTGTTTTTAATAATATTTTTTTCTCATTATTACTAAATGTATAATCTGTTATTCTAGGAATTTCAAATTCAGCACTTGTAAACAATGTTCTTATTTTCTTGCCATTTTGAAATTGATATTTAATAATTTCTTGTGAAGTCTCAGTCTTTTCTATTTTAGAATAGTGTTCTCCATCATTCATTGATTTTAGACTACTATAACTTTTAGGATAAAAGGAATAATTTACCAATAAATCTTCTAAATTTATGTTTTTTTTCTGGGCATAAATTGGTGTGATTAGTAAAAGGACTATTAGTAGTGTTAGTAATTTCTTCATCTTGATTTATATAATTGTGAATTAGTAGTGGCGAATTTAGTTAAATTTGTGCAGGTGGAATATAAGAAAATAGATATTGATGATTTATCATTTCTGAAGAGAATTGTAAGTGTAAATTTTGTTTATACTGATGATGAAAGATTGTTTGAGTATAGCCATGATGAAACCGAAGACCTTTCCTTTCTTCCTGAAGTGGTTGTCAAACCATCAAATACACAAGAGATATCAAGTGTCATCAAGTACTGCAATGAAAGAAGTATTCCAGTAACTCCATGTGGAGCTCGTACTGGTCTTAGTGGAGGTAGTTTGCCTGTGTTTGGCGGAGTAGCTTTGAGTCTTGAACGTTTAAATTCAATTATTGAAATCGATGAGCGGAATTTACAGGCAATTGTGGAACCCGGAGTTATAAATCAAGTTTTTCGGAATGTGGTGGAAGAGAAAGGTTTGTTTTATCCTCCTGATCCTGCAAGTAAGGGGAGTTGTTTTTTAGGAGGAAATCTTGCAGAAAATGCGGGAGGTCCTAAAGCTCTCAAATACGGGGTGACTAGAGATTATGTTTTGAATTTAGAGGTGGTTTTGCCTACTGGTGAAATTATATGGACAGGAGCGAATGTTTTGAAAAATTCTACTGGTTATAATTTAACTCAACTGATGATTGGAAGTGAAGGTACCTTAGGTGTTATTACAAAGATTGTTTTTAAATTACTTCCATTACCTACTAAGGACATTACAATGTTGATTCCTTTCAGTTGCTCTAAAAAAGCTTGTGAATCAGTCTCTGCAATTTTTCGAGCAGGAATTATCCCGTCAGCATTAGAGTTTATTGAAAGAGATGCTATTGATTGGACATTGAAATATACGGATATGGACATGCAGATTTCTGATAATGTTCAGGCACATTTACTTATAGAGGTGGATGGGAATGAGATGGATTTACTTTATAAGGATTGTGAAAAACTTGCAGAAGTCTTAGAACAGTTTGAATGTGGTGAAATTTTATTAGCTGATAGTAATATTCAGAAAGAAAAATTATGGCAACTAAGAAGATCAGTAGGAGAGGCTGTAAAAGCCAATTCTGTTTATAAAGAGGAGGATACGGTTGTCCCAAGGGCAGAGTTGCCTGAGCTATTAAAGGGAGTTAAACAGATAGGTGATAAATATGGATTTAAATCAGTGTGCTATGGGCATGCTGGAGATGGCAATTTACATGTTAATATTATTAAGGGCGATATGAGTGATGAAGATTGGAATACTAAATTAACCTTTGGTATTCGTGAGATGTTTAAACTTACTAAAGAATTAGGAGGAACAATCAGTGGAGAGCATGGAATAGGGCTAGTGCAAAAAGAATATGTGGATATAGTTCTATCTGAAAAAAATATTGAATTACAGAAAGGAATAAAAAAACTTTTTGATCCTAATCAAATATTAAATCCTGGCAAGATATTTTAACTATACTATAGATTTACTCCTGTTAGATTAAAGTAGATATTAAAACGAAACATATCCACATAGTTAGTTGATTTGATTATACCTTGCTCCGTATATAAAGGTAAGTAGAATTGTATTCCACCATAGAATCCGGGCCCTGTTGTGTTAACTGTCAAAGAGAGTCCGCTACCATATGCAAAATTAGATCCATTTGTTCCTGCTTCAGTGTATAGTCGTATTGGCTTAACTAGATTGTAGTCTATATAACTTGAAATAAGAAATTGATTAGAATTTAATGAATCATTTGTAAAATGTTTTAATCCTCCTTCTCTTATTATTATTTGTTGCTGGTATGGGATTTTATGATTAGAGAAATTTTCTCTAGAAAATACTTTTTCAGAAAACATATAGTCATCTGCACCACTCCATGCACTCATTTTCAGATTGTAGTTTTTATCTGTGGAGGATACGTATCCTCCGTATGCTCTAATGTTTAGTGTCTTATCTTTTTCAAAATCTTTTCTTATATTTATTAGCATTTGGTATTTAGTATGGTCTATTCCTTTTTCTATTGTGGTATGT
>CEUA01229577.1_pt1 | contig 16231 bp, 35 predicted proteins | sample 361541 | NCBI WGS metagenome assembly CEUA01 (sample SAMEA2623079, study PRJEB7988) | marine metagenome | isolation source: saline water (ENVO:00002010), including
TTATTAGTGTTTCCACCACAAAACTGATTAACTGTACCTGTATTTACTGACTTATTATTAAAGTTTGCAATAGGTGTTCCTACACTATAGTTCCCACCTACACTTGTTCTTTCAAGGTGAACTGCACTCCACCCTCCATCTTGCATACTTCCACCACTACCTGATGAATCAGCTTTACCGATAATAGCATATTCGTAATCATTACTATTTCCATTATCTAAAGCCACAGCATGAAGTCTGTTATACCCTGAATTTCTTTGATCTAAAGCTAATTGCCAAACAGAAGTATCAAAATAATTTGTATTATTATATGGGCCATTGACTTTTAGTTTGTTGTCATAAGCAGAAGGGAATCCACAATTAACTCCTCCTGAACCTGCTCCATTACAAGTAGAGTTATTATTAGGCACGAAATTTTTACTTATAACTATTGCCCAAGTTGAAGAAGTACCCATAGTTGAAGCATCTCCATTAACTGCACTAACAAAAACCCAAGTGTTAGTTTGCATATCCCAAACAGGTACAGCAGTACCACAACTTCCATTAGTGTAAGCATAGTTACCCCAACAAAGCCTATTACCACTACCTGGTGAGCCCTGTACAGGTTGGTTTGATGTGGGGTCTATATAAAAAGAAACATAATGAATATAGTTATCATTTGAAGAAGAAGTGTTCATCAAACAAACATAATAATTGTGTGCAACATCATCTGCATAAGCACAAGCAAAAGGCAAAATAGAAATATTAATATAAGGAAAATAGCTACTTACAGTAACAGGACTTCCCCATGTAATTTCATTAGTTGCAGTATTAAGATCACCTGTTTTACAATCTAGGTAAGTAGAACTTTGACCTCTAAAACATTGAATATATTTATCTGCAATAGCGTTATAATGATTGTATCTACTATCACTACTAAATGAATCAGTTGAACTATAATCAGTATCATTAACTGAAGATTGAAAAGATGTAATATCTTCTACCTTTAATTCGTTTGAATCAATAACACTTGCAACTACTCTTCCACCTGTAATAGAACCTTTAGCTGTAAGACTTACTGAACCACCACCACTTGGATTTGCCCATTCTAAGGCACTACTTGTGCCTACTTGTAATATTTGTCCTGCTGTAGCAGAGCCTACTGCTATATCTGTAGTAGGATTTAAATCACTTGCTGTTATTTGCCCTGATGCTGATGACTTAAGAGGAGTACTTGCAGTAAGTGTAGCTGAACTATCTATTACTCCTAAAGAATCAACTGATAAATATGGAGCATTTGCAGTTAAGCTATCTAACCCCCCAACTGTTAAAAAGTCCATAGTTAAACCACTACTTGATACTTTTAAAAATTGTCCTGCTGTCCCAAGTGTAAATGGATATTTGTCTGTTACTGCAACTTCTCCATTAGTATCACTTACTAACATCTTGTCTGCTGTAAGAGTTGCACCTGCTAGTTTAACAGTACCATCTGCATCAGGAAATGTTATAGTCCTGTTTGCTGTTGGGTTTCCTGTAAGCTTAACACCATAGTTAGTATTGTTCTGAATTGTCAATGTTCCACTAAACACTTCATCACTTCCTACTGAACAAGTGTCTGCGTTTAAACAGGGAACGTTTGAACTTCCTACTGCAAAGGCTACTGCCATTATGCTAAGAAAAATAGCTACGTTAGACTGCAATCTTTCAGCAGGAAATATGTGCTTTATGTTTTTCAATGCTTCTTTCAATTTATTGCTCCTAATATTTTATTTATTACTATTTGGCAGGTTAATAACCCTGCACTTGTTCCTAATATTAGAGGAACTGCATAATATATAAATACAATCTTACTTGACATTATATTCCTCTAAAATATGATTTTCCACTAATCACACCTATTACACTAAGCAGCCAAACAAACCCAAACCATAAAGGCACAAGGCCTTGTGTTATTCCAAATAGCAATGGCATACCTAAAATAATAGTTGCTATAAACACTTCTCTAGTTAGCATAAACATCATCATAGCAAATATGCTACCTATACTTAAAAAGATCATAGTGTAATAAAAATTGTCAGGGATATCCCATGTAGCAGGTTTTCCATACAACCAATAAAGAAAAGAGTTTTCTGCCCTTTCAGGATTTGCTAATGCAACAGGGTTTCCACTTCCATACCAATTTGGAACCCACGTTACCGAATCTTGATATTGCGTAGGCATTTGTGAAGCAGATTGGACAACAGCATCAGTTGAAGCCACACTCATATCGTTTGCACTATTAGTAGTGTTCATGCTCCAAACTAATTTAATATCATTTCCATTGCCATCAATGTAATTACCTGTAGATTCATCTATTTGTGTAGTATAAGGGACAGCACTACTTGTTTCGTTAGTTTGGTTAGCGTTCATCATATATCTTGCGTTTTGAGTGTTTGTTGTTTTGTTTCCAAACTTAATATCGTAAATCATAGTTTTAGAACAATTAGTACAAACTAAAAGATTGTCGTTGTTTTGTGTGGCTGCCAAAGGGTGTCCTGCACCTGCTGAAGTTAAAGAAGACACATTAGATTGGCTAGATGTTCCTTGTGATGTATAACCACAATCAAGCTGTGTGTTTCCTGTTAAGTCAAGGTATGCTTTATACAATACATTAACGTTTGATGACTTCCCCTCAAATGTAGTGAAAGCTGTTTCTTGAATATCTGAATCTAACTGACAAACTAAATAAGTATACATGGTTCCTAAAGATTCGTTTCTTTTTATCCTTATTCGATACCCTTGGTTTGTGCTTGTGTTAAATTTAGAAACTAAATCTGCATAACAAGGATTAGTTACAGAGGTATCACATATCATTGTTTTATTTTCATTTGGTTGCATATTAATAGCAGGGTTAGATAAATAGTCTGTGCTAGAATTTAAGGATTTAAACTCTACATCTATTTTAAAGTTAATGGTGTAATCAATAGGGTTTGTTACACAAGGGACATCTCCATTTTGACAATCAATAATACTTGCTGTGTCTATGGGTTTATAAAAATATAAACCTTGATCTCTTTTTACTTGGTTGTTCCCTATGTTATAAAAAGTTTTAGTTGTTGAATTGTTTTCTATAAAAGGTTGTATAAGATAAACAGGGTTTCCCCCTGAAGAATATAAGTTTTGAGCCACAACATCAAACTGATTAGAGTTAGAACCTTGAAACGCATTTATGTCCCAAGCTTTTCTAAACAAACCACCACCACTATTTGCTTTGTCTACTTTTTCTTCTAGCTCCCAAGTGTCTATTGGAAAACTTGCTCTTAATGGATAATCAAAATAACTATACCCTGACACAGAAGTATTAGTAGCTGATACTGAAAGAGAGTAACAATATTCTGTGTTAGAAACATAAGAAGCGTTTATGCACCTTCCTATCCCATCTCCTTTCATAATAATTGCAACTATTAATAATAAAAACGCAAACGCAATATTACGTGTGTTTTTAGGGTCTTCTAAAACCTTCAGAATATTATTTATACCTTTTCTAAAAGTAAAGCCTTTTAAATTTTGTAGTTTTTCTAAAATCTAAACACTCCTGACAAAACCTTCATTAAATCCATTGCTAATTGTAAAATAAAAGGAACCCATAAAAATAATATAACAAGTCTAATTATAGTAAAAAAAGGGTGTTGATCAAAAAAGTCAAAATCTAAAGTTCCCATTCTTATTAAAGAGGTAAATGCTTCAAAGGTAACGTTTGCTAAATTGTAAGAACTTTGAAGTACCCCTTCAATCCCTGAAGCATCAGAACTAATTTTAGGAGAATCAAAAACTATAAGATCAGGGTTTCCCCCTTCAGACAAAAATGTAGTTAGTTCTCCTGTTGCACCTGCTTGGGTATAAGCCATTTGGCTTATAGTTCCTAAAATCATCATACAAAAATATGGAACAAGAAGGGTAATTGTTACTCTGTAATTCATTATCCCACCCTACTAAATATAAAGTATGCACCAAAGACAGAAAGAACTGCTACGAATGTAAACACAAACGCAACGCTTGGGAACCCTGCAAACATAAATACAAACAAAGGAGTAGTGCCTAAAACTAATACCATTCTTCCTCCCCCGGAACCCATTCCCTGGACGTAAGTAAATGCAAAAGATAAAGCAACAAGAACAATAAGCATTACAATAACCCAAAGGCCTGTATTTGTTCCTTGAAATCCTAAATTAAATTGTCCTACACTATCAAAACTTGTTTTTAAAGAAGTGTTTGCATAATCGGTGTCTATATTTGTTTGAAGTGGTAGGGCACTTGAATTGGTGTGTGTTTCTGTAATCGCTTTGTTTACTCCGATTTCATAAATAGGACTTAGGACTTCGTTTGCCCTTGGTACACCTTCAGCAATAAACGTGCTTCCAAGTACTGTTACTTTTTGGTTTGTTGTTACTATCCTGTTTGTTCCAATGTCTAAGTCTTTTTCTAAATCTTTAGTCATTTCTAATATTTTTTCTCTAAACTTAGTGTGAACTAAAGGGTCTGATGCTGATAAAGGAGGATTGTTTTCGCTTACCCAATTTACTACCTTACAAGAAGCATTAGCTGAAGTTATTGTGTTCCAAACATTTTTGTTAGGGTATAAACACACTCTCCCTGCTTCTGATAGTCCTGTTATAAAGTTCCCTGATTGTTCTCCAAAAATTATTCCTGCACCTCCACCTTGTGAAGAAGAATAAAGAGAAACTAAACCATACCCTACTCTTGGCATATAAACTTCTTGCAGCTTAAGTAGGTCTAAAGGATTTGTTAATGTTGAATCATAACAATTTTTCCAAGCACCTGATAGTCTTGTATCTTTACAATATCCTAAAAGCAAAGGACTTTTTCCATAATCACTTACTCTTGTCCCTGTAATAGTTATTCCCCTAGCATTAGATATTGTTTGTGCATAAGTTGGAGTAGGTGGAGTTATGTGGCAATTCGTATTGTCTGATAAAAAATCACACCATGTTGAACCCCAAGAAACAGGAGAGTTATTAGGATTGTTTAATAAAGGCAAGTCTTTTACAGATAACCTAAATCTCATTACAACTAAAATGTCTCCAAATTCATATATATTTTCAAAAGCGTTTGCTTCTATTACTCCATTGTCATCTCCTAGTAAAGTAGGAGGGTTAGCTACATAGCAATTTACCCCTGCACTTCCTCCATTTACAGAACAATTAGAATCTGAAGACCACCCATCTGTTACAACAGGCTGTTGAGCATAAATAGAATCTACACTTGACATTGAAGCCAAGCCTAAAAAAATAAATAAAGATAAATAAAAAAGTCTTTTCACTATTGATTCTCTTGAAACAACAACCAAGCTTCTAATATTGTCCACATAGCCATACCTAAAGCAAAAAACCAAGAAATGCCAATCATAATTGAAGGTGTATTAGCTGTCCCTGAAACTTCTCCTGCTAAAAAGATCGCACATACTGTGCCTAAAATAACAAATATTAAATTCAATGTTGTTCCTTATGCTTGTTTATATAAAAAAATACTTAGGTGAGAAAAAGATATTTGATCTTTACCTTTATAACAAGGTGTGTTTTTCCCACCTAAGTATTAAAGAGGTAGCCCTAATCTTTTAGTTACCACCAAACTTATCCCAGGCAATTTTAGTAGCAAGGAATATTCCCCCTGCAACTACTACCAAGGGAATAAGGTTTACGATTGCGATTGCACTAGCTGATAGCCCTGTAGTTCCTGCTGCTGTTGAAACAGAAGTCACTATCGTAGGAAGTAACGCCAAAAATACAATCAGTACGATTGTGGCACTTAAGATGCCCTTCATTTGTGCTGATATTTTCTCATCTCCTCTACACTCTTTAGATAATATCTAAATGGTGTATAAGTATGGTTGATACTAAAAGTCCGACCTGTTTATCTAACTTGCAGAGAGCCAACGCCCACCTCCTAAAACTAAAACAACTGCCATTCCAATAACGACAAGTAGAGGTAGTGCTCTCAATAAGGAATTTAACCCTGTACCTATCCCTGCATTAATTTGAGGGTAAGTAACGTTAAATGTGTAAGTAGTGTTGCTTGTTAGACTACTAATAGTAATATAAGACTGATCGTTTGAAAGAATTGTACTTGTTGTTCTATCAACCACAGCAGGAGTTTGTTCTGTAACAGTTATGCCTTCCATAGTGGTATTAGCACTTGGAGAAGGAACCCCACCTGAAGTTTGTAACTGTACGTTACAACTATTAGCAGTTGCACCTGTAGTGCAACTTAGTGGAACTGTTGCTGAAGTATACCTGGCTTGTTCTCCTGTACTAATAATACTTGGGAGAAAAAAAGCAAACGCTAACATACAAAATATGAACGCAAACGCAACTTTACCTAGATTGTAGAAATACATTCTTTCCTAGTAACTTATTCTTATATGTTTAGATATATACACTAAAAAAAAAAGAAATGCAATCTTGTATAAAACTACTATATATAGTATTGTCGGCTTTTAAATGTTCTCTATAATGTATATTCGGCCACTAGACGTTCTCTTAGGAGCACCAAAAGAATCTCTAAGCCAAGTACCAAGTTTTTTATCTGTAAGCATAACCTCGTTGTTCATCATTACTGTTTTTATGTCCTCAAAATACAACTCATCATAACCTGATTTTTTGATTTCTTTCATAACTGCATAAAACTTATTTTTCAATTCTTGTTCTTGGTTTTCTCTTATTCCTTCAGAGGTTAAAGTTATTGCTTTAGTAGGGTCTACTAATTGATCTGTATCGTAATATTTAAAAAACCTGTTGGCTCTCCAAACCCTTCCTATTTTTTTTACCCCATAAGGTGCAACTGTGCCTTGGCTAGTCATCTCCCAAAATAAAATATTGTTTTTTTTATCAAATTTTGTTCTAGTTAAAAAATCTGTTTGCCAAAGTAACCTAGAATTTAATTGCCTTACGTTTTGAGAAGTCCATATAATAATAATTTTTCTTTTTCTTAATTGCATAAGCATTTGAGTAAACAAATAAGACATTGTACCTGTAGCCCTGTAACTATCTTGCAAGGTTTGTATTTCATCTATAAATATAATAGCGTTTCTAAGCCTATCCCCTAAGCTAATTAAATCTTCAACAGGGATATATTCCCCAAAAGACAATGCTCCATTATGAAAAACCTTAGCACCTAAAACCTCTTGTGCGTGTAAAGTAAGGTAAGTCGCAAAGAGAGTCTTGCCACTTCCCCGGATTCCCTCACAGCCTAAAACAGAACTATCTATTAATAATTGGCTTTCTTTTTTTAAGTTTGTTTCTTCTGTAGTCATATTATTTAAAAGTAGATAAATGTTTAAATTCTTCAGGGAACAAATGTTGGTTGCAATCAAGACAAGCTAATATATCACAAGGGTTTTCTTCTTTTAGTTTGTCGCAAACTTTACACAAGACTTTCCTAAACCTATAACAAAAATTAGTAGGAGAATCCCTGTGGGCTTCTATAAAATCGCTATAAAATGAGTAGGGTTGTTTCATTGTATTATTTCAGGGGGTGGTGCATCTCCACCTGTAATTGCTATTATTCCAAACATTATTCCACCCAATATAACCAAATAGGTTATTAAGCGAACCTCTTGTTTAGACCACAAGCTGCTTTTAGATTGCAACATTCTTCGTGCTGAAGATTGATCTGTAGTTCTGCCTATATCCATTGACTGCACAGAATTAAAACTAGCACGAAATGGTTTAAATGGCTTAGGGTTATCTGAATCTAAAAAATCAATTACAGGAACTAACTCTTTTTTTATTTGATAAAAAAAAGCAGGAGACATTCCTTCTTCTACATTTATTCTTGGCTCCCACCTTTCAATCCACTCATAAACAGTATCATCATATCTAACTAAGTGATAAACCTTAATCAACTCTTTATTTAATTTCCACCATGTAAAACCTGCACCACCTAATAAAATTGTTATAACCATAAAAAAGCCTAAATAATAAGTTGGAGGAAAAACCAACAAACCTATTCCCATTAAAAGCAAAAGCCCAAAACCTGCTAAAATGCTTTTTGGATAATATTTTTTTAGGTCTATATCGTGGCCATTAGTCAAGTGAGCCATAAATTTTTTCTCCTAGCTTTGTTGTTATATTAAACAATTTTCTTATTTGTGCTTTATGAACCTTTATATCTTTTTCTAGTTCTTTTATTTTTTTCTCTAACTTAACCTCTCTATCTTCTAAGGTTTCGTAGAACTCACTTCTCATGCTGTCTTCATACTCAATCATTATTTAACCTTTCTATTATTTATTCTTTGTTTGGAGCCTGTGAAAATAAATTAGTTGCTCCACCTTGTCCTGAAAATCCATCTGTAATAGATGTAAAGTTCTTCCCTACTGCAATAACTAAAAAGACTGCAACAGCACAAGCAATCAAAACAAAAAGTAATTTGTCTAACCTTGTTCGTTCTGTTGTCTTTTTATTTTTTTCTACATCTAGTTGGGTTTCTAAAAAAAACTCGTTTTCATAATCTCTTAGATCATATTCATTAACAGGAGTAGTTGAAATATAATTTTTTGACAAAGGCGAAAGGGGAGTGCCATCTCCAACCCTAACGCTAACGATTTGTGTTCTTTTTGGTTTTAAAAACCCAAACAATCTTGATCTCCATATAAACCCTATAGAGTTTGTTTTCATTCCATAAGCTTCTTTGGGAGATAAATATAATATCCTGTTACGAAGTTGCCCTTTTTTTATTTCTGCCGAACCATTTGGTAAAAATCTAAATATGTTCATCTTTTATCCTTTCTTTCTTGGCAAGAAGCTTGAAGCACCTCTATCAATATAAGGCTGATAATTTCCTGTAAGTATTCCAACTCCTTCTTTTCTTGATGTTCCATTAATAGACTTTGCCACTTCTAAAAATTTATAAACATGAACTTCAGCATAAGTCATATCTGTATAATCAATCCCTTCTTTGTTTTTAGAAGATTCTTTTTTCCTTCCTTTGTTTTCTTGTCTTTCAATTCTGTTTCTAGTGTTTTCTGCTTTAGCTAAAATACTTGCTGTATCCATAGCTTGTTCTGTATTAACTATAGATGTTCCTAATAAATGATTAGTGGTTTTCCCTGGTTCTAAATAATACCTAGTAGTTTTAAAGAACCCATCTTGGTTTTGCTCATCAAGGGCAAATCCATTCATTATGTTTACCCCGGCATTATCAGGTGGCTGCATTTCATTTTCATTTACCATTTAATTCTCCTTCTCTTTGTTTTTTTTGGTAGATTCTTCATAAATATACTTAAAAGTATTCTTTCCTTCTTTTGCACGTGCTTTTTTCATTATGTTTTTAGCTTCAGTTGACCAAAATTTTTCATCAATCATTTCTTTGTTCTTTGAGTCATAAATTCCAAGTGTTTCTAATACTGCTAGAAATCTCCAAAGTACTTCAGCTTGTCTCAAATAATCATTTATTTTTCTTTCTTTTATTTTGATACTCCCTAATTAAATAAAAACCCATATATTACAAATCCTATAAAAACCAAAGTCCCTATAGACATTAAAAATGAAACTATAGCAAAAGGTAAAGACAATAATTTAAATATAAACATTATTCTATCTCCTCTTTTATTTTATCCATAGCCAAATTAAGTTCTTCAGAAGAAGGTAAAATCTCTAAATACACTAATGTAGTGTTTAGATCAGCATGGCCTAATAAATTTTGAACAACATTAATAGGAACTCCTTTGCTTAAACAATTTCTTGCAAAAGTATGCCTTAAAATATGTGTTCCATGAATTTCAATACCTGCTTCAAGGCCTATCTTTTTGTACCAAACCCAAGGAGCCTTTCTTGTTTTAAATGGTATGTAAGGCATATTCTTTGGTGGTTTTAAATAACTATTAATAAATCTTAGCATTTCTGAAACAGGAGCAGCTAAAGGAACTATTCGATCTTTATACCCTTTCCCCTGAACAACTTTTAATTCATTTGTGTTCTCTCCTAAAAAAACATCATTAGGTGTGAGGTTCAAAACTTCTTGAATCCTAAGACCTGTGTAAAGCTGCAATTTTATGCAAAGAAGAACATTGTTTTTTCTAAACACATTTTTAGTGTTGTGAAATTTATTAGCAACTCTAAGAAAATCTCGTTGCTGTTCTTTAGATAAATAATCAGGTAGTTTTTGGAAACGTTTGTTTTTCATTGTTTCTTTTTTTATTGGTAGCTTAGGGAAAAAGTGGATACATCAAGAGAACTCTACCCCTAAGCTTTAATCTATATTATAAGAAAAGAAACATTTTGTCTAGTTTTGTTTCCTAGCTATACATTGTTTAACTCTCGCTTTGGGTAAGGCTTGATTTGATTTTCAATTTGCACTTTATGGTATTTACGTTCTTTCTTTGTGCCTAAAAAATAAAAATATCTTTTTTTACTAGCTTGGGGGATAAATTCTGCATCAGGAAAATGCTTTAAAATTTCTTTTTTCTTTTGCGTACCTATTTTTTGTCTAATAGACCTTGCTCCATATAGCTTCCCATTAATTTTAACGCCAAACCTATCGTTTTTTGTGCTGTTTACATTTGGGTTGTTATCACGCATAGAGCCTATATAAACAAAGTTACAAGCTTGGTAAATAGTTCCTATTTCTCCTGCTTGTTCATCAACAGTAGCAGTAACTATTTTGTATTTTTTGGGTAGCATTTTCATAGAAGAAGTAATTAATTTACTAGCACTATGTGGGTGTGCCCAATGAACACAAGCACCCCTAGAGAGAAGAATAATTTTATTTGTATAGTTGTATTTATCCCAATGCCCTAAATTTTCAATATATTCTGTGCTATAAACAACTGCACCCCCTAGGTTCCCTTCAAAATATATTCCATAACAATATTTCACTATAGTAGGCATACATTCAAGCCACTCGTATTTTTCAATTAAATTTGCTGCTGTTTTTACATCAATTTGTTTTACTTCTGCTTTTTTTATATCAACATCTATTTCTTCCCACCATTTGCCAAAAAGATTCCATGCGTCTTCTTTTTGCATTTGATCTCTTATTAATTTTTGATGTGCTTTCATTTGTCTTTCATTTTGTTTCCTAACTATTTATTGTTTATTACTTACTATAAAGCCTTTATTAAACTCAAAGCTTAATTCTTGTGTCCTAAAATTCCAAGCAGGGACAGTCTCGTATTTTAATGCTCCACCTTTTAGGTATTCTTCCATAGAAATATTTATCCCTCTTTCTTTTAAGTTGATATTAAACTGTGCCTTGTATTCTTCCCACTCTTTTGGGTGCCCTGAATAAGCATCTTCTAATTGATACAACAATTCTTCATTTATGTTTCTTTGTTCAGGAAACCACCTTAATCTTTCTTCCCCTCTTTCTAAGATGTTTTCTCGATCTCCTGAAAACATACCTGTAGAAAACCCTTCGTTGTATTGAGGGTCAGTCAGCGACTTTCCCATTAGCATAGACACAGCAAGTATTAATGATAATCCTAAACAAAGGTAAAAAATAAAATATTTTTTATATTTTTTATTTTCTTCTTTTGAATAAGCCTGATATTCTTCGCTTTTTTCATAGTCCTTTATTTCTTTTAGAAATAGGGAAAACTCTTGGTCATCTTTGTTTTTCATTTTGTTCTCCTTTCCTCGCTTTTTGTAGTTTTCTGTAGAAAAATGCTATTACCTCAAATGAAGTTGATAGAAGCCAAGTATCTTTCCCTAGTGCTCTATATAAGTACCCTATCCAAAAACTTAAAAACCCAACAATAAATGGTAGTAAAAAAATAAACCATTTTTCTAACTCGCAAAAATTAATAGTTTGACATTCTATAATTGGTTCCATTGTTTAATCCTTTCTATATAAATTTTATTATTATTAAAAACGTTATTGTTATTACTAATATAAAACTCGCTATGTGTTTGTGTATATTCATTGGAACTAAGGAGGAGAAAGAGGGTGCTCCTCCTTATAATTGTTTATCTATGGTTGTCGTGACTTAAATGTTTCAACTCTCTTATGATCTCGTTCCCTAAAGATAAAAACCTTAGTTGTGGTAAAGTCATGGTGTTTTCTATAGACATATCTTCAAATTTTTCTAATGTGTCTACAGCTGCTTTATATTTGCCTAAATAATAAGAACCTCTATCCCAATCTTCTTCTTCTATTAAGTCTCGATATTTTGCTACTGCACCTCTTATACAAGCACTTTGGCCTTTGTAAGTATCTATAATTCCCTTATCATCAAATAGATCATCAAACTCATCTCGAAATTCTTTAAACATATCAATTCTAGCTTTTGTATCGGCTTTAATGTTATAAGGGTCATCATCTTCGTCTTCCATGATGGCATCACTATTATAATAGTCTTCTTCAACACTTAGCCCTGCATTTACATACTTTCTTATGCTTACTAAGGTTTCTAATTTTTGCTCTACTGTCATTTCATTTTCAAGCTTTTCTTCTATATTCACTTCTTTAATCCTTTTTTCAATTTGTTTTGTTTTAGTGGTAATCTTGTATTGTTCTTTGTTTTGACTTAGTCCTTTTAGGTTTTCTTTCTAATGTTTTAAAAACTTGTTCTTTGTAGGGATTAATATGCCCTGTATAATTTTTGCTATGTCCATTAAAAATTCTCCACCTAATAAGGTCTAAAATTAAGTGGTGTTTGTTCAGAGTTTGTTTACACCCTGAACATTTCCACACCGATTTCTTAATAGACAATTCAGGTTTATCTTGGCCATAACCAAAATTGGTTACAAATATTCCTGCTTGACAAAAACAACAAAAAACAACTTCTCCTTTTTTGTTAGGTCTGCTAGTTGGTTGCATTGCTCCTGATTTTTCAGGGTACCATTTAATTGCCTTTGTCAATCTTGTCCTCCATTCTTGTCATTATTAGTGAAAGATCGTTTATTTTTCGTTCTAAGTCGCCTACTAAGTCAATTATCCTTTCTATAGAACTATATGTGTCTTCTTCTTTAGCTGCTAGATGGTTTTCAAACTCTCTTGACCCATCATGGATAGCGTTACTAAGAAAACTTTGAAACTCTATAGATTCTACGTCTATTAATCTACTCATAATGTATTCATGCTTTCTTGGTGCTTTTTAACTGCTTTTTCAAACTTAGGATTATCTACTGCCATAAACATTTCTCCAATAGTAAACCCTGTAACCTTTTTGATCTCTCCAAACTCATCAAACCTTTCTTGAAGATGAGTTGTATATTCCCACTCATTGCTAGTCATTTTCATTTTGATCTTTTCCTTCTATTTCTAATTTATTTTTTATTTCCTTTATGTCCCAAAAGATAGAATTTATTTTCATTTCTATCCATAGCCATCTATCTTCTTTAGGTATCATACCTGGCCTGTATCTTTCCAATGCTTTAAGTGTGAACACACTAAGTCAGCAATATTTAACACTACAGGTTTTATAATTTCTTCTTCAGCTTCGTTGTTTTTAGTAATTACTTCATAAGCATTTACTAAAATACACGTGTGAATAGAATCTAAGTCAAAAAGATATTTATTCTCTTTTGACATATTATTTCCTTTCTTTGATCTTATTTTGGTTGTGTGTAGTGGTATTGTTATTTCTCAAAGCTAGTCTTTGTATAAAAATACCTAGCCAAAAGCCAATTCCAAAAACTCCAAAAAATAATGCTATTAATTCCATTTGGTTCTCCTTTCTTTTTATTCTATTTTAGTAAATTGTTTCTTTTTGTCAATACTCTTTTAGGAACTCTTGGCGATTCATGTCAAAGTTATAATCTCTTGCTAGTTTTATAAAATTGATCTTGATAAACATTAATTGGTCAGGCGATAGGCCTGTATGTCTTCTCGCTAACTCGTTATCCCAAGCAAAAGGCGTAAAGAGTTTTTCCTTTATCCCTTTAACATAGATTTCAAAGTCTTTCCTATTTACATTAATTGTTTTTCTATCTACATCAAAAAACATTTCGTAACTCCTTACTGCTGCTTGTCTTTTAGTAGACAAACTACCCTTTTTTATTTTTCTTTTCTTCTTGCTTTTTGTCTTTTTTGTATTTTGCATAATATTCCCAACCTATTATAGTAGCAGGAATTGTAAACATTCCTGCTAAAAAATATATTATATCTGTACTCATCTTTCTATCCTTTCTTTTTATTTATCTTTATTTCCTTTCCTAGTCATGCCTGGAGTTATTGTGTAATAAAATTTTTCTGATTTTTTTACAAAAGTTGTGGTTATATCAGGAACATACAAAAAACCATGAACTCTCAAATTTTCCATCATAGTTTGAAACCATTTATTATTAATTTTGTGCTGCCCTTTTGTTAATCCTGTATAATGATCTTCAGACCAATTCCCACTTATATCTTTAAAGTATGTTGTCTTCATATTCTTCCTACTTCTTCTTTTTTTCTTTCTTCTATTAAGTAATATTTACTCATCATCTTCTCCTAAATAAAGTAGATACCACCACAAAACATAAACCAAACTAACAAGGGCAAACGAACTCAATGAAAATAATATCCATTCTGCTGTAATTTGATCTTGGTTATAATTATCAATTACTATTCTTGCTCTACTTGAAAAAAAACTGTGTGCAATAATCCCTATGGTCACTAATACTCCAAACCAATAAACTATATATTTATTCATACTTTACTCCTAATCCTTCATTTGTAAAAACTCTTTCATTTTCTAATTTATTCCCTTGCTCTATTATTGTAGGTAATATACGTTCTGCTCTTATGTAAACATACATATTAGCTATTTTTTCAGGTTCAGATATATCGGTATATCTTTCTCCAAAATTTGTATCTTCGTAGTCCTGAATTACCCAAATAACATCAAAGACATTTTCTCCTAACCATTCAGCAGCTTCTTTTCTGCCAATTATAAAATAGTCAGTATTAAACAATTCATGTACCAAGTCTGATATATCAATTCCTGATACTCCTTCTTCCCATTGCTCTACTGATAATCCTTTTGCATAACCTGTTCCCACAAAGTTTTCATACTTCATAACTCCATAATCTAAAATCTCTTTATCTAGTTTTTCAGATATAAACGTTTCATCTTTTCTCATTTTATTATTCCTTTCTTTCTTTTAATCTAACTGATCTATTAATTCGTAATTAGGTTTGAAAAAGTATAAATTTTGCTGTCTACCATATCCATCTATAAAAGTGTTGCCATTTTCTTTTGTGGTCTTTTCAACGTCTTTTATAATTAAACCTTGATCGTATAAACTACTGCAATATCTACCCACACTACCTTCTAACTGCATAAATTTACCTGTATTCATAAGGTCTACTGCTTCTTCTACTTCTTCTATTAAGCTGTTATATTCTTGATCTGTCATCTTCTCTCCTTTCCTACATTAATATAAAAATCTTTTTCATTTTCAGGTACAAAAAAAACCTTGTTACAGTCTTGAATATCACTTAATAAAGAAAACAGTCTTTCTATATGATTTTCTATATCTTTAGTCCTGAAGTTTTTATGATAATTGTCGTGTTTCCTATATTCATTGCTAACCAGGTCTGTTAATAATTCTTTTATTTCATTTTGTTTAAATTTTTTCATTTTGTGTCCTTTCTATAAGTATTTATTTTTTTAATCCATATTCATTGATCTAACTGTTAATAAAGTTATTTTTCTACTATTATAAAGTTTTTCTATACATTCTCTTAATGCTTGTTTTTCATCATCTAACATCATGATTTCAATTCTTACAATATCTCTTGGTGATTTCATTTTTTACTCCTTTCTATTTTTAATCCTTTTATACCATTATAGTTATATAATCCCCCTTGTCAAGTATTGCCAAGGGTTATATTGGAATCTCCTCATATTTACTACATTTTTCTTTGCAATAATATTTGCCTGAATAAAAATATGCCTGGCAAAAAACTTGCTGACAACCTGTACACAATTTTTTGTTTTCCTGAATAATTAATTCACAATTTGATCTTAAATGTTTTCTAAATTGGTTTCTATGTAACATTGCCTTTAAGCTATTATCTAAATTTTCAATTTCCATTGTCATTTTATTAATCCTTTCATTTTTGTTATTGCTCAATTTCTTTATTAGTCATTTTTTTTTATTTTGTTTTTTGTCTTATTTATATTTACGCTTATACTTATATATCGTTTTATTCCTCTCTTATTTGTTATTATGACGTTTTTAAGCGTGTTTATATATAATTTATGCTGCTTTCATACCTCTATAAATGACGCTTTCAAGCGTGTTTATATTTGGTTTTATATAATCCTTT
>CEUA01186301.1_pt1 | contig 16228 bp, 15 predicted proteins | sample 361541 | NCBI WGS metagenome assembly CEUA01 (sample SAMEA2623079, study PRJEB7988) | marine metagenome | isolation source: saline water (ENVO:00002010), including
AAATTTTTTCAGTCCTTAGTGTTTTAGGGTTTTTTTTAACATAAAAAAAATGCTTGCTATCTGATGCCCAGGCACTCCCCCCGTTTGTGTTTTTTATAGAAACATTCAACAATTTTCCAGTTTTTAGATTTTTAATATGTATTGAATACTGTCTTCTTGAATTGGTGTCTATTGCATATATAACTTTTGTATTATCTGGGCTAACGTTAATTCCAGTTAAATTAAAATACTCATGTCCTTTTGCCATTTTATTACAATCAAATAATATTTCCTCTTTTGAATTAAGGTTTTCTTTTTTTCTAATATAAACAGGGTATTCTTTTCCTTTTTCATATCTAGTCTGATACCAATAATTGTTATAAAAGTAAGGTGCTGACGTATCATTTTTTTTAATTCTACTTTTCATCTCTTCAAAAAGGTTTTTCTTAAAATCTTTTTGATTTTGAGTTTTTTTCTCGTAATAGCTATTTTCCTTTTCTAAATAATCAATAACCTCATTATCATCTCTGTTTTTTAACCAGAAATATTTATCTTCTCTAAAATCATTATGTTTTTTATGTGTCACTTTTATTTTTTTTGCAAATGGAGTATCATTCATATTATTAAGCTTTGGATTTATTTCAATTAAACTGCAAGAAAAAATAATTGTAAGAAAAAATATTTTAAAAATAACTGCTTTAATCAATCTCATTAAATTCTTATTTTTTGAATTTTAGACAAAAAATAATCATGTTGGAAATCTGTATAATCTCTATGAGTAACTATTCTTAACTTGTCCTCACCTAAAGAAATAATAAGAATATTGTTTTCTTTCATTTTATTTATAAAATAATTTTCATCAACTTCATCAATCAATGAAAATATTATAATATTAGTTGAAACCGGTTCAACGTTTTTGATAAAATTTAAATTCTTAAGAACACTTTCAATCTCTTTAGCCTTGATATGGTCGTTTTTTAAATCATCAATTTGATTTTCAATAGCAAAAATTGCAGCAGAAGCCAAATAGCCACTTTGCCTCATCCCTCCTCCTAAAACTTTTCTTATTCTTAATGCTTTGTTAATTTTCTCTTTACTTCCTACTAAAATTGATCCAACAGGACATCCAAGTCCTTTTGAAAAACAAAGTGAAATAGTATCAAATATATTACCATATTCCTTGGCTGTTTCATTAGTCTCTACTAATGCATTCCATAATCTAGCTCCATCTAAATGAAGGCTTATATTATGCATATCACATAAATTTCTAATCTTTTTTATTTCATTAAAATCATATATTGCTCCTCCTCCTTTATTAGTAGTGTTTTCTAAACAAACTAATGAAGTCTTTGGACTGTGATAAAAATCTGGTTTATTTATATTTTTTTGGATTTGTTTTGAAAATATTCTTCCTCTATCACCTTCTATCAATTTACAAGAAACACCAGAATTAAAGCTTGCCCCTCCACCTTCATAATTATATACATGTGAGTAGTGATCACATATTAACTCATCTCCGGGTTCAGTGCTAATTTTAATTGCGACTTGATTTGTCATTGTTCCTGAAGGGAAGAATAAGGCAGAAGTTTTATTAAACATTTTAGCAATTATTTTCTCTAATTTATTAACTGATGGATCTTCTTTAAAAACATCATCTCCAACTTCAGCGTTTAACATTGCATTAAGCATTTCTTTTGAGGGTTTTGTTACTGTATCACTAATTAAATTAACTATCATCTTAATAATCACATGAAAAAACACCTATTGGAGATCCGTCTGGCATTCTATTAATTAATTTAGGCTTAAAATCATTAGGATTGTCAAAATATTTTTGAATCTCACTTCTATAATAATTACTATAGATTAAATCTTCTTGACCTGCTAAAAAATTATCTAAAGATTCCAGTTGAGAAAAAATTATTGCCTTTGCTTCTGGATAAACCTTAGGATTTTGACCTAAACTAAAAATGTTTTTCAAAATATTATGTTTTACAACCTCATTAATTTGTTTATAATGATTATCACTATATCTTTTTTTAAAACTTATAGCAAAAAGATTCTCTAAAACTTCTTCAAAAGATAACTGACTAACATCAAAACCTGTCTGCTGAATTAATCTAGATACTCTTTCAGAATTTAATAAAAGTTTTAATAAATTATCCGATAAAGTATTGGCTGCTCCAATAAAATCAAATGTAACGCCTGTTTGTGTTAAAAAGTTTTCACGAGTAACCTTTGATCCAAAAGCTTTTGGAAAAAGCAATTTTTTCAATTTATTTGGAAATTTTAATTTTTCAGGTGTAATTAGTTCGATAAAATTAGTTAAAGCTTCTCTTTGTTTAATTTTTTCAACCATATTAATTTCATATTTTATATTTCCTTTTACTGCATAATCATAATCAACTCCACCGATTAATTTTACAACTGCTTCAGACTGATATCTATGTAATAAATAAATTGGAACAATTATGTCTTGCAAATTAGAATAAGGTTCCCCCTTTTTCAAATGATCTAAAGAGATATTTCGTAAAGCTATATCTCTTATTTGAATTATTTTTCTTAACTCGGTTAAAGCATCCGATCCATTATCCCACAAATGAGCTGAAGGATGAGAACTTCCTATTGGTCTAGAATCAGCATCACTAATAAAACTGAGATTATTTTTAAATGAATTTTCTAGAATTTTGTTTAATTCTAATTTTTCATCCTGTAATTCATCAAATTCAGAATATGAATAAGCAACACTAGCTTTATCCCATTCTCCAATTCCAGTATCATATGCTTTTTCAATATTAATTTTATTATTAATTAATTTAATATTAGGATGAGGATAATCCATCACAGAAGAATCATTATTTGAACTAGCCGAAAAATTATGAGAAAATCCTAAAGTATGCCCAATTTCATGAGCTGATAATTGTTTTATTCTTGAAAGAGCCATGTCTAAAGCCATTTTTTCCTTATTATTAGTTAAAGAATAAGGAGCTTCCAGCAAACCAATTGCAATCATAAAATCTTGCCTAACCCTTAAGCTACCTAAACTAACATGACCTTTTATAATCTCTCCAGTCCGCGGATCAATTACTGAAGAACCATAACTCCATCCTCTAGTTGATCTATGAACCCATTGAATTACATTATACCTTATGTCTAATGGGTCTACATTTTTTGGTAAAATTTTAATTTTAAATGCATTTTTAAAGCCTATTTTTTCAAAAGCGTCATTCCACCATTCACCTCCTTCAATCAATGCAGACTGGACAGGTTCAGGTACTCCATTATCCAAATAATAAACAATAGGCTCAAGAGGTTCACTTAAAGTTAAATTTTTATCTTTTTTAATCAATCTATGTCTTAATATATATTGTTTTAATGTTTTTTCAGTTACTGGAGAAGAATAATCAAAATAACTTATTGAATTAGAGCCAGATCGAGGATCAAATATTCGAGGTTTATAATTATTATCTGGAAGTTCAATAAAGGAATGGTGTTGATAAACAGTTATATTATCTGGAGAAGGTGTAACAGACTTAATAAAATTCCCTTTAGCATTTCCAGTAAAAGTCAACAAAACATCAAATTCAATATTTTTTACAAAAGCTTTTGTTCGGTCTAAATTAATTGATGACTTTGATTTATCAATACTGTATGCTCCTTGATTTCTGTCAACTAATCTTTTAATTATTCCATGCCTATCTTCTAATAAAAAAGAAGTTATGTCAATTTTATATGAACCGTTTTTATAGTCCATTATATTAAAACCATGTAAAACAGATTTTGCAAAAGCTTCATCAACTGATTTTTTTTCTAAAGTATTTTTTGTTTTAGCAACATACTTTAAGTTAGGTTCTATTAATAATAACTTATTACCTGTTTTTTTAAAAAAAACCAATTTCCTAACGCCTAATTGACCTCGATCAAGACCTATATCATTACTACCAATTCCTTGACTTAATGCACTTACATATAAAAATTCTTTATTTAAAGAGTTTACTTCTAAATAAATTCTATCTTTATTTTCAGAATATGAAAAATTAAAAAAACCTTGAAAATCAATTAAACCATTTTTAAATTGTTTAACATTATTTTGAGTAAATGATAAATTAAGAATAAATAAAAAAGTAAAAAAACTTATATTTTTCGGCATATAAAACTTTTTAAAGTTTCATTCAATATTAAAGAAAAAAATATACATTCAATTAACTATATTTAAAAAAAAATGATTTCTACTGAAAATTATAAAAATTTAATTGATCGCCATGGTGCGTTAAGGAGGTATCTTTGACATAGATTCAAAAATTATTGAACTTAAAAATAAAGAAGAAATAGCCTCTAATCCGTCTTTTTGGAATGATAAAAAAAATGCTGAAAAAGAACTTAAAGCTTTAAATAATCTTAAGCAATGGATAGATCAATTTAATGAAATTACCAATAAAATTGAAGATTTAGAAGTTTTATTTCAATTTTTAAAAAATGGAGAATTAGACTATTTAGAATTAGAAGAGAATTATAATAAAACATTAGAATTAATTGAGTCATTAGAATATAAAAATATGTTATCTAATGAAGGTGATGATTTATACGCTATACTTCAAATTACTGCTGGAGCTGGAGGTACTGAAAGTTGTGATTGGTCTGAGATGTTAATGAGAATGTATATTATGTGGGCAGAAAAAAAAGGGTTTAAAATAAAAGAGTTAAATAGTCAACCAGGTGATGTGGCTGGAATAAAAACAGTAACATTACAGATTAACGGAACCTTTGCTTTTGGTTGGTTAAAAGGAGAAAATGGAGTTCACAGACTTGTTCGTATATCTCCTTTTGATAGTAACTCCAAAAGACATACTTCTTTTGCTTCAGTATATGTGTATCCTCTTGTAGATGAAGACATAGAAATTGAAATTTTATCGTCTGACATCTCATGGGAAACAATGAGGTCAAGTGGAGCTGGTGGTCAGAGTGTAAATAAAATAGAAACAGCAGTAAGGTTAAGACATAAGCCTACAGGAATTATTATAGAAAACTCTGAAACAAGATCTCAATTAGAAAATAAAAATAAAGCTATGCAGCTTCTAAAGTCTCAATTATACGAAATAGAATTACAAAAAAAATTGACTGAAAGAAATAAAATTGAAAATTCTAAAATGAAAATTGAATGGGGATCTCAAATAAGAAATTATATTATGCACCCTTATAAACTTGTAAAAGATGTTAGAACGCAAAAAGAAATTAAAAATATTGAAAGTGTAATGAATGGAAATATAGATCCTTTTATAAAATCATATTTAATGATGACTGGTCAAAAAGAAGTCTAAAAATCATGGAAACAAATAAAATAAAAAATATAATTTTTGATCTTGGTGGTGTTTTAATTGACTGGAATCCGGAATATGTTTATTTAGATGTATTTAAAGGAAATATAAATAAGATGAATTGGTTTTTTAAGAACATATGTACTGAGAAATGGAATTTAAATCAAGATGCAGGATATTCATTAGAGAAAGCAACCAATGAATTGATCGAATTGTATCCAAAATACGAATATTACATAAAAATATATTATGGTAGATGGGAAGAAATGCTAGGAGGAGAAATTCATAAAAGTGTTCAGATTCTTAATAAATTAATTCCAGAATTTAAAGTTTTTGCTTTAACTAACTGGAGTGCAGAAACATTTCCTGTTGCTTTAAAAAAATTTAGTTTTCTGCATTCTTTTATAGATATAATTGTTTCCGGAAAAGAAAAATTAATAAAGCCTAATCCAAGAATTTTTGAACTAGCAATAAGTAGATTTAAAATTAAGCCGAATGAAACAGTTTTTATTGACGACAATATTAATAATATAATTTCTGCAAAAAAAATGAACTTTATAACTCACCATTTTAAAAATCCTGATAAATTAATAAATGATTTAAAAAACAAAGGAATTAAAATTTAAAATGGAGATTCTTCATCTATATTTTTATCAGAACCTTGACTCTTATCATTTTTAATTTTTTCAGTATTTATATTTGAATCATATCTTAGTGATGAATCATTAAAGTTATTTAAATCTTCAAACTTACCAAGACTAGAAATAAATTTTAATCTTATAGAATCTAAAGCTCCATTTCTGTGTTTTGAAACAATAAATTCGGCTTGACCTTCTGCAGAAGATCTTTCGTCATCATCCCATTCGTCCATTCCATAATATTCAGGTCTATAAATAAATGACACAATATCTGCATCTTGTTCTATAGCACCAGACTCCCTCAAATCTGAAAGCATAGGCCTTTTAGTCCCTCCTCTTGTTTCAACAGCTCTAGATAACTGAGATAAAGCAATTACAGGAATATTTAATTCTTTAGCAAGAGCTTTCAAATTTCTTGATATTGTTGAAATTTCTTGTTCTCTATTACCTGCCTTATTATTTGATCCCGTTGTCATTAACTGTAAATAATCCACTATGATTAATTTAATTTTATGTTGAGATGATAATCTTCTAGCTTTAGCTCTTAAGTCAAATATAGAAAGCGAAGGAGTGTCATCAATAAACAATGGTGCTTTTTCTAAAAAACCCACTTTTGAATTTAATTGTTGCCATTCGTAATCTTTTAATTTACCTGTTCTAAGTTTTTCAGATGTCAATCCTGTTTCAGATGAGATTAACCTAGTAATTAACTGTAAAGAAGACATCTCTAAAGAAAAAAAAGCTACAGGTATATTTTTTAAAACTGAAATGTTTCTTGCCATTGATAAAGTCAAAGCAGTTTTTCCCATGCCAGGTCTTGAAGCAATTATTATTAAATCACTAGGTTGCCAACCTGAAGTTAATTTATCTAATTTTTCAAAACCAGTACTAACTCCACTTAATCCATCTTTCTTAGAAATTTCCTCTATTCTTTTTTTAGCTTGAATAACTAGATTCTGAGCAGATAAAGAAGGATTTTTAATGTTTCCTTGAGTGACATCATAAAGTTTTGATTCAGCTTCATCTAATAAATCAAAAACATCAGTTGATTCCTTATATGAACTTTCAATAATCTCATTTGAAATTTTAATAAGACTTCTTTGAATAAATTTCTGAAGGATTATTCTTGCATGGAACTCAATATGAGCTGAAGAAGAAACTTTTTGTGATAATTGAACTAAATAAAATTCCCCTCCAATTAAATCAAGTTTTCCGTTTTTTCTTAAAGAAGCTGATACGGTTAATAAATCAATAGGTTCTGAGGACTTAAATAATTCAAATATAGATTCAAAAATATACTGATGAGAGGTTTTATAAAAAGCATCAGGCTGTAAAATATCAATAACTTCATCAACTCCTTTTTTATCAATTAACATAGCTCCTAAAACAGCTTCCTCTAAATCAATTGCTTGAGGAGGAATTCTTCCTTGACTTAAATTAATAATACTAGAATCTCTTTTCTTTATAACATTATAAGCCTTTTTATCTTCCATTCAGCTAAATTAAAATCTTTACAACAGAAAGCACAAAAAAAATTAAAAGCTTTTTATATAAATATGAAAAAAGAAGTGTTTATAAAAAAAAATAAATGTTAATAAGTGGAAAAAACTATTCTAAATAATTTCCCATAGAGATAAATTTATTTCTTCTATTTTGAATTAATTTTTCAGAAGATAATTTTTTGTTTTTTTCAAAAGATTCTATAATCTCATTTTTAACTTCTGTAAACATTTTATCTCTATCAAAATGAGCTCCTCCAAGAGGCTCTTTAATAATTTTGTCAATTAATTTAGCTTTTAACATATCTTTTGCTGTCAACTTTAAAGCCTCAGCTGCTTTTTCCTTGTACTCCCAACTTCTCCAAAGAATTGAAGAACATGACTCAGGAGAAATTACTGAATACCAAGTATTTTCAAGCATATAAATATCATCACCTACTCCAATACCTAATGCCCCCCCCGAAGCACCTTCACCTATAATTATTACTGTAATAGGAACTTTAACAGATGACATTTCAAATAAATTTCTAGCAATTGCTTCTCCTTGACCCCTTTCTTCTGCTTCAATTCCAGGAAATGCACCTGGAGTATCAATAAAACTTACAATTGGTATGTTGAACTTTTCTGCAGATTTCATTAATCTTAAAGCCTTTCTATAACCTTCAGGATTGGACATTCCAAAATTTCTAAATTGTCTAGTTTTTGTGTTATATCCCTTTTGAGTTCCAATAAACATAAATGACTGATCATCAATCTTTCCAAGACCTCCTATCATTGCTTTATCATCTCCAAAGTTTCTATCACCATGAAGCTCCAAGAAAGAATCTTCGCAAATAGCTCTTATATAATCTAAAGTATAAGGTCTAGAAGGATGCCTAGATAATTGGACTCTTTGCCAAGCAGATAGATTTTTATATATTTTCTTTTTTGCATCAAGTAATTTTTTATTAATTGATTTACAAGTTTCAGTTACATCAACATTACTTTCATAACCAATTTTTTTACATTTTTCAAGCTGATCATGTAATTCTTTTATAGGTAATTCAAAATCTAAATACTCCATGTATAAAATTTAAATAAATATTGATCAAAAATATGAGATTTTATTTTTTTTATATTTAAAAATTCCATTAATAATTACAGAAATTAAAACTATCATAAAACCAATATAAAAATTAATTGACAAATATTCACTTTCTCCAAAAATTAAAAGTGATATAAAAATAGCATAAACTGGTTCCATGTTTATTGTCATCATAATTGTAAAAGGTTTTAAATAATTGATTAAATCAATAGATTTTGTAAAAGCATAGGATGTACATATAATCCCTAATATCAATAGTAAAATAAGATCTTGATAATCTAATTTTATAGAAAATAAAGGTTTTTCAAAAAACAAATAATAATAAAAAATTGAAAATATAAAACCAATAAGTAATTCATAAAAAGAAATCGTAATAGATGAATTATTAACAACAATTGTACTGTTTAATAATGTAAAAACAGAAACTAGAATGGCGGAAATTAAGGCAACTACTAAGCCATTTATATATTGAATTTCAGCACTAAATATAATTGAAACCCCAATTAAGGATAAAACACCTAATATTAATTCATATAATAAAAACTTTTTTCTAAAAAACAAAGGCTTTATAAGTGCTGTCAAAAATGCTGTAGAAGACATTATAGATACTGTAATAGAAACATTAGAAATCTTTATGGCATAAAAAAAAGTTATCCAGTGTAATGCAATGATTATACCGCAAATCAAAATTTTAATTATAGATGATTTATTTAATTTAAATTTATTAACATCATAAAAAGAAATAAATAGAGCTAAAAATATAGTTGCTATTCCCATTCTATAAATTGTTAATGGAATTGCTGAAATAGAAATTAATGCACCCAAAATAGAGGTGAAACCAAAAATAAAAACAATGAAGTGAAGTTGTAAGATATTTTTTCCTCTATTGTCTCGCATATTTCAATAAAAAATAACCTAGAAATCCAAAAATAATTAATGGAAGCCAAGCAGCTAAAAATGGAGAGAAAGTAGACTTAGCAACTAAAACACCAAAAATTTTGTCAAAAAAAACAAAAATAAAACCAAGAGAAACGCCAAAAGCTAAATTAATGCCTATACCTCCTCTTCTTTTAAAAGATGAAACAGAAACTGCTATAATTGTTAAAATAAATACAGAAAAAGGAGTACTCCACCTTTTATATCTAACCAAAAGATGTTCATTTATCAAATTTGACCCCCTCTCTTTTTCTTCACTAATAAATTTATTTAAATCAAAAAAAGTTAAGGTTTCCGCTAAATAAGTTACAGGCGCTAGATCATCAATAGAAAAATCTAAAATAGTGTCTTTTCTGGATTTTTTTTCATATATCTCTTTATTAAAAATAAAAGTTCTTTTTGAATAATTTGATAATCTAAATATACTATCTCTTTCAATCCACCTTATAGTTTTAGCTTTAATTTTAAACTTCATTCTATTTCCATCAAAATGTTCTAGTGTAAAATTATTAGCTCTTTTTCTTTTTGGATCGTAGTTACTTACATAAACAAATTCATTTTCATTAATTTGCTGAAACACATCTGATGTATTTCTTTCTTTTTTTTTATTTATATACTTATATCTAAATTCATTATAACCGAGATTAGATTTTGGAATAATAAATGACCCTGCAATAAAAGAAAATCCAAAAACTATAGTAGAAGAAATTAAATATGGTTTTAAAAATCGTGAAAAAGATATTCCCGATCCTAAAATAGCAATTACTTCAGTGTTACTTGCTAATTTTGAAGTAAACCAAATAACAGAAAGAAAAAGAAAAACAGGATATAGAATATTTGCAAAATGCCAAGTAAAATCAAGATAATAATTTATAATTTCATTAAAAGGCACCTCTTTTTCACGAAACTTATCTATTTTCTCTGCAATATCTACCATTATCCCTATAGGAATAAATAATAATAACATTACAAAAAACGTAATCAAATATTTCTTTATAATATATCTATCAATAATCTTCATAATCTATTTTTCAATTTACCAATCATTTTTGATTTCCAAGAAGAAAATGAACCATCTAATATCTGTTTTCTAGATTCGGCTAACAACCAATTATAAAAACCTAAATTATGAATTGAAGCAATCTGCTTACCTAAGATTTCATTTACAGAAAACAAATGTCTTAAATAAGCCTTTGAATATTCATAATCAACAAAAGTATAATTATTATTATCTAAAGATGAAAAATCATTTTTCCATTTTTCATTTTTAATATTTATTGTTCCTTCAGAAGTGAAAAGCATACCATTTCTAGCATTTCTAGTTGGCATAACACAATCAAACATATCAACACCTAAAGAAATGTTTTCAAGAATGTTTATAGGTGTCCCTACTCCCATTAAATATCTAGGTCTATCTTCAGGTAAAATCGAACAAACAACTTCTGTCATTTCATACATTTCTTCTTCTGGCTCACCTACGGAAAGCCCTCCAATGGCATTACCTTTACAATTTTTTTTTGCAATAAAATTAGCTGATATTTTTCTTAAATCCTTATTAGTTGATCCTTGAACAATTGGAAAAAGAGTTTGTTCCCAATCATACTTATATGATATTTTTTGATCATGAATTAAACACCTTTCCAGCCACCTATGAGTTCTTTCCATAGATTCTTTATTGTAAGAATAATTTGCAGAATATGGAGGACATTCATCAAAAGCCATAATTATATCTGCTCCAATTGATCTTTGAATTTCAATTACATTTTCTGGTGTAAATAAATGATATGATCCGTCTATATGGGATTTAAATTTGACACCATTCTCTTTAATTTTTCTATTATTAGATAAAGAATATACCTGATACCCTCCTGAATCAGTTAAAATAGGTTTATTCCAATTCATAAAATTAGATAATCCTCCAGCACTTTCTATAGTTTTTATTCCTGGTCTTAAATATAAATGATATGTATTTCCCAATATAATATCGGGTTTTATGTCATTTCTTAATTCTCTTTGATGAACACCTTTTACATTTGCAGATGTTCCAACTGGCATGAAAACTGGAGTTTTAATTGATCCATTTGAGGTTTTGATAATTCCAGCTCTTGCTGAAGATAAATTATCTTTAAATATTAAATCAAATTCCATTATTACAAATATACTTATACAGTTAACTATTTTAAAAAATAAAATTGTTGATAATTAATTGATTTATTGTAATAATCTTTATAAACTATCTTTTGCGAATGACTTTGTATGAATTAAATTAGCCCACAAGATATAAACACATGTCAAACATTAAAGAACTTCAAGATATAGTTGTTCAAATCAGAAGAGATATTTTAAGAATGGTACATAAAGTTAACTCTGGTCACCCTGGAGGATCTCTTGGTTGTACAGAGTTCTTCGTTTCTTTATTCTATAATATTATGGAAATTAAACTTCCATTTGACATGAATGGAAAAAATCAAGATGTTTTTTTTCTCTCTAACGGTCATATTTCTCCAGTTTTTTATAGTGTTTTAGCCAGAAAAGGGTTTTTTCCTATAAAAGAACTTGAAACTTTCCGTTTAATTAATTCTAGACTTCAAGGTCATCCAACAACACATGAAGGATTACCTGGAGTCAGAGTTGCATCAGGGTCTTTAGGTCAAGGTTTGTCTGTTTCTATTGGAGCAGCTTTATCTAAAAAATTAAACAAAGATTCAAAAACAGTATACGTTTTACTAGGAGATGGAGAGCTGCAAGAAGGGCAAAATTGGGAAGCTATTATGTTTGCTTCTGCAAAAAAGGTTGATAATTTAATTGCAACTATAGATCTTAATGGAAAACAAATAGATGGCGCAACTGATGATGTTTTACCTCTTGGTGATCTAAAAATGAAATTTAAATCTTTTGGATGGGAAGTACTAAGTTTAAATGACGGGAATAATCTTTCAGAAATAATAAATTATTTAAATAAAGCAAAAACCAAATTGAGAAGAGGTAAACCCATAGTTATTTTAATGAAAACGGAAATGGGCAATGGAGTTGATTTTATGATGAATACTCATGCTTGGCATGGTATTGCTCCAAACGATGAACAGTTAAAAAATGCTCTTAAACAAAACCCTGAAACTCTAGGAGATTACTAAATGTTATGAATAACTTTATAAATTTCGGAAGTAAAGATACTCGATCAGGATTTGGAGAAGGACTAACAGAGCTAGGTAGAAATAATCCTAATGTTGTTGCTTTATGTGCTGATCTAACTGGATCTCTAAAAATGCAAGATTTTAAAACTGAAAACCCTGAAAGATTTTTTCAAGTAGGTGTTGCTGAAGCTAATATGATGGGTATCGCCTCTGGATTAACTATTGGAGGTAAAATACCTTTTACAGGGACTTTTGCAAATTTTTCTACAGGAAGAGTTTATGACCAAATTAGACAGTCAATTGCATATTCCTCTAAAAATGTTAAAATATGTGCTTCTCACGCTGGAATAACATTAGGAGAGGATGGAGCTACTCATCAAATATTAGAAGATATTGGTTTAATGAAAATGCTTCCAGGCATGACTGTTATTAATTCGTGTGATTTTAATCAAACAAAACTAGCAACAATTGCTATCTCAAAATTTAAAGGCCCTGTATATCTTAGGTTTGGAAGGCCAAAGGTTCCAAATTTTACAAATGAAAAGTCAAATTTTGAGATTGGAAAAGGTTTGTTATTAAAAGAGGGTAATGATGTAACTTTAATTGCTACAGGTCATTTGGTATGGGAAGCAATAAAAGCGGCTGAAGAAGTTAAAAAACAAAACATTAATGTTGAAGTTATTAATATTCATACTATAAAACCTTTAGACGATCAGATAATAGTTAATTCTGTTAAAAAGACAGGTTGTTTAGTTACTGCTGAAGAGCATAATCATATTGGAGGACTTGGTGAAAGCATATCAGGGATGTTGTCAAAAAAACACCCTACTCCCCAAGAGTTTGTTGCAGTAAATGATACATTTGGAGAATCTGGAACTCCAAGTCAATTAATGGAAAAATATGGATTAAACACTGAAACTATAATTCAAAAACTAATGAAAGTAATAAAAAGAAAAAAATAAAATTTTTGAAAAAGTTATTTTTTATTTTATTTTATTTTATTAGTGTTCAAATTATATGTGCACAGTTTGATTATGGTTTAAATGCTGGTGTATCGATTAGTTCAAAAGATGCCTTAAAAGTTGATAATGTAGAAAATAATTTAAAAGGGTTCTATGCTGGTGTATATGGAGAAATAACTTTTCTAATATTATATCTTCGTCCAGAAATAAATTTTATTCGATCTTCTTCTAAAATAAATTCAATAGAATACTCTGAAACAAACTTTGAAATACCAATTTCAATTGGTTATAAAGTCTTTCCTTTATTTAGCATCTATGCTGGACCAAACTTCACATCAAACATAAATCGAAATTTTAATGATTTAAGTGTAAACGAATTAAAAGACAAAAAGAATATTAGTTTTCATCTTGGAACAAGAATTTCTTTTGGTCCAGTTTCATTAAATATAACTTATAATGAAGGGAAAAATGAGGCTCAATTAATTTCTAACAGTTCAACAATTGAAACTGGTCAGATAAAAAAATCTAATAGAATTGTAAAAATAGGACTCTCCTATTCTTTTGATTAATCTTTATCAAGATAATCTAAAATGCCATCACCATCTGAATCATCGGGAACACCATCATTATCATTATCATACTCATCAGAAGTTAAAATACCATCTCCATCATGATCAGTCTTTTTAATTGTAAATAATGAAATTTTAAAAATTAAAGGAGAATATTCAGGAATCAATGATGAAGATTGAGAGAAATATCCTAAACCAGATGGCATAAAAATTAAACCTTGACCATAATTTTGATAATCTACCGTATTATCATCATTCACAATAAAATCTCCGGGTTTAAATTCAGAAATACCTTCTTTAAAACCTCTAACAACTCCAGTCAAATCAAACCAAATAGGAGTAATACTTTGATCAAAAACAGAACCATCTAATAAACTACCCTTATAAGAAACATATACCGAATCTACTATAGTGGGATTTTCTCCAACTCCACTATTAATTGGCAAGTAATACAAGACATGGTTAATTGTCCCATTACTTGATTCAATAGGTATGTTTTTCTTTAAAACTTTATCAATAAGAGGATCTTTATTTATATTCTCATCATATATTGAATCTAAAGTAATTTCCATATTTTTAAAATTATCTGCCTTATTAAAATCTTCATAATTATAAAAATGAGTTTCCAAATAAATTTTTAAAGTACTATCGTCAAGTAAAGCTTGTTCTGCAATATCCCTAACATCTATAGAGTTGTCATCTTTCTTACAAGATAATATAGTTAATAGTGTAAAAAAGCTATAAAAAATAAATTTTCTCAAAAAAGTTTTTTTTTGTCCTGCAAGATACAATTTACTTTATTTTTGTTTAAAACAAAATACTTGTTTTTTTATGAGAATAGAATAATTTTAAGGTAATTAAGTTATTACAAAGATAGAGGTCTATAAAGAAATACTTGTAAAAAGAGAAATATAAAATTAAATAATAATAGTAAACCCTTAAAAGAAATCTTAATTAGAGAAGTAGTTGAAATTAAAAAAATAAAGGATGAGGTGAAATAAGAAATTTTTAAAACAATAATGGATTCAATTAAAACAAAAATTAAAGATATATCTGATATAGAATTATACTTAAAAAGGATAGCTTATCAAATATGTGAGAATAATCATGAAGAAGACAATAATCTTATTATTGTTGGTGTTGAAAAAAATGGAAAAATATTATCTAATAAAATATTTGAAATACTTAAAAATATTTCGGATTTTAATTTGACCCTAATGTCACTTAAAATAAATAAAAAAAATCCTACTAATAAAATTTCATCATCTATCGATGAAAAAAAATGTTTTAATAAAAATATTATTATTGTTGATGATGTTCTTAATACAGGAAGCACATTAATATATGCTGTTAAATTTTTTCTGAAAATACCTGTTAAAAAAATACAAACAGCAGTAATAATAAACAGAAATCATAAAAAGTTCCCTGTTAAGGCTGACTTTAAAGGAATTTCATTATCAACTTCCATTAAAGAACATGTTGATATAATTCTAGAAGGATCAAAACAAGGTATATACTTAAGTTAATTTTTGTTTTATTTCTAAAAGAATTTCAGTTGTTTTTTTTTTATCAATATTAATTATATAATCAGCTTGATTATAAAAAAAAATTCTTTCAAATAGATGTTTTGAAATAAAGCTATTTAATTCTTTCTTACTATCTATACTTGAAATCAATGGTCTATTTTCTTTTTCATAAAACAACCTGTTTGTCAAATGTGTAATAGAGGATTTTAAATAAAAAGATTTTAAACCAACATTTTTTTTGATTAATTCTATATTATTTGAATAACATGGTGTTCCGCCTCCAGTTGAAATAAGATACTTGCCTTTATTCTTTAATAGTAAATTCAAAGATTTTTTTTCAATATTTCTAAAATAAATTTCACCTTTTTTATCTAATATATTAGTAATTGATTGTTTTTCATTTAATTCAATATAACTATCTAAATCAAAAAAATCTATCTTTAATTCTTTAGCTAATTTTCTTCCAATATATGATTTTCCAACACCCATATAACCGATAAGAATGATTGAGTATTTTATCATTTTCAAATAAAAATATATAACAAATTTATATTAATTAGCCATTATAAATTAATAATAGATAATTATA
>CEUA01013927.1_pt1 | contig 16212 bp, 21 predicted proteins | sample 361541 | NCBI WGS metagenome assembly CEUA01 (sample SAMEA2623079, study PRJEB7988) | marine metagenome | isolation source: saline water (ENVO:00002010), including
CCTCGAGTGTATCAAGGTTTCCACAGGGGAACAGGTGCTCGAAGTGCAGGGGAAAGTGGATCCGCTTACCTTCGGTGAAATAGCCTATCAGTTTGGCAGTTGGTATAACAACGCACTGCTCGGTATCGAGAACAATAAGGACGGTGGGGCCAATGCTACACTGCACCGTTTAAGCTATCCCAACATCTATTTTCAGCGAAACAATACCGGAGAAGCGTTTGATAAACAGACAGCAAAGTTGGGGTTTAACACCAATTTAAAGACGCGCCATGAGATCATTGCCAATGGCAGAAAGTATATGCAAGACGGCTCAGTTACTGTTCGAAGTCAGGAACTCCTGAACCAGTTTGAAATCTTTGCTTTAAATCCAAGTGGAACCAAATTTGAGGCTTTGTCAGGTGGGCACGATGACCTTGTGATGGCGTGGCTTATAGCCTGTGAAATGTTTCGGACACAGCTTTTAATTGAATCCGCTAAGAACAATGTCCTTCTGCCTTATATCGATGGTGAGTCGTTTGACCCCGGTCTTGAAGATGTTGAAAGAGAACCTAAATCACTTACACAGCGGTTAATTGAGCAGTCCCTTAGTCGTCAGCAACACGATAAGGAGCCTGAGTCAGCCGTAGGGAGTTTGATATGACGATTGTTGGTTTATCTATTTTTATGACCCTTGCTTTTTTAATGACGATTGCAGCCTTATTGCGTCAACTCAATAAAGAACGAGAGGAGCGTTTTACCTTAATGCAACACTATGCGAATCTGGCGTTACGGGTTCGATGGATGCAAAGCGTAGAAGAGAATCCGATGGCAGACCGAGCAGATTATCCTGAAGCTCCGTGGGCACAGCAAGCTTCTGTTCATGACGTGGAGGGGACTCTTTAATGGCTTTAAATCAAGACCCCAATATGGGGGTTCGTGGAGAATCTGATCACGTAATCGGAGTGGGAAGTAGAGACATAGTAAACACCGTTTCGCTAACAAACAGTGATGGTGAAACGGTAATAGTTCCTTCTACTTCATGGACAAAAAAAAATAAAAAGCATAATCCTGTAAAGGAGTTGCCAGTTGAAAATTCAAACACGGTTCAAGCGTCGGCTCCTAAAGAACCCGTCATGGAAAGCTTTAGTAATGTGGATGTTGTCAATCTTATTATTCCTGTTCGGATTGGGAAAAATTTTAAAGCGATTCCTAACCTAAAGGAAGAAATCTGGGTTACAGAAAAAATTGAACAAGGAACTTCAGTAGTAATACCTAAAGGGGATATAGTGATACGTGCAGTAAATAGACAGGATTGGAATAGCGGGGTGCAGAAGTTGGTTGATATGCTAATTGTGGATGATGGCCCGCTCAATCCGAAGCTGCATGGTGTCCTCGATGACATGATCGGAACTGAAAATGGAAGTGAAGAAGGTAGCGGATAATGTTGTAACTCTTAAAACAACATGGGAAAACGGGAATGCCATACGGTTTTTACTTTGTTCGGATCAACATTTTGACTCAAAGTATTGTGACAGAGAGCTTTTAACGTCTCATTTTGATGAAGCAAAAGAGAAAAAGATTCCCATCTTGATGTGTGGGGATTGGTGGGATGCGATGCAGATGGCCTCAGATAGACGGTCGGCTAAATCAAGCCTCAAACCCGCATATATGGATGCGTATCTGGACGATTTGGTGGATGAAACGGTAGAGTTTTTAGAGCCGTATGCTCCATTTATTGGGATGTGGGCGTGGGGAAATCATGAATCCTCTATCCTGAAACATGCTGAAACAAAACTGATTACCCGAGCGATTGAACTGCTTCGCCTAAAAACAGGTTTTCGTATCTGTGAAATGCCTTATCGTGGGTATGTCATTGTGCATATGAACTATAAGGGAGGGGGAAATGCAACGAGTTTTAAAATAGCTTATACGCATGGTGAAGGAGGAAGTGCTCCTGTGACACGCGGTGTAATCAAAACTAATAGACGGGCAGTTTTTCACCCCGACGCTAATGTTGTTGTTGGCGGGCATATCCATGAAGGATGGAGTGTCTCTGTTCCTCGATTTCGCGTTAGTAATCGAGGGGTTGTTTATCAGGATGAACAGTTGCACGTTCAGTTGCCTACGTACAAAACAGCCATTATTAATGAGGGTTGGGAGGCAGAGAGGGGATTCGGCCCTGCTGCTAAGGGTGGAGTCTGGCTAAATGCAAAGATGAAAAGAGTAGATCGCAATGCTACAAAGGTCCCTATTCTTACCACGGAAAGAGCGGTGTAACCCACAATATATAGTAGGGTTAGCAGGTCAAATTATTGACACACTCTACCATATGTTGTATTGTGGTGTAATGACATTGTATATACAGTGGTATTTGTTTGAAAGGGATAGGCAATGCCGACAGCAGGGAAAAGCGCATCACCTGTACACGAACTCAAAAAAGCCCCGTCAAAAGAAAAAGATTGGCTTACGTTTATTGAAGATTGTTATGGGTATGCTCGGGAAGGTCGTGCAGGGTTTGATTATGCTGTTAGGGAAAATTCGCATTTTCTGGTAGGCGATCAGTGGGTAAAATATTCAAATCATTTTAATCGTTTTGAAAAACACGCCTTAGAGGAGTGGGTTCCTACTCCTGTTAATAATGTCCTAATCGAATATTACGACTACCTCATTGATTTGTTTACCTCTGGAAATTCTGAACCCGATGTGCGACCCGCTACTCGGGATCAATCTGATGTGGAAGCGTCAAAAGCTGCACATAGAGCACTACGATCTGAATTTAACCGTTTAAATACTGAAGGATCTCTACTTCCTTCAGCAGCGGGTTGGCTTGCTTTGACGGGTAATGCCATCCTCTTCTCTGGATGGAACTCTCATCGAGGGGATTTGATTCGTAGACCCAAGATGAAACAGAGTAAGTATGCTCAGATGTATGCACAGGTTGTTTGTGCTGCTTGCGGTTTTACCGAGCGAGAAGAGGTATACAGCAAAGAAAGATGTCCCGATTGTAATGGCCCAATGATTTCTCGGGAAGCTGAAGAAACCGATGTCTTTGGTAATACCCAATACGATAGTAAAACTGAACAGGTATTCAAAGATGGGATGCCTCAGTTTGATGAGTTCCGAGTAGGAAATGTAGAAGAACGAGCTATTAATCCACTGAACTGGTATCCTATGCCCTCCCGACAATGGGAAGATGTCCAACAGCATGGATGGGTAATAGAAACAGATCCTGTCGATATTGATCGTGTTAAAGATCTTTTTGGATCTAAGGCTAAAGACATTGTCGCTGAGTCAATCAGCACTGAAAACTGGGGTGTTCTCCCTGCTGAACAGTTTAAAGATGCAGGTATTGATGGAAATAGAAGGGAAGAATCCGATAAAGTTTTATTAAAAATCTTTAGACACGCTCCGAACCATAAATTTAAAAACGGTGCGATGACGATTTCATGCGACGGACATCTGTTTTATAAAGGTGATCTGGATTCATGTGACGGCAAACTCCCTTATACGATGGTAAAATACAGATCAGTGCCGGGCATGTTTTGGGGAGAAGGGCCTATTGGAGATCTGGTTCCTAATCAAAAACGACTCAATGCGATTGATTCCACTATCGTATTAAACCGCAAACAAAACATTTCACCACAATGGTTAATTCCAGAGGGTGCGGGTATAACTAAGGTTACGGGTAGATCGGGTGCGGTTTATCGTTGGTCGCCTCATGCAAGTGGTGGATTTCAACCACAACGAATGCCTGGAATGCCATTGCCTAATCAGGTGATGGAGGAACGTGCACAAACAATAAATGCGATGAATCAACAGGTTGGATTACCTGAGATTATGCGGGGGAATCTCCCACATGGAGCCTCGGGATTAGAGACAGGAGCTGCCGTAGAGTTTCTCTTTGAACGGGCCTATAAAAGATTTGGTCAGGTGATTCGGAACTGGCGTATCGGCATGTCGGAACACTACCACCGTAATCTAAAAATCATGGCAAAGTACTGGGATGAGGATCGTATAGTAAAAATCGTTGGAGACAATAAAGACCTGCAATCCTACTACTATTCCAAAACAGATTTCCACTCAGCAGACGATATGACCGTTAGTGCCTCGTTAGGAGCTGAAGATTCTCAGGTTGGTAGAAACCAAAAGATTCTTAACGCAGTGCAAATGGGTTTACTTGGCGATATACGCGACCCTGCAATTCGCGGTAAGATCCTTGAAGATCTTGGTATAGACGGATTCGATAACGAATACATGCTCGATGCCAAGAAAGCGCGTAGGGTACTGCAAAGTCTTCGTGACGGAGAGGAGGGAGAGCCGTTCCTACCTAAAGTGGATAATCATGGAGTTCAATATCAAATCCTTAAAGAATACATGCTTACCTATGAATACTCTGAGGAGACTCCTGAGGTACAGCAAGCTATTCAACAGAGAGCAATGCAACACCAACAGATCCTTCAGCAAGAACAGCAACGGCAGATGGCTATGGCTCAAGCAGCTAAGGGAACAGGTGACAATGTATCTCAACAACTTATAGACAGCGGAGCTATGGGTGGCGACGCTCAAACGCAAACAATGGGAGTAAGATGATGGCTAAAATGTCTCAAAATGGGTCACAAGCCCACAACCCTACGGGTGGCAAAGCGAATCGCCAACCGTTTGGAGGAAGTGCAAGTAAAAGTCCAAATCGATTTCTTGGGGGTAGTTCCGCTTATGGAACAATGAAATCATTTGCAAATAAAACGCTTGGAAGTAAACCACCAAAATATAAGTGAGGATTAAATGGCTGAACAAGAATTAGGAGCAGAAGCACCGCAGAGTGCTGATGAGTCCGAAATTGTAGTTCCTTCTCAGATTGACCCTGCAACTCTGGCCGAGTTATTCGAAGACAATTCACTTAACTCTGCTCAAAACGAACCTGTCACGGAGTCGGCTCCCGAAGCGGTAAGCCAACAGCCAGTGGAACAAGTCGTTCAGGAGGAGCCTGTTAATCAAGAAGTCCGTATGTCACCCGAGCAAATATCTCAAATGCAAAGAGAGACAGCTCAGGCAGTAGCTCAGGCGATGCAACAGGGACAAACGCAACAACAGGCAAACAAATCTGTTACAGATCTGCTTGTTGAAGCCAACCCTGATGTTCCGCGTGAATCTCTTGAGTGGATGGTCAAAGCCAACCATACAATTAATGAACCGTTAATAACCAACATGCAACGGGAAATTCAACAACTCAAGCAGATGCAGCAAAGGCAACAGAACGAATCAACGGCTAAAGACTACGATAATCATATTACTGATTTAGCCGAACAACAGGGGATAACCTCTGAGTTCGAACGTGAAGCCTTATCTGCAATGACTACTAAAGTTGGACTTGAGCAACACGGCTCTAAGTTCAGTAAAGCAGATGCTACTCGCATCTTTAAAAACTTAACAACTAAGATGAGACAGGAGTCTCACGCTCAGAATGAGCAGTACGTGGAGAAAAAGGTAGCCGATACTTCAAATGCTCCACCCGTAACAGGATCTACCTCAACAAGCACAGGCAGTGCTGATGTGGCTGCTAAGATTCGGGAAGGGTTAGAAAATCCCAAGGATCGCACATGGGATTTCCGAGGGGATAATTTTAAGAATTTGATAACGGATTACATAAAATCTACGGCTGATAAAACTCTGGGATAAACATAGAGAGATTAAATCATGGCAGGTACGATTTCAACAATGGACAAGGCATTAAAAAATCTTTATTTGCCTCGTCTGAGAAGTACAATAAATACGGCTACCGTTCTTTCGAGTCGGTTAGAAAAGAATACTACTTCTACGGGAGTCTCAGGACGTAAAGCTATTGTTCCAATTAACATTCGAGGATCGGAAGCTATCGGTGCCCGAGGTGACGATGCTACATTGCCAACACCGCAGAATCAGACCTATCTGGAAACAGAGGTGGTCTACAAATATCTGTATGGAACGCTTCGCATAACCCATCCTACTATTGCTGCCTCCAAGAACGAAGAAGGTTCATGGGTAAAGGTAATCAGTGCGGAAATGGAAGGTCTAACACGCGACCTTAAAAACGATGTGAACAGACAGTATTTTGGTGATGGTAGTGGTGCGTTGGCTGAATTAGCAGGTTCAAGTCCTTTGGATAATAGTGCTAAAACGATAACCCTCGACAATACGCTTGGCTATGGTCAGCTAAAGAAAAATATGCTTATCGATGTCTATGCTGCTAAGACGGGTGGTAGCATTTTATCACATGCAGATGGACTGAAAATTACGGCCATAAATACTACTACTCATAAGCTTAGTGTTACTAATTTTGATGGATCCGCAGCTTCGTTGGCTTGGGGTAGTCCAGAAGACGATATCATTTTCAGGCATGGATCTCGCGGTCTGGAGTTAATGGGTCTTCGAGGTATTGTTGATGATGGGACATACGTAGATGTTTTTCAGGGGATAACCCGTAGCACAGATACAGAGTGGAAATCTCAGGTAAACGCCAATGGTGGAACTAATCGTGCTTTAACAGCCACAATTCTTGACGACTTCATCCTCGAAGTAGAAGACAAAGGTGAAGCTGCAATTACTTGTGGTGTGACAGACCGAACCCGCTTCCGTCAGATCGCAACTTTTATGACGGAGAATCGCAGGTATTCGGATCAGTTAGAATTGCAAGGTGGTTTCAAGTCCATTTCTTGGGGCGACATCCCAATCTTCTGGGATAGAGATTGTCCTTTAGATGCCAACGGTGGCGGGGAAATCTACTTCCTCGATGAGAATGAAATCCAACGTTATCAGCTTGAAGACTGGAGTTTTGATGATACGGACGGTAACGTCTTGCATCGTAACGAAGGTAAAGCAAGCTATGACGCAACCCTTTACTACTATGGAAACTTGGGATGTATGGCTCCTGACAATCAGGGCGTTATACGTGACTTGAGCTAAGTAGTTCACAAAATGGGAGGGACGGGGCAACTCGTCTCTCCTGTTTTTAGAGGAGAATTAATGTATATACCTGATTGGTCTATTGTAAAACGTATACAGGATTACGATAAGGGACTTTCTGTAAAGTGGATTGACAGGAAAGAACGGTGGGGGATATACAAAAAGATTCCGTCTGAAAATGGATTATATGATAAAGATGTTCTGGTTATGGTCGTTCGCAATAGCGATGACAGCTACCGCCCTTTAGACGACAGGGCACTCGAACGGCTTCGAGCTGCAGATCAACACCGCCTTTCACGTATTAATCAATTACATGAAATGCGTGAAATCGAAGAGCATAACGAAAAACTAACTGAAAAAAGACATAAAGAAACTCAATCTGAAATAGAAGATATAACTAAGGATATTGCACCTACGGTTCGCAAAGAGATGGAAGCAGACGTGGGAACACGAAATATTCCTAAAGAAGATATACGAGAAGATTTAGTTTCCAAATACGGTGAAGAGGTATTGTAGTGATACTATCTGATATGATGGCAGATGCTCGAAGACACTTGGACGCTTCAGATAAATTCTTTAGCGGACCTGAGGTATGTGATCGATTGCATGCATCTCAACAGGAAATATTAAGGTCGATTACTAAAGAAGACCCCACGTTTTTTGTGTCAACATACGATCTTTCTTTGATAGGCGGTCAAGCTCTTTATGATCTGCCATTAAATGCAAGACTTGGAACACGCACGATCTTTGCTGAAAATAAAGCAAATACGCTTGGATTAGAAGTAATGCCTATTGATTTTAGGCACTATTTACAACTGGAAGCCCCGGGACTAACGAACCTAAGTAACACATGGAATTTTATGCTTGAAGGAGGTAAGGTTAGGGTTACTCCAACACCAACTTCTACTTCTTCAAATGCAATTAAAATCTGGTATGTGCCAACCTACGGCAATATGGTGCAGGGTCGAGTGGATTCTGCGACAAATAGCAGTGCCAGTACAACACTTATTTTAAACTCAATGTCTTCTGACTACATCTATGAATTTGGAACTATAGACCGTAGAGATGATTTCTATAACGGGATGCAAGTTCAAATCATTGATGGAACAGGCGTAGGACAAACTCGAACAATAACAGATTACAATGGATCTACTCGAACGATAACAGTGGATTCTGCTTGGGGAACCAACCCTGCTAACAGCGGAGCGGGTCGGTCTTCATACAGTATAAATTGTCCTGTGCCCGAAGATTTTCATTCTGTGGTTTCCTTACGAGCAGCGATGCTGATGTCAGCTAAGAATAGAAATCGAACCGAAGAACTTACGGAGTTGTATTACGGAAATCCAACTCGAAGAGGTCATTATTATGAGTTAATGGCTTGGATTGCTAATAGAGTGTATTCCCGAGAAGAGATTGTTGAACCCTTAGATTATGGATGGTAAAAATGGAATATAAAGAAGCAGATAAAGTAGCCCCTGTAATGGCTAAAGATGGTATCCCCGAAACCAATCATTCCAAAGAAGTAAATATATACGGGCCAGGTATTAAAAAGATTCGTCCTAAAGACAAGCCGAAGAAAAAGGCCGTAAAGAAATAATGTCTTTAGAGAAGGACGGGAGGTTTGAGTGGAATGAGGATCGCATCTATGGCGGTATGCGTCAGGATGTAACTGCTGCGTTTCGGCATTATCGCATACTACGTAACGGTAGCGTTATTGACCACGGTTCTCTTATTAAAGATAAAGGTGTTCGTAGACTCATTAATGCACAGATAACAGACCACCCCACCTATGGCGGTTATGACGCTCGTTACGCTAACGGCTCACAGGTCTTGTTTTTGTTCCACAACAACGGTTCGGCCGGTGAAGTCCACCGCTTTAATGAAGCTGTGGGCGGGCACACGCAAGCAGACTCCTCTTGGACAGAGGAACATGCAAACAATGCACAGACAAAACCCTGTGTATTCATGTTTGCCGACAAGCTAATTACCATAGATGGCTCTCGTATTCGTGCGAGAAACAACGCTGCTTCTTGGTCAGCTCCCGTCTATGACAGTTCAATGGACTCGACTTTAAAAGCTGCATTAGATCGATCTACGTTTGGTGTGGTTTATGCAAACCGAATGGTTGTCTTTGGCGACCCACAGAATCCACACACGTTTTATTCTTCTGATGTAAGAGATCCCGCAGTATTTGATGCTACGAACTCGGTAGTTGTCTTAGAGCAGAGCGGTGAAAAAATTACTGGAGCCAGTGTAATAGGGAACCATTTGTTAGTAGGAGGAGAAAACTTTATTCGATCCTACTATCTTGGAACCGCTTCGCCTAAAGATTGGGATTTTGAAACGCTTTCATCTTCTATTGGCCCGATTAACTGGCAGTCGTTTGTTCCTATTGCTCGATATACAGCCAATCAAACGGTTTCTCACACTTTTTTCTGGACAAAAAATGGCCCTATGTTGGCTGTGGCAAACCCTAAAACTGCTCCTTCGTTGGTCCCATTATGGGAACCGTTACGCAGGGCGTTTCTCGGAGAGAATTATAGAACCTTAGAAGGATTCAAAATAAGCGATTACAAAAATGTTGAAGGAGCTTGGTGTCCTGAATACAATGAAGTCCGTTTTATTCTCAGCTACAAAAGTCCTACTGCTCGAAGCGTAGTCCTTTGTATCAATGTGGACTCTGCTATTGCATATGCAAGTAGCTCTGAGGGCATCTATCCCATGTTTCGGATACGGGATAATTCCGATTTTACAGGTGGTTTCCCTGCTGATACGATCTTTTCCTGTGAAGTAGCTTCCACGGGTGCTCCAAGCATAACGGGAGTTCATAAGACATTGGTGGCAAAGAATGGAAGAGTTTGGGAACTGGATAATAAAACGAATTGTAAAGACGAAGGAACGGGTAGCAGTGATACCCATCCAGTTAAATTCCAGGCACGTATGGATGGATACGATGGTAGCGGTGACGGGGTTAATGCTCATGAGAAAAGTTTGCGCGGGGTAAAAGTTCAAGTCACCGCAGAGGGCACGTATGATCTAAAGTGTAGGGTAATTGGAGATGGTGGTCAGAGTACTTCTACTGGCAGTATAAATATAGGAGAAGATTTAACTCTTTGGGGAGAAGGGGAGAATTGGGGAACCGAGACTCTTTGGGCTTCTGGTGAGTTTAACTTGGAAGATATTGATCTTCACGCCTTAGGTAGATCGTTCGATGTAGAGTTTTATGACGATGGAGGGATAGAGGCTCCTTTTCAAATTAACTATTGGAGTTTGTGGGGATACCTTGAAGACAGGCGTTAATTCAAAAGAGGGTAAACATTAATGGGAACATTGACTTTTAATGATGATTTTATAGAAACGGGGCTTGACGGGATCAAGCCTCAATCGTGGAATACTGATGTATATCCTCACTTTGTTGCTATACGCACAATTCTTAATGGTAACGTAGATGCCACGAACTTAGGCGTAACAGCAGGGACAATCGTGGCAAGTAAGGTAGTGACTTGTGATGCAAACAAGGATATGGGTTCATTCCGCAATATCACTCTTACGGGGGAGTTGGATGCAGGGACGTTAGACGTTTCTGGGAATGTTGATATAGCGGGAACTACAACATTAAATGGTGTTTTGCAGGTTAAAAATGGAGCAACGTCAGCAGGTAAAATTGAAATTTATGAAGACTCAGATGATGCTACTCTGGGAACAGTAAATAAGCTTACTCTTATTGGCCCTGCACTTGCAGGGGATGTAGCCCTAACATTGCCCAATGCCACCGGTAGCGCGGGTCAACTCCTGTCTACAAATGGATCAGGTGGCGTGATGTCGTGGGTCACTCCTTCCTATGCACCTACCGCAGGAAGCGGTTCAATAACTACTACTGGAGCTTTAGCCTCTGGAAGTATAACAACTGGATTTGGAACAATATTAACCGCTAATACACTGGCTACGAATGCAGCCACATTCAAAACTACGACAGCAGCAGCAGGGTCATTACAAACTCTTCTAACTTTAGAATGGGACCCAACTGATGATAATCCAATGACAGATGATAGCTCTGGAATTGCGGTTGATTTTAAATTGCCTGATGATGCCGACAATCAAACAGTTTTCGCAAGACAGGCTGTTGTTTGTGAAGACGATGCAGCTTCTGGCGAAGATGGGTCGTTTTCTTGGCAGATTGCAGTAGCCTCTGCTCTAACTGAAAAGATGGTCTTAGATGAAACAGGGTTGATTGTTACCAATGACATCACTTCATCGTCTGATGAAAGAATAAAAACAAACATACAGACAATAGATAAAGCCTTAGAAAAGGTTACTCAATTACGAGGAGCCTCTTTCATAAAAGATGGTAAAGAATCTATTGGGGTAATAGCACAAGAGGTTGAGGAGGTCGTTCCTGAAGTTGTTGTCACAGGTAAGGACGAAGAAGGATTAAAAAGCGTAGCATACGGGAATATGGTTGGCTTACTAATAGAAGCTATCAAAGAACAACAAATTCAAATAGATAAACTGACCAATGCTTAAAGTTTTAATTATACAGGAAGGCGACTCGGAAGAGTTTCGATTTTTAAAGGAGCGATGCAATGGCGTTAAAGGGTAATATTGTAATAAAAAACAGTGCAACGTATAGTGAAACGATAGCGGTTGGCGCAATTTATTATGACACGGATGATAGTAAATTAAAGCTTTGCACCAACGCATCTGGTTCAGGTACTTGGGTTAATATAAACTAATGGCCTTAAAAGGAAATTATGTAGCCACGTCATATGCCAACGAGAGTGCCGCTAATACGGCATTAGGTGGAGATAGAGCAACTGGGTCGCTCTATTATGATACTACGGATTCTAAGCTCAAAGTTTGGATAGGATCTTCTTGGTCGCCTGTAGAGACTCCTGATGTGCCTTTAACTGTGAATGCCGTTGGAGGGCTACGGCTTGTGTGGGACTTTAATAAAACAGCGTGTTATGATGGGACAACTCACCCTGCAAATTCTGTTCACTCTGACCTACGTGCAGTGAAGAACATTGCGCCTGACTCGCCTAATAATAGTGTGGCTGACGGATCATGGATTGTCGATCCACGATTCATTGTGAAAGACAGTGACACTACGAAATCTGGGAGTTGGGACGGAGATAACTCTCTGACTCAAGACAGGAAAGTTTTTCGTCCCCCTGCATCAACAGGGGTGCATGGTAATTCAGGTAAACACAGTCCATATGACACCACTAACGGCTCCCATACAACAGGTTCAAGCACCTACGGAACAGAGTTGGTTCATAACAAGGGAGCCGCTAACAACTCAGGGACAGCAGACCAAGAGGTTGCTCCGTGGTATTTTGACAACACAGGAACCGCTCAGGATGACAACGATGACGTTGCAACATGGGTGGTATTCAAGCGATTTCACAAATGGAGCGGTGCAACTTCGGCTCGGACTAACTGTGGTTTAATTAATTGGATGAGAGTTCCTAAGCCATCTGGTTCATATCAGTATAAAACACATACTGTATCTTGTGATTTCTCTACTTACAATACATCATCGGGCTATACAATTAAGCAAGCGGTTCCAAGAGCAGGTTTTGCCTATTCAGAAGGGACATCCTCAGCCGATATAACCCAATGGCCAAACAACAGTATAAGCTTCCGCACAGCCGCGAGTGGTAATCCTGTATGGGGTGGCTATCATACGCTTACCAGTACCAATGCACATTGGCAAGAAAATTTCAATATGTATACATATGAAAATCATCACGAAACCGATGAGTGTATCAATTTTTATGTCAACGATGATGCTTCTCCTACAGCAGGGATTGGCGAAAATTGGGGCCATGCGATCAATTCTGATGCCGTTATTCAAGCTTCTCGGTCTGATGGTTACGATCACTGGGCGTATGGACAGGCAGAGGCGTATAATTGGACGGCTTTTGGTGGTGGTCGTTTTGTTGACAATAATTATAACACAAATAAACTTTGGCCCGCTCGCACCAACTCGGACTTTCTTTATAGCGCTTCCCACCCTGTTACTGATTTTCCATACCCTGCGGATATAGCCGTTGTTCTTTATTTCAACAAGGCTTTAACTACGGCCAATAGACAGGCAATTTACGATGCATACAAAGGGCAATTTGGCCTACCAGATTAAGGAGAAAAATGGCTAATACATATACACTGTCAGATAAGCCTGTACGGATAACGGTTAAACCAAGCGTGACTTTTCAGGGCGGTGAGGGAGCTACGGACTACATCATTGATATCTCGTATGGTGTCACTGCTACGGATGGGACAGATACGATAGTAAGCTCTCTGGTTGCGCGTAGTTCTGATCCATCAGCTAAAGAGAAGGGCGACTTCGTTGCGTTTGATGATCTGACAGGGTGTCCCCCTGCTCTATACACGCAAATTGAGACTCGGTTTAATGACGAGGCTTATAAAGTCGAGTTGGATAGGATACTCGAAGGTAGTAAAAACGAGCCACGTACTAAAGATTGTCCGTGGTAGTAAGACTCATGGGACGGGAGGACGGGATTGAATTATCCACCAACAGAAGAGATTCGTTCTCGGATCGAACAGGAACGCTTATATAATTCTGCAAGGAAAGAAATAGAAGCCTTAAGAGCGAGCGTTAAAGCCGAGAATGTAATTACAAAAGAATATAGACATGATCGTGATGAACTAAGAGCAGAAGTTAAGTTAGCAAAACGTCACGTCATAACGCTTACAAAGTCACAGAAAGCGGCTCAAGAAGCGAACAAAGCGGGTATGTGGAGTGGGGGAGCGGCTATAGCCGTAACCATTCTTTATGAGATCTGGAAAGTCATTGGGTTTCCAGGGGGTAAAGAGTGGGCTGAGTTCTGGCAACATGAGGCACCTTACGGAGTCATAATGTGGCTCACCACAGTAATGTTTGCACAACTTTACAAGTCAACCCGTTAGGAGACAGGATGTCGGACAAAAACCTTTTAGTAGCAATCGAAGAAGAAATAGAAAATCGCAGTAAGCAACTTACTTCGTCTGATCCAACGATAGCTTATTTGCGAGGAGCATTGGATTTTGCAAATGGAAACATACAAATAAAGGAAGGTGTGGAAGATGGGAATCAAAGCGCTACTGTCGATCGCAGCATCGTCAAAAACTCCAAGAGCTAAACTCATTCGCAGAACATTGATCGCAGCGATAACACTTGGATTGTCTTATGTGGGAATCAGTGGACAACTGGCAGAAGATTTATCAGAAACTGGAGCAGAGGTGATTATACAAACTCTCAATAGTGATACAGCGGGCTAAGTATGGCTGATGCCCGTATTCAGGTTGGCCCCTCACTTACTCAATCTGGTTCAGGACAACTTGTTCCTGTTCATCTGATAGACTCAAGTGGTGCAGGGAAAACGGGTATCACTTCACCTACGCTTTCATTGTCTAAGAGTGGTGCTACTCCTGTTACTCCTTCAGACGGAGCATGGACTCAAGTAGGGGCAGGGATATATACCATTCGACTTGATGAAACAGATACGAACTTTTTAGGATGGATAACAATTACGGTCACACACGGATCGGCTGAAGATGCTACTGTGTTGTGTGAAATTTCAATTAACGCTAATGAGAAACGCTCAAGCTATATAAGGCAGAGAGCTACCTATAGGAGCTAACATGAGCAATGCATTAGATCAGCTATATGAAGTGGACTTACGTCAAGTAGAACGCATTAAGAAGCTGACACATCGATTGAATAAAGATTTACAGATGTATGAGGCGCATACTCAGTGGATTGCTCAACAGGAATCGGCTGAAGATTATGAGAGAGTAGGGTTGCCAAAACCTCAAGGAGAGAATGGCACCAAAGAAGACATACTTAACAGGCGAAATAAAATTATGTTGGCGTTAAAGTCGGCAATATGGTCAACGGGGAATTCATTAAAGTCTGATCACGATAGGGCTAAGATTCTTATTGCTCAAGAACGAGAACAGGCAGAGTTAGAGGAGGAATAATATGGGAGCAACGACATGGGATCCATCTCGCGGGGATCGTGAAATATATCCAAGCAATCAGGTGGGACATGATTTTAGGAATAATCAGGGAAATTGGTCTGGTGCGGGAACTCCTGAAGAAACTGGAACGCCTTTTACACATGGTGGAGGGGGCGACTTCCAAATACCAGAATCTTTACAAAATGCTTTTAATGATGTAAAAAAGGTCTTAGGATCTGAAATTGCGCAGGCGATGTTTTCGGGGCTTATGGGAGCAACCCGATCGGTTGCCCCTTCTGCTTTAGGCTATTATATGGGGCAACAAGGACGAGAGGATGCCAAGGCGATGTATGATGCTCAAGCGGCCCTCTTAAATCAGCAAACACAGATGCTTAGGGATCGACATACTGCCGAAGAAAAGCCTCGGGCAAATCTTTTAGAGGCAATAGCTTCTCGTATGAAACAGCAAGCTCCGTCTTTTTTACCTGATCGGCCACCTCCTCGAAGACCGTATGCTAACGTGCGTCGTTATGATCCAAGATTAACGCATCAGGGACGTGGTGATGGCTATGCAACAAGACTTTCTGATGCATTAGCCTATAAATGGAATCCAATGGGAGGTCGATGATGGCAGCACAGCCTAATTTTCGTGAAGGAGATATGGTTCAAGATATATTCGGGAATTGGATACGGTATGTACCACCAGCCATTTCAGCCATTTCGTTAGATGCTCCTATTGGTGATTATGTACAAGATAATTTGGGGAATTGGCATAATTATAAGCCCTATGTCGATCCAAGTGCAGGGATGGCAAAGGCTCAATCAGGTGGAGCAAATGTCAATCCAAATTTAATTAGTAATGTAAAAGCTCCTCCCTCTCCGAATAAGCAATACTCAGATGCCTTTTCGGTAGCTCCTGTTCAAAATACGCCTATCGTTCCTTATGTTAATCCAAGTGCGGGCATGGCAAGTGCTCAAGCTCCCCCTCCAAATCCAGTAAATTATGGCGAAGTTTATACTGGCGAAGATTATACTGATTCTGATGTTATAAAGAACTTCAGTGAAACTGGAGGGGATTGGGGATCAGGCTATCAGGGGGAACGCAAATTTCATAATGGTATAGAATATGTGTTTTTTGACGGTGGTTGGGAGCCTCTAACGATTCATGATAGAAACGATATGAATGTTCATTCGGGGGATAAAGACTTTGTAAGCTCAGAGAATTACAATGAACCTCATACCAATTATCAGAAACGCGATGAGCCTCCTCCTCCCTATGTTGATCCAAGTGCGGGCATGGCAAGTGCTCAAGCTCCATCTGATCCTACA
>CEUA01055186.1_pt1 | contig 16208 bp, 11 predicted proteins | sample 361541 | NCBI WGS metagenome assembly CEUA01 (sample SAMEA2623079, study PRJEB7988) | marine metagenome | isolation source: saline water (ENVO:00002010), including
GTCACAAAAAGGCCACCATCAGATCGATCATGATAGGCAGTTATAAGACCTGATTCATTAAGAATCTGTATTGATCGAAAGAAAGAAATTAATATTTTTGAATTTTCCAGGTCTGGTGCTTCATCACTTATTTCATTGTAAACCTGACACAATGCTGAGCCACCAAGGCGCTTTTTTTCATATGCTAGATCTATAAATAATAGTATCGATGACTCATCATCAATTAGTTGAGGTGTTAGTGATTGTCTAACATCAATAACTCTTGAAAAAGCTGAAATATTTAGTGATATTGGCGCAATCACTTTTTTTTGCGTTTGTTTTTCCGACCATACTGTGTTCATTGATAATGAATCTTTTCCAACTGGAATACAGATTCCAAGTTCTTTAGATAATTGGCTGACAGCAGATACTGTATTGTATAAATTAACGTCTTCCTCGGGTTCTCCACAGGCTGCCATCCAATTTGCAGATAAACTTATATCTTCAATTTTAAGAATACGTGCTGCTGAAATGTTTAAGATTGCTTCGGATAATGCCATTCGACCAGATGCCGGGGCATTTATTATGGCAACAGGCGATCGCTCTCCAATTGCCATTGCCTCACCTGTGTACTCATAATAAGATGAGCTGGTAATAGCGCAATCAGCAACAGGTATTTGCCATGGTCCTACCATTTGATCACGAACTACCAGTCCAGATACAGAGCGATCACCAATAGTTATCAAGAAATTCTTACTTCCAACGGTTGGCAATTTGAGAATACGATCAACGGTGGTTTCAAAATCTAGTTTTACTGTAACAAACTCTTTATTTTTTTGAAGTCTACCCGATACGTTTATTTTAGTTTTTGGCAAATCACCTAATAGTATTGACATTGGAATATCAATTGCATGATTACTAAAGTGGGTATCGTTAAGTACCAATCGCTCTTTTTTTGAGCTATTTCCGATAATAGCGAAAGGCGCGCGTTCGCGTTTACAAAGTTTTTTGAATTGATTTATTTTATTTTTAGTTATTGCTAAAACATAGCGTTCCTGTGACTCATTACACCAAATTTCCATAGGAGACATACTTAATTCATCATTTGGAATGTCTCGAAGACTTAATTTTGCTCCTCGATTAGAGGCACTTACTAACTCTGGTAAGGCATTCGAAAGACCCCCTGCACCAACATCATGAATACTAAGAATTGGGTTATCCTCTCCAAGCGACCAACATCCATCGATTACTTCTTGGCAGCGTCGCTGCATTTCTGCGTTATCACGTTGAACCGAGGCAAAATCAAGCGATGCATGACTTGAACCGGAAGTCATTGATGAAGCCGCACCTCCACCAAGCCCAATTAACATTGCTGGTCCTCCCAATACAACTAGCTCTATTTCAATTGGTATATTTTCTTTTTTAACATGAGGTTCACGAATCATTCCATACCCACCAGCGAGCATAATAGGTTTGTGGTAGCCATAAACCAGAGAGTTTGATTTTTTTTCTTCATACGTACGGAAATAACCACAGAGAGCAGGGCGACCGAATTCATTGTTATAAGATGCGGCACCAATCGGCCCCTCAATCATTATATCTAGTGCTGAAACAATACGTTCAGGTTTACCGTTGTCTTTTTCCCATGGTTGTGTGAAGTCTGGTATATTTAAATTTGAAACTGTGAAACCTGTCAGTCCTGCTTTTGGTTTTCCTCCGCGTCCTGTTGCTCCTTCATCGCGTATTTCTCCTCCTGATCCCGTTGCTGCCCCCGAATAAGGTGAAATAGCAGTTGGATGGTTGTGAGTCTCAACTTTTATTAGTATGTGAATTGCCTCTTCTTTGTAGAGATATTGATGTTTTTTTGGATCAGATAAAAACCTTAGTCCAGAAAATCCTTTCATTACTGCGGCATTATCATGATACGCAGATAGTATATTTTTTGGATTATTATCATGAGTCTGGCGTATCATCGAAAATAAAGAATCTTCTTTTTTATTATTATTAATTGTCCACTCAGCATTAAAAATTTTATGCCGACAATGTTCTGAATTAGCTTGCGAAAACATCATTAGTTCAACATCTGTAGGATTTCTTTTTAATTTTTTAAAAGCTGAAAATAGAAAATTTATTTCATCTTCAGATAAAGCCAATCCCATATTTGAATTTGCTTTTTTTAATCCATTTATACCATTTTTTAAAATATCAATATTTTCTAACGGAGCTGGTTCAGATTTTTTAAATAAATCTTTAGCCACATTTTCACTTTCTATAATAGTTTCTGTCATTCGATCATGAATTAAGGGGTATATTTTCTTAATCTTTTGGTGTATTGATTTTTTTTCATCAGCTACTTCTAATAGATAGACAGTTCCACGTTCTATTCTTTTAATTTTTCTAAGACCTGAATTATGAGCAATATCAGTTGCTTTACTTGACCAAGGAGAGATTGTTCCGAATCTTGGAATAACTATTAACTTTTCATATTTATCTGAAAAGTTATATTTTTTACCATAATTTAGTAATACATCGAGTTGCGCTAGTTCTTTTTTATTTAATTTTTCACTTTCATCAATAAAGTGAATAAAGTATGTATCAATAGAAATAATTTCTGGTATGTAGGCTTGTGCTGTCGAGATTAATTTATTAATCCGAAATTTAGATAGTGCGTTACAACCTTGCAGTATCAGCATTAACTTGTTCTTTTATTGAATGTAAGAAGAGCCTTTATGTTATCAGTTCTTTCGGCATGATAATAGGAAAAAAGTACTAATTCACATGTTCAGCCTACGTAAATTTCTATCGGGTAAAGATGCCTCCCAAATTTCTTGAAACAAGTTTGAGTAATTTTTACTCGCTCTTGGCCCATTAAAATTTAGCGTACCCTCATATCGACTTGCATTTCCACGATATAAATAACCAGTTTCATCTGCAATCAGTAGCGCCTTATTGTAATTTTTATATTCTGAAGATATTTTACGTAGTTCTATGAAGCTAGGTAATTTTGCGCATAAATTTAAAATTTGATGTTCAGTATTAATTATTGATTCAATATTAGATACTAGAATACGAATTTGCGCACGTCTTCCATTAAGTGCTAAATTTTTTAGTGAATCTATAAAATTTGATCGGTTATAAATATGTGACTCTAAGTCTCTAGAAATAATTAATAATTTTCTTGATGACTGTCTTGCCATCTCCGACACCACAAGTGATACTTCTTCCCTGGTCTCTGTTTTTGATATTCTATAGGGCGATTTGCCTAGTTTGCAGTCACCAAGATCATACATATATTATTTTAGGCTATTGATTTGTTATTCTAAATGGATTTAGCTTGTGTTTCAGCGTTACCAAGATAATTATTTGGACTTAATTCTTTAAGTCTAGATTTATCATCATCAGATATATTAAGTTGGTCAATAAAATTATGAAGTAATTTTTTATCTATTTTTTTTCCACGAGATAATTCTTTCAGTTTTTCATAAGCATTATCATCACCAGAGCGACGCATGATGGTTTGTATTGCTTCAGTTAAAACCTCCCATGAATCTTGCAAATCACGATTCATTTTCTCGGCGTCAACCTCAAGCTTTGATAATCCTTTTATACAGGAGTCAAAAGCTATAATTGAATGAGCAACACCAACACCCATGTTTCTTATCACAGTTGAATCTGAGAGGTCTCTTTGCCATCGAGATATCGGTAGCTTCATTGCAAAATGCTCAAAAATATTATTTGATAAACCTAAGTTTCCTTCTGAATTTTCAAAATCTATCGGATTAATTTTATGCGGCATCGTTGACGAACCAATCTCCCCATCCAAATGTTGTTGTTTGAAATAACCAATAGATATGTAGCTCCAGATATCACGACAGAGATCAATTAAAATAGTATTTATTCTAATTAATGCGTGAAAGTATTCTGCAATATAGTCATGAGGTTCTATTTGCGTTGTGCAGGAATTATAGTCGAGACCCAGTTTTTCAATAAATTCCCGTGATAAAGATAACCAATTAACACTTGGATAAGCAGCGAAGTGGGCATTAAAATTACCTACAGCGCCATTAAACTTTCCTAACAATTTTATAGCTTCGAGCTTTTCAATTTGATTTGACAAGCGATTGACATATACAGCAATTTCTTTACCAAGAGTTGTTGGTGATGCAGCTTGACCATGTGTTCTTGCCAGCATAGCAACTGAGGCATGATCATTAGATATTTTTTTTAAAATAGTCAGTAATTTATTAAGTTTTGGTACCAATACAACATCTCGTGCATCTTTTAGCATAAGACCATGACTTACATTGTTGATATCTTCAGAAGTACAAGCAAAATGAATAAATGGCGTGGCATTTTTTAGCGGATCAAATGATTTAATTTTTTCTCGAAGGAAATACTCAACTGCTTTTACATCGTGATTCGTTGTTTGCTCTAATTCTTTTATCTTTATCGCATCATCAATTGAAAAGTTATTTTTAATATCATCAAGAAATGATATTGAATCCGCGGTGAAAGTATCAAGGTCCTTTATATCAGCATGATTTGATAGAGACTTTAGCCATTCGATCTCAACTGCTATTCTAAATCGAAAGAAACCATACTCGCTAAATATTGATCTGAGCGCGTCAGTTTTATTTTGATATCGGCCATCAACTGGTGAAATTGCTGTGAGAGCTGATAGTTCCATAATCACCTGATTAATTTAATTTGACCTTGATTATACATGTATTGGGACAGATAAAATCACTTAAAGTTCTTTTATGGCGAAGGATTTGGAATTTTTTCGTGTATCGATTCAATTTCCTTTATTACATCATTTGAAAGCTCGATATTTATACTTTCTATGTCAATTTTTAGTTGTTCCATTGATGTAGCGCCAATAATGTTGCTTGTTAGGAAAGGTCGACTGGTAACGTATGATAATGCCATTTGCGCAGGGTCTAACCCATTTTTTTTAGCAAGTTTGACATACAATTTTGTTGCTTCTGTTGCTCTCGGATTTAGATAGCGAGTAAATCTTTCAAATAGTGTTAAGCGGGCACCTTTAGGTTTTTTATTATTCAAATACTTACCGCTTAGCGAACCAAATGCCAGAGGCGAGTATGCCAGTAATCCAATTTGTTCACGATGTGAAAACTCTGATAAACCAATCTCGAAAGTACGATTCAAAAGATTGTATGGATTTTGTATGCTGACAATTCTAGGATGCCCTTTTTCATTTGCGATACGTAAATACTCGTTCAAACCCCACGGCGTTTCATTCGATATACCAATTGATCTAATCTTTCCTTGTTTGACTAGTTCTCCAAGAACTTCGAGTGTCTCAACGATTGGAACACCATCTTTATCAGGAGCATGATAATATCCCAATCTCCCAAAAAAATTTGTGTCACGTTCAGGCCAATGCATTTGGTATAGATCAACATAGTCAGTTTTAAGACGTTTTAATGAATCATCTAATGCTTGATTTATATTTTTCTCGTCAAGTTTAATTTGGCCATCACGAATATATGGCAGCCATTCAGCCTTTGCGCTCACTTTCGTCGCAATTATTAAATTATCTCGATCCTTTCTTTTATTTAACCAATTTCCAACATAGGATTCTGTTAATCCGTAGGTTTCAGCACGAGGTGGAACAGGGTACATTTCGGCAACATCGATAAAATTAATTCCCGAATCAATTGCAAAATCTAATTGTTCATGCGCCTCTTTTTCTGTATTTTGTTCTCCCCAAGTCATGGTTCCCAAGCAAATTTTACTAACATTAATATCTGTATGACCAAGTTTTCTATATTCCATACCTACCTCTTTTTTTATATTTACTGGTAATTATTTATATTCTATATGAAAAAACATTGTCGCAGACAAATAAGGCTGCTTATAATACCTTTCTATTTTATAAAGGTTACAAATTTTCGCCATCTATGCAGACATTAACCATTCAAAAGCCAGATGACTTTCATCTCCATCTTCGAGATGGCGCAGCTATGAATAGCATAGTCAATTATAGCGCAGCTCAATTTTCAAGAGCAATTGTTATGCCAAATTTAACACCACCAATAATTAGCGTTGATATGGCGATGTCCTACCGAAAGCGTATTTTGGATAGTGTCGACAAGAATTTTAATTTTGAACCCTTAATGACTTTATATTTAACTGATGATACATCACTTTCTGAAATAGTTAATGTTTCAAGAAATGAACGTGTTAAAGCTATTAAATACTATCCTGCAGGGGCAACAACAAATTCTGAAAATGGAGTAACTGATATTAAAAAGGTTTATTCTGTCTTTGAAGCCATGACAAAATATGACATACCTTTATTAATACATGGCGAAGTCAACGATAAAGATGTTGATATTTATGATAGAGAAAAAGTATTTATTGAAAAATTTTTAATACCACTAGCGAATGATTTTAGCGATTTGAGGATAGTTTTAGAGCACATTTCAACAAGAACGGCTGTTGATTTTATCTTAAGTGCAAGTAATAAATTGGCAGCAACAATAACTCCTCAACATTTGCTTCTAAATCGAAATGATTTATACAAAGATATTAATAACAAAGATTCTTTTCAGCCACATAATTATTGCGCACCTGTAGTTAAAGATGAAAAAGATCGTTTGGCAGTTTTAAGTGCAGCAATTAGCGGTAATCCAAAATTTTTTTTAGGGACAGATAGTGCGCCACATGCACTTTCAAAAAAAGAAAGTAATGCTTGTTTATGTCCTGGTGTTTTTTCTGCTTATAACGCATTAGAGCTCTATGTAGAGATTTTTGATAAAGAAGACCAATTAGATAAATTTGAGGCATTTGCAAGTTTTTTTGGAGCAGATTTTTATGGGTTAGAACGTAATAGTGATAAAATTACACTAATTAAGAATGCAGTGGATATCCCAAACGCATTGCCATATGACAATGATAAAATAGTGCCTATGCAAGCAGGAAAAACCTGTGCTTGGCAACTAAAACGTTAGCTGATTATGAGTGAAACAAATTTAACTATTGCCAATCGTTTTCGTGGTTTCTTTCCTGTAATTGTTGATGTGGAAACAGCCGGGTTTGATCCATTAAAGGATGCTTTACTAGAGATTGCTGCGGTAACACTCAAGCTTAATGATAAGAATCATTGGTGTATTGATGAAGTTATGTCAAAACATATAAAACCTTTTGATGGGGCTAATCTAGATGCGGCATCATTGGAATTTACCGGCATTGACCCCGATCATCCTTTTCGTAAACAAATAGCAGTTACTGAAAGTGAAGCTTTTAATGAAATATTCAAGGTAATTCGAAAAAAGACAAAAGATAATAAGTGTTCAAGAGCCATATTAGTCGGTCATAATTCTTCATTTGATCTAAGTTTTTTAAATGCTTGTGTTGAAAGAAATAATATAAAACGCAATCCATTTCATCCTTTTAGTAGTTTCGATACCGCAACACTGGCCGGACTTATTTATGGGCAAACAGTTTTATCAAAAGCAGCTTTGGCAGCAGGATTAGAGTGGGATGATGAAGAGGCGCACTCAGCAAGATACGATGCTGAACAAACTGCACACTTGTTTTGCAAAATTGTTAATAAATGGAATAAGCATTCAGATATTTTTTAATTCGCTATTTTTGATTTCCTTTTCCCAAAGATTTACTTTATTTTTTAGTTCATCCATATTCAATGTTGTTAATTCTTTATTTTTGAGTAGTCTTTTACCGGCAACCCAAACATCACTGACTTGTTCACGACCACCTGAGTAAATAATATGTGAAATAGAGTCGTATACAGGCATTGTTTCTAGCTTGCCTAAATCTATTGCGACAATGTCCGCTTGTTTTCCTCTTTTTAGAGAACCTATTGATTTATCAAGCCCTAGAGCAACCGCGGCATTATATGTTGCCATTTTCAAAGTTGTATATGCATTGCAACTTGTATGATTTCTTGAAACACCTTTAGCAAGTAATGCTGTCGTGCGCATTTCACCAATCATATCAAGGTCATTATTACTGGCAGTGCTATCTGTTCCAATTGAGACATTGATTTTATGATTTAGTAATTTATCAACCGGACAAAAACCACTCGCTAATTTTAAGTTTGATTCGGGGCAATGTACTATATTGACTTCATATTTTTTCAGCATATCTATTTCTTTGTCATTTAATTGTGTCATATGTACAGCAATCAAACGTGAACTTAACAGATCAAGTTCTGCTAAACGTTCAAGCGGGCGTTTTCCAAATTCCTTTATACTTTGATTAATTTCATCTTCAGTTTCATGCACATGCATATGAATAGGAATATCTAATTCCTCAGCGAGGAAAGATATTTTTTTTAATGATTCATTAGATACTGTGTAAGGAGCATGAGGTGCAAATGCAGTCCTAATAAGTGGATTATGTTTATACTTATCATGAACAGCCTCACCTTTAGTTAAGTACTGCTCGCTGTTATTTGCCCAAGCTGTTGAAAGATTCATTACAATTAGGCCAATTACAGCCCGCATTCCCGTATTTACGCAAGCTTCAGCAGTAATATTTGGGAAAAAGTACATATCATTGAAGCACGTTGTTCCGGATCGGAGCATTTCAGCAATTGCTAGTTTTGTTCCATCCATGACAAATTCAGAGCTAACCCACTTTTTTTCCGCTGGCCAAATGTAATTATTTAGCCAATCCATTAAAGGTAAATCATTTGCTAGCCCACGGAATAATGACATGCCAGCATGAGTATGTGAATTAATTAATCCAGGTATAATAGCGTGATTTTTTAAATCTAATTCTTCTTTTGCCGTATATTTTTTTCTAGCGTCATTAGATTTTAGTATTTCCTTTATCTTATCGTCCTTAATTGCTATCGCATAGTTTTCGTAAACAGTTCCTTCTGGCTCTAAAGGTATAATCCATCTAGCATGTATTAATGTATCTATGTTCATCTTTGACAAGTATTCCCATTTATTCTTAAATACTATAATAATTCATTAGTGATGATGAAGGCCATTGAAAAACAAAAAATCTAACCAGCAAATTGAATCATTTTCTGCCGTCAAGTGGGATGCAGGAAATTTAATTCTATTGGATCAAAGAAGATTACCAAATGATGTAGTTTACCTCCGATATGACTCTATTTTTGATGTCGCTGCCGCAATAAAAGAAATGGTAGTTCGAGGAGCTCCTGCAATCGGTATAACGGCTGCATATGCAGTCGTTTTAGCAGCAATTTCGGCATACAAGGATTCCCCTAATTCTTGGCGTCAAAATATTGAGAAAGGTTTACAAGAGCTTGCTGCTGCGAGACCAACTGCCGTTAATTTAAATTGGGCCATCAAGAAAATGCGAAATGAATTTCATTCTATAGATGGTGATCCGCAAGAAATTTTACTAAAGCTCGCGATTAAGATACATAACGACGATATTACAGCAAATCATGAAATGGGGCGTCTGGGTGCTGAATTAATTAATCCAAATAGTGAAGTTATCACTCATTGCAATGCAGGTGCACTTGCAACTGGTGGATATGGTACAGCTTTGGGAGTAATAAGAGCGGCATATAAAAAAGGTTTACTCAATAAGGTTTATGCTTCTGAAACACGTCCTTGGTTTCAGGGTGCTAGATTAACAAGTTGGGAGTTAGAGCAAGATGGCATACCTGTAAGTTTATTAATCGACTCGGCTGTATCAGATTTGATGAGATCGGAAAATATATCATGGTTAATTGTTGGCTCCGATCGTATTACAGCAAATGGCGACGTTGCAAATAAAATCGGAACATACTCACATGCATTATCAGCTAATTATCATAATATCAAAGTGATGGTGGTCGCCCCGGCGTCGACTATCGATATGACAATAAAGTCAGGAAAAAAAATACCAATTGAGAATCGTCCCTCGAATGAGATTATGACTTTTGAAACATCTAAAACTGTCGCAAATCAAATTGAAATACTAAATCCCGCTTTTGATATTACCCCGTCATCATTAGTTGATTACATCGTCACAGAAAAAGGAATTATTCATAAACCAAATGCAGAAAAAATGCACGCAATTTTCGGTTAAAGTTATATAAAAATCAGTCGTTTGAAAGTAGAAATTTAGTAGGGGAAAACTCCATATTGTGTTAAAATTTTCTCTTTAAAATTACTAAAAAATAAAGGATTTATTTACCTCATATTTGGATATTTATGTCTCAACCTGATCTCGCAAAAACATCCTCACCAGTCATCATAGAAGAAGAAATGCGAAAGTCCTACATGGAATACGCAATGAGCGTTATTGTAGGTCGTGCTCTACCTGATGTACGCGATGGCCTTAAACCAGTTCATCGTAGAGTGCTATTTGCTATGAAAGAGATGGGCAATGATTGGAATAAAGCCTATAAAAAATCAGCACGAGTTGTTGGTGACGTCATTGGAAAATATCACCCTCATGGCGATACTGCTGTATATGATACTATTGTGAGAATGGCGCAACCATTTTCTCTGCGTTATATGCTTGTTGATGGACAAGGTAATTTTGGTTCTATAGATGGTGATGCACCAGCTGCAATGAGATATACCGAAGTTAGAATGTCGCGTGTCGCACATGAAATTCTAGAAGATATAGATAAAGACACGGTAGAATTTTCTCCAAATTACGATGGCTCAGAACACGAACCTGTAGTACTACCAACACGAATACCCAATTTACTTATCAATGGTTCAAGTGGTATCGCTGTTGGTATGGCAACAAATATTCCCCCACACAACTTAACGGAAGTTATTAATGGGTGTCTCGCATTAATCAAATCACCAGAAATCAGTATAAAAGATTTAATGCAATATATTCCAGGTCCTGATTTTCCAACTGCAGGAATAATTAATGGCTCATCAGGAATCAAGGATGCTTATGAAACTGGGCGCGGTAGAATCGAAGTTCGTGCCAAAAGTAAAATTGAAGAAAGCGACTCTGGAGATAAAATTATTATAAGCGAACTTCCTTATCAAGTTAATAAAGCACGCTTATTAGAAAAAATAGCCGAATTAGTTAAAGAAAAGAAAGTAAGTGGTATACGCGAGCTTCGCGATGAATCAGATAGAGATGGGATGCGAGTTGTAGTTGAACTGCGCCGAGGGGAGGTAGCAAAAGTAATTTTAAACAATTTGTATAAAATGACTCAAATGCAATCAGCTTTTAGTGTTAACACTGTCGCATTAGTTGATAGTAAGCCTCAGGCAAATTTAAATTTGAAACAACTTCTCGAGCATTTTATTAAACATCGCAGAGAAATTGTTACTAAAAGAACTATCTTTGAATTACGTAAGGCAAGAACACGTGCACATATATTAGAAGGACTAGCAGTCGCGCTAGCAAATATTGATCCTGTTATTAAGTTGATAAAAAAATCCATTAATCCAGCAGAGGCAAAAGCAGAACTCCTTAAAGTGGTTTGGAAATCAGATATTGTTGTTGAGATGACAGAAGATGCAGGTTCAGAAATATCTAGACCTGATAATCTAAGAGATGAATTTGGTATTCATAAAGATGGCTATCATTTATCTCCTGAACAGGCACAAGCAATTTTAGAGTTACGTTTACAAAAATTAACAGGTCTTGAAAAAGATAAAATACTTAAAGAATATAAAGAATTATTAGAAAGAATTATTGATCTGCTCGATATTTTGTCTAGACCAGACAGATTAATGAAAGTTATTCATGATGAATTAAAAGATGTACAAGAGCGCTATGGAGATGAACGTAGAACAAAGATTGAAAGCAATCAAAAAGATTTAAGTATGGAGGATTTGATAACAGAAGAGGATGTTATTGTAACATTGTCTCATGCGGGTTATGTAAAATCACAGCAAACTAATGTTTACAAGTCACAACGTCGAGGCGGAAGAGGGAAGACCGCAACTTCAGTTAAGGATGAGGATTTCATAGATAAGTTATTTATTGCGAGCACACACGACACACTGCTATGTTTTTCAAGTAGAGGTAAACTTTACTGGCTAAAAGTATATGAATTACCGCAAGCAAGTCGCACCGCACGCGGTAAACCAATTATTAATTTATTACCTTTAGAAGAAGGCGAACAAATTAATGCAGTATTAGCAATAAGAGATTATGTTGAAGACAAATTTGTATTTATGGCAACTGCAGATGGAACTGTTAAAAAAACGTCACTGATTGAATTTTCACGACCAAGACCTAGCGGTATAAGAGCAATTGAATTAGTCGATGGGAATAAACTTATTGGCGTTGAGCTTACCGATGGTAAGCACGACATTATGTTATTTAGCGATGCTGGAAAAGTTGTTAGATTTCCTGAGTCCCATGTACGCTCTATGGGGAGAACCGCTAAGGGTGTGCGTGGTATTCGTTTGAATAAGTCTCAGAAAGCTATTTCATTAATCATTATAGAGGGAAAACAATTTTCTATATTAACCGCTACCAAGAATGGCTATGGTAAACGGACGAAAATTGTAGATTTCCCACAAAAATCAAGGGGTGGCGTTGGAGTGATATCTATACAAGTTACAAAAAGAAATGGCCCTGTAGTTAGTGCAGTTGCAGTCGAAAATGATGATGAAATAATGCTTATAAGCGATCAAGGCACGTTAATTAGAACACCAGTAAAAGATATTTCAATATTTGGCCGTAATACCCAGGGCGTTAGATTGGTAAATCTAAGTGAACTGGAACAATTAGTTGGTATCGAACGTATTATCGAATATGGTGACAGTTGAGGCTTACTATGAGTAAAGCAAAAAAACTCGAAGAATTACGAGAGAAAATTGACTCTTTAGATAAAGACATACTAAAGATTATAAGTGAGCGTGGACAAATAGCTCAAGAAATTGCGAAGGTTAAAACTGATTCTTCAGAGCCTCATAATTTTTATCGTCCTGAACGTGAAGCGCAGATCTTACGAAAAATAATTGAAAATAATAAGGGCCCGCTTTCAGAAGAGGAGATGGTTAGGTTGTTTAGAGAAATTATGTCGGCATGTTTAGCTTTAGAGCAAGTTTTGGATATTGCTTATTTGGGTCCAGAGGGAACATTTACACAAACCGCAGCATTAAAGCATTTTGGCAGTTCGGTTAACACTTCAGCGTTTGGCACTATCGATCAGGTGTTTAGAGAGGTTGAATCAAATGCCTCGCATTATGGCGTAGTTCCAATTGAAAACTCGATTGAAGGTATTGTTAATCACACACTTGATATGCTGAACCACTCTAGCTTAATGGTTTGCGGTGAGGTGGAATTAAGAATTCATCACCATTTATTAAGCAAGAATGAAACTATCGATGAAATAAAGAAAGTTTATTCTCATCAACAATCTTTAGCACAATGTCGTGGTTGGTTGGACACTTACTTACCCAAGGCTGAGCGTATATCCGTTACTAGTAATGGAGAAGCTGCAAATATTAGCAGTACTAAAAGTAATGTAGCTGCTATTGCGAGTGATTCGGCAGGCAAGTTGTACGAATTAAAAAAGCTCGCGACTAACATAGAAGACGAATCTGATAATACAACACGTTTCTTAGTGATTGGTAAAGCGCCATGCCCAAAATCTGGGAATGATAAAACTTCTTTAATTTTTTCTGCCGCTAATAGGCCTGGCGCATTACACAAAATGCTTGGATGCTTTGCTAAAAATAGCGTAAGTATGACACGCATTGAATCTAGGCCATCTAGACGCGAAATGTGGGATTATGTTTTTTTTGTTGATATCGAGGGGCATGCTGATGATGATTCAGTTAAGAAGGCGCTTAGCGAACTAGAAGAGCACGCAGCAATGGTTAGATTATTGGGCTCATATCCAAGAGCTGTGTTATAGGGTTTATCATGTCCTGTGATTTGTTTTCGTTAGCTACATCTGGTGTTTCGGGGCTTACCCCATATCGTCCTGGAAAATCAATTGAGCAATTACAAAGAGAGATGAATTTAGATGAAGTCGTAAAGCTTGCATCTAATGAAAATCCACTAGGACCTAGTCAGATTGTTCTAGATGCAATTAGCGCAACAAAAGATTTGTCTCGTTATCCAGATGGAGACGGTTTTAACCTAAAGAAAAGATTAGCTAAAAAACATAATCTTAAAGTTGAAAATATTACATTAGGCAATGGTTCCAATGATATTCTAGAGATGGTAACACGTGCTTTTGTTACAACTAATCACGAAGTAATTTATTCCCAACATTCTTTTGCAGTATATCCACTAGTCACACAAGCTGTGGGTGCTAAGCATGGGGTAATTCCAGCAAATGGTTGGGGGCATGATTTAGATGCAATGCTAAGTTCTGTTAATAATAAAACAAGACTCATATTTATTGCGAACCCAAACAATCCAACTGGCACTTGGGTTGATAGTAATAATCTTAGAAATTTACTTGAAAAAATTCCGGATAATATAATTGTTTTAGTTGATGAAGCATATTTTGAGTATGCTAGAACTGAAGAGAAGTATCCAGATTGTAGTCAATGGGTAAATGATTTTGATAATTTGATCGTTACTCGAACCTTTTCAAAAGCATATGGTTTGGCAGCACTAAGAATTGGATATTCATTATCTCATCCGGATATAGCGAATCTTTTAAATAGAGTAAGACAGCCATTCAATAATAATTCACTTGCCTTAATTGCTGCTGAAGTTGCATTACAAGATACGCAATATATAAGAAAAAGTATTGAATTAAACAGCGATGAAATGAATAAATTAATCCAAGCTTTTGACAATATGGGGTTGGAATACATTCCCTCAAAAGCTAATTTTATATGTGTAGATTTTAAACAACCATCATTAGAAATTTATCAAAATTTGCTTAAAGCTGGTGTTATTGTTAGGCCTATTAGTGATTATGGTATGCCAAATCATTTACGGATTAGTATTGGATTGGAGCACGAAAATGAAAAGTTTATTAACGAATTAGATAAAATAATAGCGAAGTAGAAAGTAATGCTTATTAGACATTTATCAATAATTGGAGTGGGCCTTATTGGCGGTTCGCTTGCACGTGCGTTAAAAAAAGCGAAGCTTGTTGAGCATGTAACTGGCTGTAATCGTTCTGAGGATACAATGAAAAGAGCCCTTAAATTGGGCGTTATTGATGATTATTCAAAAAATATTTCACAAGCAGTAAAAGGCGCTGATGTTGTTGTTATCGGGACGCCTCTGTCTGTATCCGAAAAAATATTGCCGAATATTGCTGAAAGCGTATCAACTAAGACTATCATAACTGATGTAGGTAGTGTTAAAGGAGGTATCGTTAATGCCGCTAGAGAGTCTCTAGCCAATAAATTTTGTAATTTCGTACCTGGACATCCAATAGCCGGAACTGAAAAAAATGGAGTAGAATATTCATTCGAAGATTTATTTGTTAACCATCGTGTCATTCTCACGCCTTTAAAAGAGACATCGCCAGATGCATATAAACTTATTTCCGAAATGTGGGAATCAGTAGGCGCAGAGGTTATTGACTTAGATGTTCAGTATCACGATGAAGTGCTAGCTGCAACAAGTCATTTGCCACATATGCTCGCTTATGCTTTAGTCGATTGCTTAGCTGGAATGCAAGAGAGAGATGAAATTTTTAAATATGCGGCTGGTGGTTTTGCTGATTTTACTCGAATTGCATCCAGTAATCCTGAAATGTGGCATGATATTTGTTTTTCAAATCGTGATGCATTAGTTCAAACATTAAATATATTTTCAGAACATATTGATCAATTAAAGGTAGCGATTAATAAATCTAATAGTAATGAGCTTTTAAAAATATTTAGACGCGCAAAAGAAGCAAGAGATAAATTTAATAAAGAAGAAAATGATAAAATATAATCTCCCGATAAATTTAATATAATGTTAAAAGATAGTGTTAATTTTCGTGTTCATCCATCTCCTTCAATATCAGGGAAAGCAGTAATTCCTGGCGATAAATCAATATCACATCGAGCTATAATTTTGTCAGCTATCGCAGATGGCGATTCAAAAATTAATAATTTTTTACAAGGCGATGACACATTAGCAACAATTGATGTATTTAAAAAAATGGGAGTTGATATTAAAAATAATGAAAATTTTATTAAAGTCAAAGGAGTTGGACTTCATGGATTATATGCCGATGATCCAATATTTGATTTTGGTAATTCTGGTACATCTGTCAGATTACTTGCTGGTTTACTGTCCGCTCAGGATTTTGATTCTCACTTAATCGGCGACGAATCTTTGATGAAGAGGCCAATGCTTCGAGTGATAAAGCCATT
>CEUA01005563.1_pt1 | contig 16179 bp, 20 predicted proteins | sample 361541 | NCBI WGS metagenome assembly CEUA01 (sample SAMEA2623079, study PRJEB7988) | marine metagenome | isolation source: saline water (ENVO:00002010), including
TCTGTCCGTTTGAAGGCATCTTACCTGTTAATTTTTTAATTTCGTTTCTTGTGCTGGCAAACAAATTAGTCGTTCTAGTTTGAGCATCTTCCGTCCCATGAGACATTGCCGCACCTGCTAATTTTTCTAACAGCTGTGCTGAAATATAGTTGTTTTGTGCCTTGGAAACATTAATCATAGCTGAATCATAAGATTTTAATAACGTAACCAAACCGTTTCGTTGTTCTTCTGTCCAGCTTCCTATGTTCCCTGCTCCTTTTTTTCCACTCCCTATTGTCATATTTTTAGTTAAGATTTTTTCAAGAAATTCTTTGCGTTTTAATGCGGCCTGTTCTGTAGTCATTGTTTTGGGCCTGATCGCTCCTTTATCATCTTTTATTCGATAAAATCTATTGGCAACTTCCTGCATAACAAGAGCTACATCATATTTATGCAAAAGATTGTTTGCGTTGCGTGTTCCTATAAATTGTCTTCTCAACCCAATTGCAGTAGTAAACCTTTTATATTGCGGAGAAAGACGAACAGCTTCGAAAGGTTCTCCTTCTCGAACTAGTGACATAACTTCACCATATCTTTGAGTAATTAATTCACCGTTAGATTTATTAGCTTGATTAAATTCAGCTTTCTTTTCTGCATTATCAATATAACTGTGGTGTTGACGAATACGTTCTATTCCATATTTCCGAACAGAGTCCCGTACATTTGGATCAACATTTTCTATTGTTGCATTAAGCTGAAGAGTGGCGGCTTCCATAAATGTTTGCGCTTTTGACATCCCCGTTTTAGGAGAATCGTAAGTCATTTCACCTGCTAGTGTTTGAAATCGATTAGCTAAATCAATCTCAACTTCACTCCCATACCTAGTATATAAAGCATTTTGATACGCTTCACCATAGAAGGTGTTATCACTAGGTATTGAGTCAGGTAATATGGGCTCACCATGTTCATTACGACCAAGTTTAGCAGATGCCGCATCAAGCGTTCCTTCTTTTATTCGTTCTTTCTTTCCTTCTTGAAAAGCCATCTCGCCAATAGTGTCTAAAACCCGAGCGGCTCCTAACATACTGTTAGCCTGTATATTCGCTACTCTGTTAATTCCTGACGTATCTACACCTGCAATTGGTGTAACTTTGCTTTGACTTACATATGGTTTTATAGCCATTATCCTTCTTTCGTTACTTTATGGGCTTTATATCCACCCGCCATAAGAGTACCAGCAGGTTTCAGCCAAGCTGTTTTGCCCATTGCTCGATATGAATCACCTGTAATGTCTGATATTTTTGCTTGCTTCGCATAACGATCTGTTTTTATCTGACCTAAAAGCCTAATGCTGTCGACATCTGATTTTAATTCATCTTCTGAATCATTTTCTATTGCTAGAAATGACTTACTTGAATAGGGGTCATAAGATGTTGACGATATATTAGATGATTGTAAGGCCGCAAATTGTTTAAGCCTCGACCTTTCAGTCTGCGTAGCTTCCAAGCTTGCCAAAGATGCATTGGTAGAATCGATCTGAGCTTTTATACGTGCTGTTTTAGCTCCAGCTTTCGCTTGTGTTGATGCCGCCGCATACTGAGCACCCGCACTTGCAACCGCTGATGCCATTACAACATATTCCCAACTCATGCTAATATCTCCTTCCAAATACTGAGGATTGTTCCCTTGAGAGGAGCCGTTTGTGTAATAGTCACTTGGGCATCACGCGACCAACCACCACCATAAAACTGATACGTTCCTGTTACTGCTGACGGGCTGGTGCTAAGATCGTCATCAACCTGACGAATAAGAAATTCCTGACCATTTACTGCAAAGTTAGCGGTGTCGTAAACTTCAACAATAATTTCACCAACCATCTTTTGCGATCCACGCAAAGAACCATTCGGCCCCTGAATGTTAGCTGGCATATCAATAATCTTACGAGTAAAATTCAAACCAGCAACAGGAGCCGTACCAGTTTCGTTTAAGGTAATACGCCCCGTAGATGCTACGGTAAAATCTCCATGATAAATATTACTATCAACACAAGAGACACTTGAATTAAGAAGGTGAGATAAGCCGCCCCATATATTGCCAGAGACATTACTTAATGTTGCGGAGCAATCTACTGTTTTAAGAAAATTAAATTTCTCTAAATAATAAACCTGTTGATAAGTCTGTGCTGATACAGCCAATCGTGTAGAATCAGATGTTTCAATTGTCAGCAAACCTGTTGGGCTACTTTCTGTAATTGTAACAATATTAGCACTAGGGTTAGCCACAGTAAATAAACTGTGATTATTGATAGTAGTATATATATTATCCGCGGTTGTATCGTTGTTTGAATAGGGTCGCCACCCTGTACTTTCTGATGGAGATGACCCGCTAGAAGCTTCTGATGTAAAGGTATATGCAGTACCATCTGCTATGGTAATAGTTATTGTTGTACCAACAGCAATATTTGCATAATCAGTAACCGTGATTGTTCCATTTTCTCGTACATTTTTATTATCACGTTTAACAGAAACAAAGATTTCACCATTTAATTCTGTTACACTTTCAAAATCACCAGTTGTTTCCCATGGAAACCATGCCGCGATCTTCTCTGATCGAACAGAATGATAAATAGAAATGTTGCCATTGTTGTTTACAATAACATTAAACTGCTCTGGTCCTGTATCATTTCCGTAGAATACCTCTTGATCCTGTACGTCATCAATCATGTCATTTGACACCAAACTGATCGGTTCAGCGGTATAAGATTGCTGAAGGTCATTCCACAGCAATTCTCGCACGACTTTCCCCGTATCCTGTATAAAGAGCGTAGCGCCATCGTAGCGCTTAGGAGGGGCTTGTGCGCTACCATAGGGTACCGAGAAGCGAGGATTGAAGTTAGAAGGGCTTACAGGAGTCGTATTTGACTCCTGAACGTAATAAACACCACTATCTGTGAAAACAGTGAGGTGTCGACCAGAGTGAAGGTGAAGTATTTCAGAAACACTATCTGATCCTAACGGTGCTTGGATGCTCTCTGCATCAAGCCCAGTTCCAACATTAAAGTTGAAGAAGGCGTTCGACTGCGACGAAAATAAATGGGAGGGCAAATCTCTGGAGCCACCAAACCACAATCTACGAGGGTGGAACGCACACGATTTAGCATACCCTCTCGCCGCTGAAAAAACATTTTCGTCCCAATCGGTATCGGCAGATGTTCCCGACAGCGTTTCCCGGACCGTAACGGTAACATGGGTGGTATCGGTAAAACCTGTGACATCACATTCTTTTCCTTTATATCGAATGATTGATCCAACATGAGCAGAGACAAAAGAAGCAGCGGAAGCTGTCAAAGTAACTCCACTGCCTGACGTTGCACTGGGTGTCAGTGTCGTACTATCGTCAGCAAATTTATAAAACGGCTGATACCGGGGATAACCAGAACTATGAGACTCAAATGCATAAGCGGCAATCGTAAACGTCGTTGCCCCTGTACGAAGTAATTTCTGCATTGCGAAGTCTTCATGAGTAATAATCGTTGTATCGCCAGCTGAGGTTAAACGCATCTCCCACATAGTCGTTGCGCTCCACGGCTGGGATGTCAGGGTCTGCAACAAGCTCCCAGCAGAATTAAATATCTTTAGTTCAGTATTTGAGAACGCAAAGATATACAGCTGTGTGTCATTAAAGCGCAGTTTTTCAAGGCGTGTATGTCCAGTTAATGTCGCAACATAATCTGAGCCAGGTCGACGACGAGCTCCTCCTTGAACCAAAGGGGAGTTGTTAAGAAGATTTTCTCCTGAGTTATTATACACACCAACATCAGCGCGTGACATCATACGAGGATCAAGTTGACCAGATGAGAAGTTGGTTTGGAAAGTTGTTGCTCTTAAAGGCATAGTCTACCTCCGAGCAATAATAAAACGGCTTGTCGTAATTGCGTGGGTTGTGTCAGCCTGACCATCCTGACTTCTAGCCTTACGTAACGCAAATTCAGCCTGTTGTTGAAAGGTGTCAGCCATATCAGGCTTTCCCGCCACCGACATCGCAAAGATGCTGGCAAGCTTTAATTCAGCGGCATACCTGAAATATGGAGGCCAATCCTGTTCCAGTGCCCGAAAAATATAATTCATTGTCAGGATATTGTTTTCGTCATAATTGCAGTACACTTTGTCTGCATAGACTTCATAATCAATGTCTTTATCATTAACCGTTACACGGCGTATCAATAAAGCTTCTGTTGGTTTTTGCCATGCATCAGACCAGATCGACTCTGGTGTATCTGAAACATGGGACAGATCAGCCTGTGTCGTTGCAAACGACCACGGTGTATCTGTTAGAATATCTTCAATTGCCTCATCATAGATATGTTCGGCAACTATCGCTCCGCGACTGCTTCCGTCAAAAGCCGCAATAGGATCAGCCCCAATAAGAACCAATCCTTTTGATGCAACAGCAATATCAGTAGTCGCTACACTCATTTATATACTTTCAGGAACAGGCGGGACTCAGGCCAAACCAGAGAGTCATATGAGAAAAACCCTCGCCCCGCCATACTCCGGCGTGGAGTTCTAATCGCCGTCCGTTACAACTATCGCCGTTCCATCCGAAACGTCGACGGCTGTGCCATTGTTCGATAGCACCCACATTAATGTTCCAGCAGTAACAGAAGTAGGGGTAGCCACTGTGCCACCAACTTGCTGTTGTATAATTAAATCACCAACATTCAGAAAATCTACTGCGCTGTTGAAATAAGCCGCTGAATTGACCGTTGCCGCGGTATCAAGTGAACGGTAGAAATAAATATTAAAACCGCCTCCTGATCCCATTTTGACAAGACCTGCCGCACTATAAGCCATGATTCAAATCTCCTTTATCAAGCACTGTTGTAAACACGCTCAATGCAAGCCGTATCATCGATAAGACCAGCACCATGCGACATTTTAGCCATGACCTGATTGGAATCATACTCAGCAAGATAATCTATCCGCTGTGAGTAATCCTGACCGATTGCATGACCAGTTGAAGAACGATGATAGTAGAAGCACTTAGCATCGCTAGAGCCGTCAACAGGTAAGTTTTCATGTGGGAACCAGTTAAAGCCCAACCACTTCTTAGCTGTTACGCCTTCAAACCAAAGCTGTTCACTTGGTACATAATCAGCGTTTGAAAACTCATCAAGATCGAGCAGATCGCCCCAAGCTTCCCAGCAAACACAAGCATAAAGCTCACCATCGAAAGGAATAGAAGCATTACCAAAGTCTTCCATAATTCCGATTGGTGTAGCCGCCGCAGAAAATGTTTCGGCGGTACTTACGTTGTTACTGTTAGCTGACGCATCCATAGCTGTGAGTATGATAGTATCGGTATCTTGACCCATAGCCGCCGCGATATTCTTAGCTTGAACACCACGCTCGTCATGTTGGATTTTTAACTCATCAAGATCGTCAATCATTACTGATGCATAACGGTCTTGTAGAGAAACTTCGACAGGTGCATGGGAAGCTTCAGAACGAGGAACCTTGCCGTTTCGGGCTTTAGTTCCAACGTCTACGTTTCCAATAACCTGAAAAGTAGTAGATTCACCAGTAATACCAGCTTTGGTACGAATGGTGTTACGCAGTTTGGAACCCATTTGTTGGTATTCCATATGCGCCTCAGATTCAAATTGCTTAACAAATGAATCATTAATATCTGGAAAAGCCATTGCTATCCTCCAAATCGTTGAACACAAGAGTTAAAGTTAATTCGGGTGTCGTCGGATTCGTAGGACGGGTATCCATAAAGGGCCGCTTTCCGAAACTTCAGGCCGAGGGTTACGGTAAAAAAATGACCTGCCAATAACGACAGGTCAACGGACAGAATAAAAAATGTCCAAGTTACACAGGGAGAATTATTGAGTTAATGCCGCAAAACCAGCTTCCACACGCTTTACATAAGCATCTTCACGATGTCTGGGATCACGATAACGTGGGTCTTTCTGCATGGTTTGAAGCTCTTCTAGGGTTAGTGCCCCTTGTTTTTTCTCATCACCACCATCAAGTGTCGCACCAGATGTTTTGTCGATGAGCTCCTCCATCGCCATAATAAACTCACCTGATGTTGCCTGACCAACAACCGCCGTATAAGCATTTTCAGAGAGATTTGCTTTAGACCACATATCAACACGCTCAATCCGGGCTTGTGCATTTTCACCAAGTTTGGCGGCTTCAGCTTTTTTGTCTGGCATCATCGCCATTTCATTGGCGACATAGAGACTGACCACTTTGTTATATTGTTCAGGTGATAAACCAATTTCATGAGCAAGTTCCCCAAATTCTTTTAACTGGGCGTTTTCCTTATCCATTTCAAACTTGGCACCTTCAGGAATAAGTTCAGGATTTGGCTCAAAAACATAATCAGCCGCCGTTTCTGGAACATCCTTTCGCCTATTCGTTTCTAATTTTTTGGTAATTTCAGCTTCTAAGTCTTCATTTTTTTTACCAAAAGCACTGGCTATCTCATTATAACCTTTGCTTAATTTCTCAATATCTGTCTCACCACGCTCGGCGTTCCAGTATTTTTCAGGCACATATTCAGGCCGTGAAGCCGTTTCAGTATTAACCTCTTCAGTTGCTTCAGCTGGTGCTTCAGCCTCTACTGCACCTGCACTATCGTCATTCATCGCCAGAGTCCTTTCCTTGTTCTACACGGTTTTCAATTTCAGCGACAATAAATCGCTGACCTTCCATATGCATAAGGGTATCTGGCGTAATGCCCGGACCCCCTACACTATAAATACTGATCTGTTTGAGATGATTGAGAACAGCCTTACCTGAACCTTTGGTAAATGTTGCCCTGTACATCTTATTTAATTTTATTGATTCCTCTGACTCAACACGCCGTTGTTTCATTAAGGCATTAACTCCCTTATCTGTGATACCATTTCACCACCACCACCTTGAGCCATTGCTTCTCCAGTTTGCTGGGTAAGTTGCTGGCGTTTCTCTTCATCCATCAGAACATCAGGATCGACCTCGTACCAAGGCGCAAGCTTTTCAGAAAACTTGGTAGGATCAACAATTGTCTGAACTGTTGCAGGGCCGAATAACTCACCAATTGTTCTTACATAATTAATATGCTGTGAAATATCTTCATTGCGCTGGGCTCTCATCATTGGAGAGACAGCACGAATCTGAATCTCCCGACCGTCAATCTGGGGAAGCGTAATCCTTCCCTGCTTTTTCAGGATATATAAAACCCGCTTCATTAAAGGCAGAACCAGTTCAGCTTGCAGTCTGCCATAGGTACTTCCCAATTGTCTGGAGAGCTCACCCATACGCTCGGCAACCTCTGTTGCACTGATTGGTGTACCTTCCCTGCGTCCCAATGTCTCATTGTAAAGAGCTCGATTAATGTTGTGACGCATATCATTAAGCACCAGCTGGGCAACATCGAAACTACCCGGGAATTGCAGGGCTTCCAATCCTCTGCTTCCTGCTGATCTGGGAATGACGGTGCCAGGTATCATACGAATGTTGGCAGGGTTCAACACGCCGTCATCATCCCCCTGCCATACACCCGAAACTGCCAGTTCCGCATTTTCTAAAATAAGCTGAACCGTCAAGTTGCACGTTTTAATTGCACTTAAAGCATTATAAATTGGACCTCTACCATAAATTTCACCTGCGGTTTTAGCCCAGCGAAAAGAGACCCACGGATTTGAGCCTATCCCTGAATAGGTTTCACTATAAATTTTATGCTCACTGGATTTAAGATAAACGCAGTAGTGATGGGTTTCATCAATCTCTGCCCAATCGCGATAGCAAACCTCAGAAATCGTTATTTCTTTATGTGGTTCTTTATCGAGCAAGCCCCGAAGCTCTGTATTGAAGGTCGCTTCGGGCCATATGGTCTTGATATTGTCAACCCGGACAACCCGTTTACGATACTGAGCTCCAATTGAATCGTAAGGACCACGTTCCAGAGCAACATGGCTCAATGGAACAGCATTAAATTTGAGAGGATTGACCGCATCCCCTTCCTCAATGGTCATATTCCCCGTGCCAATGCCAACATCAAGCATAGCCTCATGGACTTCTTGGCTAAAATTAGAATTATTGATGACTTCAAAAGCGTAGTCAGTAACCTCATCAAGTTCGCCCTGCAAGGTTGCCAACTGTTTGTCATCGAGCTCACCAACTGCCGCGGGTGCAGGTTCTAATCGTGTCCACCTTGAATTATTGGGGACAATTCCCTGTACCATGCGTGATGCAAACTCCTGAGTTCCAACAATAGCAGTCTCATCAAAGATTAATTCATCAGCACGCTGACCGGGAGACAGATTTGTAAAACCATTATGACCGGGAAGACAGTAATCATAACAATCACCCCAGATAGGTTCCCACAAACGGCGCAAAGAAAGTGCACGTTCCTCGCCTTCTACAACTTCTCTAATTGTTTTCATTGCCATTACGCAAATCCTCTATAACCACTACTCATTAAACTGTTTTGCCCAGCATATCTTCGTCGTGACTGTGCCAGAGGATCAACTTCTTCCTCTTGGATATTTGGTTGCTGTGGAGACAACAAACTTGCTTTTTGTTTTGGTGCTTTTGGTACAGAAGAGGGCAAAGGTGAATCATTGCCATAATCAATATCTCCGTCAGGAGGATTATCATATCTGCCGGGAAAAGCTGGGTCTTTTCCTGCCATTAATCCTTCAGGAACATCTTTTGTATTTTCAGTCGTATAGACATTACGATTACCCGTTCCACTATCACCACGATTAACCGTGACACCATCACTGGCTCTTATGGTAATTGAGCCATGACCAGCGCTTTCACTCATTTTATTACCAGCCGCACCTAATAGTGTACTTGCCGCAAGACCAAGCGGTCCCCCAAAAGCCAGACTGCCTAGCACCCGACCAACAACACCAAGAGGTGTTGCGGTGATGGACGGTTCTTGATTAAAATCCAAAGCACTGCCCTCTGTTGGAGCAAATTCTGGCCGACTATAAGTTTCTACTGACTCCCTTTGCCCTGTGATGACGTTATCAAACATACGTTCACCCGTATCAGGGTCAGGCATAGCCGATAAGGCCGCACTAACACGCCTGTCATTTTCTGAATGTTCAGCAGGTGTGGCACTTCCTAGAAAAGAACCAACGGGATTGACGTTAGACTGACGTTCACGACCTTGGTCGTCATAAGCACTGGCAACATCATCGAAACCGCCACCCGATTCACTTCCTGAACTATCACCCATTATGCTGTTCCTAATTTATTGTCATCATACCCACGATACCCAGCCGACATAAGAGATCGCGCACCACGAAGGCGTTTTGATCTGGCGGTTTTTTCTTCTGCCAGAGCTTGTTCCTGTTTTAAAAGACGAGCTTCCTCTTCTTTTTTCAGGCGGGTTAATTCAGGGTCTTCCTGTTGAACAACAGGCTTTTCATCGCTTCCAAAAAAATCCATTACGTTTCTCCTGCTCGAACATGACTGAACCGCCGCGATTTCTCAACGCACAGAATAATTGATAAGGGGTTACAGCAGGACATAATTGCAAACCGAGCAAGTGCTTTGCCCAAGTGACACAATAGATTGGCATCCTGAAATTAAGAGCAAGACCATCGCGATACTCAGACTCATAAGAAACCATCCCGCCGCTTTGAGAGGCTTGATGGAATAACGCCTCAACCTTCTCTCCCCGTAATAGTTCGATATGAAGACGAAAGCCAAGCCACTCACAAAGTATCCAGCAGTCCATATTAGGATCATACCGCATTGCATAAACGTGCTTATATCCATCTCTACAAATCCACCTCCAAGGTAAGGGGAGGGGTCGGGTCGTATTTCGAAAACCTACATACCATATGTAGCCCTTGACCCCCTCCGTTGATTTCTTTGTCGATTCCAAAATCCTGACTCCGGTTTAATGTTGACTTGTTTGAATGATCTGCCGCCATGAAGAATGTTTTTGCCTTCCCCCGCGCCAATTGCCATGTACTGAAGGGCATCATGAGGGTGTGAATATTTATTTTTATTGGGTTTATCCTCGTATCTGGCATCACCTGAGACAGATAAACGGCGATACTGGTAGCCAGAACGGAAGCCTTGGCGCAATGTCTTGCAACTCGGGTCTAATAACAGCCCCGGCTGTCCATCAACCATACGGTTGAGCATCCCCTCGATGGCTTCTATCCGTACAACAGGATCATTGGTGTTGGTGGGCAGGGCCACGATGCCGTTAGATCGTAGGATTTGAAAGGGTGTGGTTTCGTCCGTTTGGGCGCGCTGATCCCCAGCAGGATCACCGTAGAAATTAAAGCGATCAGGCCCAAAACCCGGAAAATGTCTTTTAATTTCATATTTTAAAGTCTCCGCAAAGCGAACCGTGCCCATATCAGTGGTCACAAGTTCTCGTAAGATATTCCATCTGCCATCAGGTCTGCGCTGACCAAAGATTGCAGAGGGTGTTAGACCAAAATCAATGCCCACATAGATGTCTAGGCTTTCAATTGGGATCAAACTCTCTGGGGCAACATGAACATCGTCATTAAATGTAGGATAAACCCGCCTTCCTTCATCAATTGAACCCAATCGGTTCATGACATAGACATCAATCCAGCTTTTCGTCTTACCTTTAATGATATTGTTGTAATAATCAGGGGTTAAATTGTCCGTATTCTCTGATTCAGGGTTCATTTCATAGCCTAGAATGGTCTTTCCTGTGCTATCAAACTTCTCAATCATACCAGATGGCTGGGTAAAGAAGGTCCAGTTGCTTGGTTTCTGCAACATGGCTGCTTCTTCCCTTGGAATATAGTCTGGAATAGGGCTTTCTCCCGCCATAATGGGCCACCAGTGGTCATCGGTTGGCGCATTGGTATCAGCGATTACCCCATACCAAGTCGGCCCCCCATCCTTCATAGAAGGGTACCTGCCGCACCTCATTGTGCACCCATCAACCACAGATTTGCTGATTTCTCTGGCCTCATTGATCCATACCCCTGTCAGATCAAGAGATAACAGCTTGTCTACATCGTCAGGGCGATCCAATGCCAGGAAAATTACCTCACATTCTATCGCACCAATCTTGATATTGTGGGTAAAAGGTACAGACCAGTTGAATTTACCAAAGATATGTTCAGGAAACCACTCAAGCCAAGTCTTTACCGTGGTTGTCTTCAGCTGAGGATTGGTATTACGGATTATCGCGAAGCGTGTTCGCTTGACTCCATCTTGTCCTGCAACTTGTTCAGACGCTCTACGAAATATCTCGACACAGCAAGCAGAGGAGGTACCACTTCCCACAGGACCACGTATACCGCGGAAGTAACTTTCATCTTTAAGAAATGTTTTAAGGACTTCACCTGCTGGCGTATAATTAAATTCATAACTCACTCCACAAGACCTCTATCTACTGCCTGTTGTACAGTTTTCTCGCGTACTTTAGGCCCAATGGATTCAATCCACCTATCAAGCTCCCAATCAGATACCTCATGACGCTTGGTACGGACCTTAAACATCTGACGAAGCACCTTGCGGAGCCTCATCAAATCCTCATGCCGGAGTTCTGAGCAAAAGCTCATTACTTTTTCTTTTTAGGTTTGGCTTTGGGTTTCTCTGCCTTCTCAGCAAGAGACTTGTCTAATATTTTATTCGCCTTACCACGACCATCAGACAAAGAACGATGAGCATCGTCTACAGTAGACTCAAACTCATTAACCAACTCCTCTAACTTATTCCCCTGAGGAGAACCATCAATAGAACGATGAAGGCGCTTACTTAACTTTATCATTCGCTTCTTTAAAGAACCAATATGCATATGATCTAACTCCAAGCATTTAAAAAATAATTCAAACATCGAAGGAGTATTAATTACAAAGAAGAGGAACTTAGTACACGCACAGGATGAAAGTGCTTTTTTTTAAGAAAATTGAGTGAGTGGGACATATACTCGCAATGACAGGTAGTTTTTAACCCCCCCTACCTCTACTCGAGGTTGATACGTATACTAACGTCACCTTGTACCTGATGTATAGAGCGATCGGGTGGCTTGAACCCTGTACGATCGAGAATGGAATCACTCGCTTGTAGCTGTACGTACTCAGACTTACCTTGTCTCGCTAACTTAATGAGTGTGTTACTGGCTATTGCACTGGCTCTGGTAAGACGTTCACCTACCTTCTGCTGTAATACCTCCTGAACATATGGATCATTCATGGCCTGTACTACAGAAGACCTGTTACAATTCAATGCTCTAGCTGTTGCCGAGTGCCCATCACCTGTTGCGACAACGTGCTCTATCATCTGTAACCTCAACGGTGATAATTGTTTCTTTCTTATTTCTTTTTGCTGTAACTTATTGAGATATGGTTCGGGCATATGCGTCACTCCTATTCAGGATCGTCATTCCCCCTCCGGGGGATATATAAGGGGGATTTACATAAACCTGTCAAGTCCAATTCGGTTGTTAATAATGAAGCTTTGTTGCAACTGGTTTGGTGTGCTGTCGAGATGTACGCCTTAGTCTGTCTCGCTTCGAAGTGCTCGTCAGAAGGCGAACTCGAACAGCATATCCGTGGGCGGTGTAAACGTATACGTTTACCCCTAAGACCACGAACCATCTACGGTCCTCCTGTAGGGTCGGACTCTTGATGGGCTTGCGGTAAAATGATAAGCCCTTCATTCGTCAAGATGACTCATGAACACATCCGTGACCGAGCTTCGCTGTCCCCATCTCCTCGAAGAGCTCGTCGATGGCGTACTTCGCTCGAATTGAATCATCCTTCGGATGATAATATCTCTCTCTGATAGGTGTACTTGCGCCCCTCTTGGCTGTTGCTAATACCGGGTTGGCGCAGAACATATCAAGCATCTACTAGTAAATGATGCGATAAATTATCCGAGTATTAGAAGACTGATACGGTGTCGCCATCCTCGATGGAGTATCTGCGGGTGGCTCTGTAGAAATCAAGAACGCAATTATTGCCGTCGCATAAGTATACGCCGTCCACTTATATGCGTGATTTCTATGGAGACATCCAATTTGTAACACGGATAATTCACCGCCCCGCGAAGAGGCGGTTCCAAGAGGAATCATTGACAAGTATCGCTATTGATATGGCCACGTACCCCTATCATCGTGAGAACACGGTGTGTCTTAACAACTTAAATCAACTTAGGAGTACACACTATGCATACATATAACTTTTACGAAGACATGACTGCGATCCGCATCAGTATTAAGCAACTGAAGGAGGAGCTCGCGAACCTCAAAGACCTCTGGGATCGCAACCTTGCTTCATGGGACGACGAAGTGCGGATGGATCAATGCCTCTTATCAATAAACGAATTTGAACTAGAACTCTGCAAACTATACGAACAGCAGGGAGTAACCCGACGATTTGATTACGCATCTGTATACGCTACTTGAATATAGATGAGTATATGGGGGAGATTCAATAGTGAGAAACTCCCCCGAGAACCCGCTGCTTTATCAAGGTAAACCATCGGCGTAAACAACTGATTGCGGAGCCTCCGCCGCCCAAGTCCACGCTCTCGCGTGGGGGCTTGCGTCCCAATCAGATGTTGACACCGAGAACCACGCATAGCCGTGCAAGCGCACGGCCCATGCCTCGCGTGGCTGTTTCACCTTGCAAGAGCGGAACCTCTCAGCGGGAGTTCCTCACTAGGAATATCCCGGGGAGATTATTTAAAATTGAAACTTAACTTGGAGAATATAATGAAAAAAGCAATTGTAAAACCAACATCAAATACAAATCATAACGACACCATCCAAACTGAGGCTGAAATCTACCTTGATTTCACACCATTGCTTCAGGCAACTAGCGTTGGCGAAGCTGATAACGGCCAAGCCAATCCCTATAAATTCACTGGCTACTCTGTAGCACACGGCTATATCATGCGCGGTGTCTATGCCGCAAAGCGCAAAGCCAAGGATTATTATGACTCTATCGTTGAACAAATTAATCAACGAGCCGACAAACTAGGCGGCGACGTTGAGGCGATAGCATCGGATGATCTAACAGCTAACCTTAACATTCGGATGAACCAAGCGCACATCCAATGGGCTTGCTTGCACACCATGTCCTTAGATATCCAAGCTAAATACAAGGCAGTCACCAACGAGGATTGCCAGACATATGAAGCTTGGCTTAAGAACAGCATGGATTGGGCAGACGGCAAGCGCGTCACGAAAGTGGTCGATAATTCCAAGACAGCGAGAGCCGTCGAAGAATTGGTTGCTGACCTACCTCAAGTAGCTTAACACCAACGGGATACAGCCAGGCGCATCCGCGCTTGGCTTCCTCCCTTTCTTTTTTTTTATACAAGAATTGTCGGCTATCGCCGTCATTAACGAGACGGAAACAGAATTAATGTCGGCTGTCGCCGCCTTCCCAATAGGAACTTTAAATTATGTTACTCATATCCTTATTCTTTTTATTATTCATCGCCATCTTCATCGCGATATGGGCTCCCTTTATCATCCATACAATAAAGAATGACGGCGACCTCCTTCACTAGTTTCAGGTGCGAACATCACAACTCACAGGTGCATCATGTCCGTTGATAATCTCAATCGTGTAGCTACGCTACTCAATGTAACTCCCGATGAACTCAATTCACTAGAGAATAGTCCCCTTCCTAACACTGGACTTACTCTTAATTTAAACCAGAAGATAATAGGAGTCACCCCTTATGAACAAGTTCTTCCCAGATCGTCCAAATATTCAACTCGACTTCATCTGGAACTACGCCTTGAAAAACTACGAGAAAGGCTGGGATGGATGGATCGAGTGTCTTGATGATAAAGACCGATATAAAATCATTGGGATTAACACCACACCCCGTGCATTTGTTCTAGCCCAAGCTTGGACTGCTGGCTGGACTGAAGCTGAAGCTAATCGCGCTGAAGCCTGTGGCCTATACGATACAGGTGAAGATGAAAGTACCAAAAGATATGAACAACTCCAAGAAAACTGGCGACTTCAATATAGCATTGCAACATTCTACAAAGACGCAAATAAAATGCAGGGTGATGTTGCTGATACGATGCATCGGCTATTGGATAAGGAGCGGGAGTTTATAGATGTCAAATGATCTTTATCAAAAGGTCACCGACTATATTATTTCACAGCTATTAAAGATTAAAGAGACAGGTGACAACACCAATTGGCTGTGTCCTTGGACGGGCACTGATCCCAGTGTCTTCCCTTATAATATACTGACAGGTGCACCCTATACAGGCATCAATGTACTTCTATGTTGGATGTCTTCGATGGAACATGGCTATCCCACTAACAAATGGATGACCTTCAAACAGATGCTAACCTATGGTCAACAGCACGAGATTGAACTGTCTGTTAAGGGAGAGAAAAGTACCAAGCTCGTCAAGGTTTTAGAATTTAAACCTAAAGATGCGGAGCCGGGTGATCCTTTCCTTAAACGTACCAAGGTATTCAATGTATTTAATAGCTCTCAAATTAAGGGGCTACCAGCTGAGGTGTCAGGTGTTGAGGTACCTACCCCCTATACATTCACTTACTCCCACGCTGATGCCTTTGTAAAGGGCACCAAGGCTACAATTAAACACCATCCTAACCAAGCTTTCTTTCAGAACAAAGCAGATTATATTGCCATACCACCTATCACTGATTTCAAATCAGAAGCGCATTACTTTGCTACTCTCTTCCATGAGCTCGGTCACTGGACGGGGCACGCATCACGCCTTGATCGTGACCAGAGGGGAGGTAAGTTTAGTAAAGCATATGCCTTCGAAGAACTTGTAGCTGAAATCACCAGTGCTTTCTTTGCTAATTACTTTGCCTTGGATGGGAGCCTTCAGCACGTAGATTATATACAGCACTACGTTACTGCTCTTAAATCTGACACCACTATTGTTAAGTCAGCGGCAAGCAAAGCACAGAAAGCCTATGAATTTCTGCATGACCTCCAGCCTAGCAAGCTAGATGTCGCCGTATAGTTTTACTCCTGAACGTAACTCGGGTGGGCCGCATTGGGAACAACACATACCGCCGTGGCTCACCCATTTTTTTGGAGATCATAATGTATTACATACAAGATTCAGATAACCCTGATTATTTTCATATCAAATATACCTATGAGGATACAGTGTTAGTAGGTTTAGACAGGATCATTATAACCTGCCGTAAAAAAAGCAGATCAAAAAAAG
>CEUA01069211.1_pt1 | contig 16173 bp, 12 predicted proteins | sample 361541 | NCBI WGS metagenome assembly CEUA01 (sample SAMEA2623079, study PRJEB7988) | marine metagenome | isolation source: saline water (ENVO:00002010), including
TGAATTTTTTTTTCTAAATCTATAGACCATCTTTTTTCAGAAATTTTCGGACTGCTCATTGACTACCCTCCTATAATATGATGTGGTGAACTATGTTACTCTTGACCGTTGCCAATAATTCATACAAAATATAGTGCTTTTTTGAATTGAACGTACGAGAGGTTGAAGTTCTTAGTTCATACACGTGCCATTGAGTGACATGGTTGTTGGAAGCGATGGCACTAGTTCAAAAAAAAATAATCTCAAATATTTTATTAACAGTACTAAGAGAAAATTTAGAGATTTAACGCCAAATAAAGCATTAACTATGTTTCCAGCGATAACAGTAATAATATGTTTATTGGTAACAGGTTTTTTTACAGTGCATTCTGGTGTTAATGATTGTAGAGACGGGTATGAACCATCTTGGTGTAGCGAAGAAGGAGCATTAAATGTAAATGGAGAAATGGAAGTTTATTTACCAGAATCAACTGATCCTCTTAGTTCAAAAAATCTACTTCAGGAAGTAGGAGAAAATTGGACCACTAATATTATGGTAGTTTACGTAGAATCAGAAGATTATAATGTAACAGATACAAGAATTTTGAAGGAAATTGATTTGATTGAAAAAAGTGTCAACAATATCAGAAATGATGGTGGAAATGAAGATTCTATTGTTTATGTTTTATCAATATCAACAGTCATTAAAGAAGTTAATTCTAGTGCTGGGAGAGTTGTTAAAGCATTCTTTAATGGAGTTGCTGATGCTACTGGAAATGAAGAATTTTCAGACAGTATAAATCAAACAATAGATGAACAATCAGATATTATTGGAAATTATGCCATTCCTGAAGAACAAGATCGAGTAGATAGAATACTAGAAGAGATGCCACAAAATGCATTAGATAAATTAGTTAGAGATGTAGGTACATATGATGCAGCCGGGAATTTAGTGAATGTTTCTGCTAAACAATGGAATAGAGCTGTCATAATAATTGGGATTTCAGATGATCTAGATACCAATAATGATGGAATTGATGATGTGTCAATACCGGATATTATTAAGAAAACTCAGATTAAGATAAATGAATTGTCGGTAGAAAATAGTTGGGAAGAAAAGAATCTTAGTATGACATTAACAGGACCCGTTCCTTTGACAAATGCCATTACTGAAGAATCATTCAAACTATTCTGGACAGTGTTTCCTATTGGAGTAGTTGCAGTAGCAGGAGGTTTATTCATATTCCACTGTGATTTATTGCAAACAGGAAGAGTGAGGTGGGTTCAAGGAATAAAAACTGTTATTATTACAGGATTACCTACATTATGTTCTGTTTGGATAACATTAGGAGTAATAGGATTCTCAGATTATGAAGTTACTATGACTGTAATTATTGTAGGCCCGATTGTTCTAGCCTTGGGCGTCTCATATGGACTACATATTACAAATAGGTATGCAGAAGCAAAAGGTACTCCAGAAGAAAAAATTGAAGAAGCATTGAGTTCAACCGGAAAAGCTGTTTTCCTTTCTGCAGTTACTACAATAATAGGATTCATATCACTTGTTTTTACACCTATGAGACCAATTCAAACTGTAGGTTATTCTCTAGCAGGAGGGATAGTTATAGTATATATGATGACTATGTTAATGGTCCCTAATTTAACATTATTATTGGATTTGAAAAAGCCATCACATCCACCGCCGAAAGTATTCGTTTCTACAGTGAATGTACCAGTAAATTGGACAAAGGCGAGTCTGAGTATATTCTTACTGCTAATGTTAATTTCTGCTGGAGTATCTAGGCAAAACATAGAAGAAAATATTGATCTTTTGGATATGGCCCCTGAAGAAGTTGGGGCTGTTCAGAAAATGAAAGTTTATTCTGATGAATTTGAGTCAGGTCAACCTGGATTTATACTTGTTAAAGCACCCATAGGAGCAGAACCCTCTTTTTCAATTACTGCCGAACACCCCTATGCTAATTTAGAAGGGATTGAAAATCTTGAGACAGAATGCGATAGAATATCTAATACCACTGCAGTTTCAATAGTGTTTTTGATGAAAGCTATAGCTGTTGGAGTGAATGTATCTGGAACTCCGATATTAGACATCTTAGATAATTCTCCTGTCCCTCTACCAACAGCCATTCAAGAAGCAGCAGAACTAATATTTGATAGAGAGGCATCAGGAAATGTATCCTTTTGGGCTGCATTAGATACATTAGATGCTCAAGAAGATGATGGAGGAAGGCAAGTGCAGAATTTCTTATTATATGTTTTTTACAATAGCCTAACTACTGAAATGAGAGAATTATTCATATCTTCAGATTTCTCAAGAAATTTAATTTATGTTGATATGCCATTTATGGACAGTAAGACCACAGCAGTTGCTGTTACACAATTAAATCTGAAAACAGAAGCTGCTGGGAAGAATGAGAACTCTATTGATGCTTCAAATCTAATTGGTGTTGCACCAATAACGATAGAAATAAATGAATTAATAGTGGGCTCGCAATGGGATTCATTATTCTTTGCTTTGGCGTTTACAGTTATTACTCTTGCATTAGTTTTTAGAGACTTAAGATATGCAGTTTTGACAACAGTACCTGTCGGATTTACGGTTGGTATGCAATGGATTGTTATGGACTCAAATGGAGTTCCGCTGAACTTAGTTACTGTGATGATAGGATCAATTCTAGTTGGTGTTGGAGTAGATTTTTCCATACATATTGCAAATAGAGTAAAAGAATTAGGAGGTAGTCTTGATGCAATTAAAACAGCATGCGCTAGCACTGGAATGAGTTTGGCAGAAGCAACTACTGTTACTGCTATGGGAATGTCTTGTGCATTTTTTATTCCGATACCAGCAATTAAACCATTCGTAGCAGTCATAATTGTACTTTTAATCGTAGCTGCTCTTTCTGCATTACTTCTGCTACCTGCAATTTACTCCATAATGGTGAAGACAAATTGGGGATTGACAGGAGGAGTTCAAAATATGGTAAAAAGTGCTGGCCTCAGAAGGGCTGTTGCAAGAGACGAAATAGATGCTTTGGATGCTTCTTTGATATTAGGAACTTCAGAAGACGCATGGTAATTACCAACATTAATGTATATTACTTGCTGAGGCATAAATATGACAAAATATTGGCTTATGAAAAGCGAGCTCGATGTATATCCTTGGGAAAAATTAGTTAGAGAAGGACAAACTCATTGGGATGGAGTCAGGAACTATCAGGCTAGGAACATAATGAGAGATGAAATGAAAAAGGGAGACTTGGTATTATTTTATCATTCAAATTGTAAACCCCCTCATATAGCTGGAATAGCAAGAATAGTCAAGGAATCATATCCGGACTTTACTTCGTGGGATTCCAAATCTAAATATTTTGATCCCAAATCTACACCAGAAAATCCTAGATGGTTTATGGTCGATATAGAACCGTTGGTGGAAATTAATAAAATTGGTTTACCTGACTTAAGAATGAATCCTGCCTTAGAAGGAATGCCTCTACTAATGAAAGGGAGTCGTCTATCTGTACAACCTGTACCAGAAAAATATTTTAGTGAAATATGTGAAATAAGTGGAATAAAAAATATCAAAGATTTGTAGTGGGCATGTTCTCGGTGGACGTACGTTGCCAAAGATGTTGATACATCAGTCTCCTCAGCCCCGCTATCCCAAGGCATCCAGAATCCCCAGTCGGGTTGCTCGCTTCCGCGCCTGACCTGGTTCCCGGGCATGAGAAAGTAAATACTTCCCTCCGGAAGTATGTCCAATCAACCTGGATCTCTTGGGGGCGAAGCGTCGACGTCAACCGATGAGACATCAGAGGCTCGTCTACGCCGCCCTCGAACTTCAGGCCACCATTATCGACGATTTGTGGAAAATAGAACACGTCAACGCTCCCCCTAGCCCGTACTAGGGATAAGCCCTTCACCTATCAATTAATCCATTTAATTAATTTTCTACTGTTTCATATTTGGAAGGGCAACCAGTTATAATCTCAGAAGCTTGGATAGTCCATGAATCGTTTATTTTGACTAATTTTCCTTTGATTGCAACAGGCAATCCTTCTTGGAATCCTTCAGGAAGTGAAGCTGCAGAATAATCAATTATTAATTTATGACTTATTCCTGATAAAGTAAATGAATTTTGCTCTGAGGAGAGGCTCTGATTAAGTACGTCCCCCCTAAGAAATAGAAATTCATTTTCATAATTATTTGGATTCTCCATTACTTCATCGACAGAATATTGAATTTCAGGTTCAACCGAAATTAACATTAGTAAAAGTAAAGATGACATGGCTAGTGAAATTATTATTAATTTCATTTTTTTGCTAGCTACCATGATATACAACTCTGGATATTGGTTTACTTATGCTTGTAACCTACTGCTTCTGAAATATTACTAAAGCCTTGTTCAATGCGTTTCTCTTTTATTCCCTTAACTATTGAAGAAACAACTGATGGCCCTTGAAAAACCAAAGAAGAATATAATTGTAATAAAGAAGCCCCAGAAACTATTGACGACCATGCAGTATCAGGAGATTCTATGCCCCCTACGCCGATTATTGGTATTTTTCCTTCTGTATGATTAAAAATTAGTTCTATTACTTCTTTAGATCTATTGTGAAGAGGACGTCCGGATAATCCTCCTTCTTCGGAAAAAACACGTCTAGATTGTGTATTAATCGGGTTTGGCTTTTTTATTGTTGTATTTGTTGCTACAAAACCATCTATATTATTTCTAATAGCAACATCGACTGTATCCAATATCTGATCATTTGTTCTATCGGGAGACAATTTCAGTAGTATATTCTTTTTCTCACCTATTTTTCTAACTTTATTACATTCTTGGAGTATAGAATCTAGGTATTTTTGCCCTTGTAATTCCCTCAGATTTGGCGTATTAGGAGATGAAACATTTAATACAAAAAAATCTGCATAATCCCATAAAATCTTCAGTGTTTCATAATAATCATTGGGAGAATCATCATTTGAAACTTTACTGGAACGGCCAATATTTGCAGCAACAGGTATACTAGGCCAGTTATTTGATGTTTTACGGATTAATAATTTATCTTTTATTGCCATTGCTCCGGGATTATTAAGGCCCATTCTGTTTACTAGTGCATTTTCTTTATTCGCCCTAAACATTCTCGGTTTTGGATTTCCTTCTTGAGGAAATCTAGTTATCCCTCCATATTCTCCCCATGAAAATCCCAAAGATGGCCAAGAAGATAATACATCGGCGCCTTTGTCAAAGCCAGCAGCTAAACCTAGAGGATGTTTGTACAAAGTATCGAATACTCGAATAGGCTCCTCAGGAGCAGCATAAGTAGAATTAAGAATTCTCTGCCCAATGCCTTTTTGACCAAATTTATTAAGAAGATTAATGCTAATTTTATGAGAGTTTTCCGAACTTAATCCCTTCAATAAAGGGAATATTAGAGTTCTGTAAGGGAGGCCCATTGTTAACCCGAGAAGGCAATATTCTTCAATAGTTGTGCATCATAGATTCATTATGGGCTTATCTACTTATGATTTATCCCTCTGGGAAATATCAAGAAGAGCATTGAGGTCAGAGAAATTAAGATTCTCTTTCGAAAGAAAAACAAAAATCGATTTACAAAAATTAAGCAATGCAATTTCTGATTCAGCGCCATCAATAATAATTGAAATGGAGAAAGATGAAAAAATCACAGGAGATCAAATAATAATCCGCAACAATGGAAAAATCATTGGTTTGATTAGTCAATCTGAACCAAGAGATACAGATTGTCTATGGATTCCTAATGAAATAAATAAATTCTGGAATGATTTCGAAAAAAGAGTTTTACATTTGGTTGAAGCAGGATATCCGGGTTGTATAGGATGTGGTGGCCCTGGGTCAAATAATGAATGGAATGAAGAACAGAATAGAATAGAATTCCGAGAACTGAGAACTAAATGAATACTGTTTTAACAATAATGTTTAGTTACTCACATTTATACATAGAATATTATTCGAGTATCAATAGTGAGTACCATACTTACGGACGGTGAAGTAATTTGAAATTGATGATTATGGAATCCGGTGCAAAGGCTAAGACTGTCAAAAAATACCTAGGCAAGGGATGGATTGTTGATGCTTGTGGAGGCCATATAGATAGGTTGCCGTCGAAAAAAGGTGAAAAAGGTAAAAATGTTGCAATGTGGGAATCGGATTCTGATAAACTCCCCGAGGTTCCATGGACATCAGATAAATCTAAGAAAGATAAAATCAAAAAAATAATTAAAAATGCAAAGTCGAAGAATGTTACGGAAGTATTTATTGCAACAGATCCAGATAGAGAAGGAGAATTTATCGCTTGGAGATTAAGTGAGGTCTTTACCAATGAAGGATTTACCAATCAAAGAAGAGTCGTATTCAATGAAGTTACAGAAGAGTCGGTCTTAGAAGCCCTGAATAGAAATGATGAGATAGATTTCAAAATAGTTGATGCAGCTAAAGTTAGAATGTTTATGGATCGTTTAATTGGCTGGGAATGTGTTAACGTAAGTAGGCGATTGGGCATTGGATCTATGGGGCGTGTACAAACCCCAACATTGGGCTTTATAGTCGAAAAAGAACTAGAAAGAGAAAGTCACATACCAAAGAAGTATCATAGTGTTAATTTTGATTCTGGCGGAGTTAGATTCAGAATTAGATTTCATGAAAAAAATGATGAAGGTGCTTGGATAGATGATTCTGGGAAAAAGCCTAAACATTTTCCAGATAGGACATTTGACTTAGATTTGGCCAAAAAAACGATTAATTTTTTGAAAGATAATGGTAACATTAAACTAACATCTATTAACAATAGCAAACAAAATAGAAAACCGAAACCACCATTTACTACAGATACATTGTTACAAGCATCTAATTCTTCTTTGGGGTGGTCTTTGCAGAAAACAAGTAATCTTGCTGGTGAATTATACAACAAAGGGCATATCACTTACATACGAACAGACTCAACTAGAACTAATAAAGATGCAAGAAAAGAGATAAAAGAATACATAATAAAAGAATTTGGTAATGGATATATTGGCCAAGGCGTATTAGGAACTGATGCTAAAAAAGATTCTGCAAATATACAAGATGCACATGAAGCGATTAGACCAACTAGGCCTAAAATAAGAGAAATATCAGAAAAAGATGCTGATCTGAATAAATTGTATAGATTGATTTGGTCGCGTTTTGCAGGGAGTCAAATGTCCGAATCTGTTCGTGAGAATAGATCAATAAAAGCTGTTACGGAAGGCTTGAGCAAGGAAATTACAGGAACAGTTTCTTGGAGAATTCACTCAGGATGGGAAGAAGTATTTCGAGAATACCATGGAGAAGTAAGGACTAAACCTCCAGAGAATAAATTAGAAGTGGGTGAAGTGTGGTCATTAGATATAAAAAAGGATAATCCGGAACTCATAAGCGAACAAACTAAACCGCCAAGAAGATACTCAGAAAGCTCCATAGTACAGGAAATGAAAAGAGCAGGAATTGGGAGGCCATCCACCTATGTTTCTATGGTTCAAAGGATATTGGCTAAAGGTTATGTTGAAAAAAATAATGGATCATTAATGCCTACCGAGGATGGCAAGAGATTGTGGTTAGAAGTAGTTCCACTTTATAATAATCAATCGAAAAAAGTCGTTTTATTTAGTACTCAATTTACATCAGTAATGGAGTCAAAACTTGATAATATAGCCAGTAATGATGATAACTCTTCAGAAATATGGCATGAATTTGTTAAAGATTTTTATGATATCCATACTAAAGCAGACAATGACTCTAAGAGAATTCCTTCTGCAAAACAAGTCAAACTCCTAAAGGATCTATTGAGTAATATAAGTAAAAAAGAACAAGATAAGATTTTAGGAGGTCGAAGTATTGAGACATTAAATAGGCAAGAAATTAAACCGATAATAGATGATGCAATTAATCTATCTGGCCCGAGAAAAGCAAGTAAAAGTCAAATTGATTTAATAATTAAAAAATGTGATCAACTAAAAATAAATTTAGATAATCTTCTGAAAGAAAATGATTTAGAAGACTTAGAAAATTTGACAGGAGGATCAACTGGTTCTGCGAGTTTGATTATAGGGCAATTAATAGAAATCGATGGAAATGGTCCTGCTACAGAAAATCAAATTAAAGCAATAAGAAATATATCCAAATATCTAGAAATTAAAATAGAAGATGCTATGGCCATTGTAAAAACTACTACAATAGAAGAAATAAATAAAAAAGATGCTAGTGAGTTAATTGGTAAGTTAAAGAAAATGAAGAAGAAAAAATAGGTGTCAATATGATATATGATTATGATGTTGTAGTAATTGGTGCAGGACCGATTGGTGGCTATTTATCAAGAAAATTATCGGAAAACGGTCATTCTGTGCTTTTAATAGAAGAACATGCGGAAATAGGGAGGCCTTTTCAATGTGCAGGATTAGTAAATCCTGGCGCTATGAGTAAAGTAAATTTAGAAAATACTGCACTTACTAGAATTTGGGGAGCTAGACTTCATAGCCCTTCAGGTACTTCAATAGAAATAGGAGATCCTGGAATAACAAGAACTTGGTCTGTGTGTAGAAAATTATTCGACGAGCAAGTCATCATACAGTCCGTTAAATCTGGTACTGACTTGTGGCTTTCTAGTAATCCTTTATCTGCAGAGATTAAGAAAGATTGTGTTGATTTATTAATAAGTTATAATGGAACGGAACGTAAAGTTAGAACAAAATTGCTGTGTGGAGCAGATGGTGCACATTCATGGGTCAGGAGGAATTTTAAAATGGGCCGACCTAAAGAAATGATGATAGGATTACAAATAGAAGTTACCGGGTATAAATCAGAAGAAGGGCGTTTGGAGTTATTTACAGGCAATAATATTTCTCCAGGGTTTTTCTCTTGGGCGATACCTTCCGGAGAAACAACAAGAATTGGAGTGTGGAGTAAGCCACAGTTGCTAGGAGATAAATCGTGTGAGTATTTTCTAGAGCAATTGATGAATAATTCTCCTTGGAAAGAAAGATTTTCTGAGTGTAAAGAAGTTGGAAGGTTCTGCGGCCCTGTTCCAAGCGGAATTTTGAAAAAACCGATGATAGAAAGAGTAGCATTATTTGGAGATGCTGCTGGAATCTGTAAACCAACCACCGGAGGAGGAATTGGACCCGGTTTTAAGCAAGTAGATATCTTAGTTCCATTACTTACTAAGGCGATTATAGATAATGACTTATCTAAAAGTAAAATGACAAAGATGTCTTTAAGTCTTAATGAAATGAAAAGAAATCATAGGAGAAAAAAAGCGTTAAGAGATGCTTTCTTGACTGAAGTAAGTGAGGATGAATTGGATGTAATTTTTGATATTTGGTCTAGACCAGAGGTAATTGAATTGATAAATGAAATAGGAGATATAGAAAATCCAATTCCATTAGGAATGAAGATGTTAAAAGATGTTCCAGAATTTAGAAAGTATGCAAAGAAAGCCGCTATGGCTATTTTATGGGGATAGTATATGAATAAATATATCCAAAGAATAAGATATCCTCCCTTTGAATATTCACATATGAATGCAGAGAAAGTTCCTTTGATAGAAGTAGTAGTTGAGTCTGAGTGTACCCTAGATAATGAGTTTAAAATAGGTAAAAAAGATTCTTGGTATGTAGAATGGAGTAATTATAAACAAGAAGAAAAAATACCAAAAATAGAATGTGAAGTAAAAAAAGAAGTATTACCGTTTTTAATGAGAACTAGAAATGGATGGTACATTAGCCCTGATCCATTGCATTTAATTTCGAGAAGAATCATTGCTCCAACAGTATTGATACTGATACTATCAATATTGATACATGCAACAGAACCGGGATTATTAGAATTAGGAATAATTTCCAATTCTTTTGCTGGATCTTATCGTTTTGGGCCATTAGATTATCCTAAATTACTATTATTTTCATTCCCTATTTTCTTACTTCCCTTATTTTTTAGGATGATTGCGAATATGAGAGATATTTATAGACAAAATGAATTTGTCAGAAATCCTCTGAAGCCTCCAGAAATAGATATAGAAAAAGATGTTAATAATATTAGTATAAGTATTAATAGCGTACCAGAAAATGTTGAATTAGTAAGAGCTAGATTACAAGTAGGAGTCGCCGTTCCAGAACGAGAAAAGGTTTTGATGGCACTTGACAGAAATGAAGGAGAACAGCCTGCTCCCGGAATGTCTACTAAACCCCCAGAAAAAAGGATAAGTACAGGAGACGAAATGGGGACTGGAGTGGGTGAAGCTACGCCTATGACTGTCCCTCATAGAAGATCGTTGATGTTAGAGTCTTTGAGGGTTTTAGACTCTGGTGATTGGGTCAAAATCAGCCCTAATCAGAAAGAAGTAGGGCTTTCTGGACCAAAAGAATGTTGGCCTAGTTCAATTTATTCTTCATTAATAACAATCCACTGGGAATTAATTATTGAAGCTTTGAAAAGTGATGGTACAAAAATGAAATGGGTGAGGCCAATAATAATGAAATCTGAAGAAAAGAGTATTGATATACCGACGTTACCAGTTAGAAGTGGAAGAATAGAAATGGCAGACTACTAATTTTGGATTGGAATTAAAGCGGAAATATTGTCTTCTGAGATTAAATTAGTTGGTAAAATTTTGTATTCTGAATTACGTTTCTTAGGAATGAAACCTGCACGAGAAATTATCCTCTGTAGTTCTAATTCATTTGCTTCGGTCTTCTCTGTTCCAGAAGCAGAGACAACATTTTCTTCCATCATTGTTGATCCAGCATCATCTGCTCCGGCGAAAAAAGCCATTTGTGCTATTCCAAGTCCCATAGTAGGCCATGATGCTTGAATATGATTTATATTATCAAGAAATAATCTAGAAACTGCGACATGTCGTAAGTATTCTTGAGGACCTGCTCCTAACTCTATCCTGTTTTTTCCTTTATTCCTCTTCCCGAATACATTATTGTCTAACTGAACCGGCCATGATATGAATGAAGTAAAACCACTGTACCCATTTTGAATGGCTTTGTCTTGGGATCGTCTAATTTTATCCATATGAGAAACTCTATGGCCGTTATTCTCTCCAAATCCTATGACATTTGTTGCTGAAGTAACTAAACCTAATGATTGTGCTTCTTCCATTATTCTTAACCAATTTTCTGAACCGCCCTTCTTCGGAGATATATCTAGCCTAACATCATCAACTAACATTTCTGCACCCCCTCCAGGTAAACCATGTAAGCCGACATTTTTCATTTTTTCAAGAACTTCTAATGTTTCTAAATTACATACTTCTGCTATTCCTTCTATCTCGATAGGTGAGAAACAATCCAAATCTATCGTGGGGTGTTTTGTTCTAAGAGATTTGATTAAATTGAGATACCAGTCTAATTCCAAATCAGGATTAACTCCTCCTTGCATTAAAATTCTAGATCCTCCGATTTTTTCTAGTTCGGAGATTCTTGTGCTAATTTGGTCAAATGTTTGAGTATAAGTCTCAGAATGTCCAGGGGGCCTATAAAATGAGCAAAATTGGCAATTTATAGTGCAAATATTAGTATAATTAATATTTCTATCTACAAGATATGTTATTTGATTTCCAGGTACTTGCTTCTTCCTGCGTTTCAATGCAGCATCCATTAAATCATTAATATCCGCATTATCATAAATTATTTCTGCTTCTTCTACAGAAAGTCTTTGAGGATTAGAAGAAGTCTGATTTTGTAATATTTTTTCCCAACTTTTCATAATATCATCTCTCTTTGATTAGACTTTCTATTTCATCAATTGTTTTAGGGCATCCAGAAGTCAAAACTACTGGCCCATCTTTAGTGATAAGAATGTCATCTTCTATTCTTATACCGATTCCAGCATATCTAGGAGGTACGGTAATATCAGTACGCCATTCAGCGAAATATAAACCTGGCTCAACAGTTAAAATCATGCCTTCTTCTAGTTTTCTTCCATGTTCTTCACTATTTGGAGAAATTACACCAACATCATGAACATCTAATCCTAATGAATGGCTAGTACCGTGCATAAAGAAATTCCTAAATGGGCCATCGTAATTATCTCCTAAAGCATCCTCTAAAGTACAATCAAGGATTCCAAGTTCTATCAAACCTTTTGCTAATACTTCAGATGCAGCATAATGTGAAGATTTCCATGGTGCTCCTACTTTACATGCATTAATTCCTGCCAATTCTGCTTCTAGTACCAATTCGTAAATCTCACGTTGTGGCTCAGAAAAGTTACCATTTATTGGCCAAGTTCTAGTTATATCAGAGGCATAACCTTCAATCTCACAACCTGCATCAATCAATACTAGATCTCCATCTTTGATTGGTGAGTTATTCGAATTATAATGCAAAATTGTTGCATTAGGGCCACTTCCAACAATTGATCCATAACTACATTGGCTTTTATTTGAGATAAAATATTCTTCTATTAATGCCTGTAAATTCCATTCTCCATCTCCTAATTTAGATTTTGACATTGCATTAATATGCGCTTGAGATGCTATATCTGATGCTTTTTGCATTAACTCTATTTCTTTTTGAGATTTTATTAGTCTCATTTCATTAATAATATATGAAGGATCGCCAATCGAAACTGGACCTTTGCCATTCACATTTCTTTTCCTAGACTTTTGAGTTAATGAATCATTAATTAAATTATCTAGTTTGTCATTTAATCCCTGAATAATAAATACATTTTTTGACTCATCGAGTAAATTTTTGATTATTTCGATACTTTTATCCATCGAATGTGCATCATCTACCGGCCAATTTTTCATAGCATTATCAATACCTATCCTGCGCCCTTCCCATATTTCAGCTAAATTATCATTTGGTTGAACGAAAATAGAAGTATTCCATGGTCCAGAGCAATTATTACTGACAAAAATTGCCTCTGGATATTCCCATCCACACAAATACAACATGTAAGAATTAGCCCTATAAGGAAAGTTTGTATCATTAGACCTCTTAGCAAAGGGGTTACTGGGAATAATCACAACACTATTCTCAGGAAGTTGTGAATGGAAGTTTTTTTGTCGAGAAAAATATTCTTCCATAGTGAATGGCAAGCTAAATACATCGTTCACATACATATCTGGAATACTCCCATTAATAGGTGTATTCATGAAAAATAAATACAAAAATTACCATTTGGGTATTTCATCTTCTAATATACTATATCTCTTATAAAACGCATAAGATACAAAAATAATTGAAAATAGTAGAAGCGTAAGGGAAAAATAAGTTCCTTCTCTAGAGGATTCAGATTTAATAATTACAGATATTTCTGAAATCAAATTGTCATTATCTGAAACTTCCAGTGACAAGGTAAATTCATCTCCGAGAATAGAATCTGGCCATGAGAAAGTCCTTTTACACCCCTCATAAAATGGCACATTATTAACTTTCCAGATACATTTTAGTGAAGTTATGTCATTTTCAGTATCTGTCGATTCAGATGCATCTAGATGAATTTCTTCATCGGGAAGTAAGATTAATGAATCTCCATCAACAATTTCTATATCATTGATAGATAATTTCGCTATTGGCCTCATGTTAATTATCGAAAATAAAACTGAAGAAGAATTACTAAGTCCACATTGATCGGTAACAGTTAGAATTAATGAATAGTTACCAGTATTGAGATTACTGACTAAAAAGGTTCTTTCTTCGCTGCCCGAGGAGACATTGATTACTTCCATATGAGATTGGTCATCATTTAGATTTGGAATAATCTTACTTAAAACCCAAACAAAATTCAATCCTGAACGACCAAAAAATGGATCGGATGATATACTACCATCAAAAAAAACTGGAGCAGATCCTTCTAATAAAACTAAATTATCTTGAGATTGGATTATTGATAATGGTGCATTATTATCAATTTGGATAAATAAGCAGTAAAATTCAGAGTTTAGAGACTCAGAATTATGAAAGTTATGAGCCCATACATATAATGAATAAAAACCATCATCGAAGTTAGATATATCCAAATCGGTTTCAAATGAATATGAATTTTTATATGGGGAAATTGTTTCTATAGGATTTAATAAAATGCCTGTGGAATCTAGTTTACATGATGAAACCTGAGAATTGGTTTTAATAATGTTCCAAAATATATCAGGAGAAGAATCCATAGTTGACCAAGCATTACCCGAGATAGTGATTGTATCTGAAAATAGATTATTCTCAGAATGATCAGTGATTAATAAGGCAGGATTTAGAAGTTCATCACTGGATGAATAAAATATTGGCTTAATGATTGAAATAGGTAGTTCAGACTCTAGAGTAACCGTCAAATAACATGTACAAAAATTTGAATAAGATTGGAAATCTAGGAATATTTGCCATTGATATGTGGGATTTTGGAAACTATCTGATTGGGCCTGGAATAATAATTCACCTGAATCATAGAGAATTTCAGAATATTCCAATTTCCAAGATATTGTAATTAAATTCTGATTTGAAGTAACATAACCAGAAACTGTAGTGGAGTTGTCAATACTTAATATGGAATTTGAATCAAAAGTAACGCTTTGGTAAGAAGTATCTTCTTGAGCACTGGCATTAATAAGAATGGGATTCAAAGCATTGAGAAATAATAAAATCAGCACTGACCTTATGTATTTCATGATTTTTTGACGATGCTCATAATTAATTAAACCGATGTATTAATGATTATGTTATCTTTCTGAAATTTGCATTCTCCATGATAGATCATCCAGCCATAATGAAAGTGCGTCTTTAGAAATAAATTCCTTAGAAGCAGCAGCAGATAATACACAATCGCATGCCGCTGAAGCTAAATTAACTGATTCAAGTAATGAAAGTCCATTCCCAAGAGAGATTGCCAAAGCTGCTGCAGCAGCATCATGAAGGCCAATCTGTTGTTCTGGAGAGGTAGCATTACATGGAAAGTATACTTCTTCATCTTTAGCATATAAGGTCATACCTTCTATTCCACCAAGTACAAGAAGAGATCCCCAACCATAATTGTCAATAAGATATTGAGCGGTTTCTTTGCTATCTTTAAGATCTAAACGGCGTTGTAATAGTGCTAAACCTCTTATTTCGAATAACACAATTGTTGCCCCTCTACTTTTCTCAAGACCAGTTAATTTAGGATCTACAATAATTGGTATATCTTCTTTTTTTGCCTTTTTAATCAATTCAGTAGCGCCTTTCGTAGAAACGACACCTTTGTCATAATCTGAAATGACTAAAACGCAACTATTTTCCAACGACTTCAATGCTTCACTAACTAATTTTGAACTAATATCGGGAGATAGTGGTTTTAAAGAACCACGATCTGCCTGTAATAATATTTGACTATTTTTTAAAAGACTTTCTCGACTTCCATAAAATCTAATTTTAGTTAGAGTTTTGTGATCATTAATTGTAATAATGTTTGATATATCGACTCCGGTATCAGAAAGTTTGGTCAATATCGATGAACCTTCTGAATCTTCACCAACACATGAGAAAAAGTCCAATGCCATCCCAAGGGAATTTAAACTCAACGCAATGTGGGCAGCAGCACCAGGAGATTCTTCTGAGTCAGTTATTTTTAGGACAGGAACAGGTGCCGTAGAAGTGAGATTATTAGCAAAACCATGGTGATACCTGTCTAGCATAATATCTCCAATCAGAGTTACTCTAGCATCATTAGTATTATCGAGTAAATTTCCTAGTCTTTTTAGCGTTTTAGATCTTAGATTTTCGTCCGCATCCATCATTATCGATTGTGCGTAGAAGTCATTAGCAAAGATATTTGGGTAAACCGACGGTATGAAATCATGAACATATACCGGAAATCATGAAATCGTATAGCGGGGGTTGGGAATATAGAGGTCCAGCGTCTAATCGATTATGGCATAAGTCTGCTCTTGGTAAAGTTATTTCTGAAGATGTTGTACACTTAACTGATGCAGAAGTAATATTTTGTCATGAACATAGAAATATTGAATTGCCTAATGAGCAATGGATTAATCAGTGTATTGACAGAAACCCTGCAATAATAGATGAGTATACGATACTGGAGTCCTTAAGAAAACCGGGTAACAAGATAATGATGGCCGTACATACAAAAGATTTTAATTTCAAGGAAGAGAATGGAACATGGGGACTTAGATGGCCTTC
>CEUA01091005.1_pt1 | contig 16154 bp, 14 predicted proteins | sample 361541 | NCBI WGS metagenome assembly CEUA01 (sample SAMEA2623079, study PRJEB7988) | marine metagenome | isolation source: saline water (ENVO:00002010), including
TTGGAAGGAGATCTAACTGAAGAACAATCAGAAAATTATTTAGCTCTTAAGCAACAGATCGAAACACTTAGAAACAGCGAGTGAATTATAAAAATATGATTTTTTTTAAACTGGTATGTCTGTTTTTTATTACTCTATTTTTCTCATTACAAATATTTGCCGAAGTTGCTAGCTTTAGTATAGATAAAAGATATGATTATGCCGATACTACTTTGTATGAAAGTATATCAAAAATAAATTATGAGATAGTAGAAGGAAAGGTTTTTTTTGAGTTAGATCCTACTCTAGCAGAAAATAGGTTAATTATTGATATTGATCGAGCTTCTATAGATTCAGTAGAAAAAAATAAGGTTACTTTTTCATCAGATTTTCATTTATTGAGACCAAAAGATAGTTCTGAATCAAATGGCATTTTATTAGTAGATATTTTAAACCGTGGAAAAAAAACTATATCAGCATATTTTGACATTCCTAATGATAACTCTACTGGTATAGATTTTCTTATAAATCGTGGATATACGCTTTTATTTTTGGGATGGCAATTTGATGTACCTAAGTCAGATATATTATTGAAGGCATACGTACCTAATATCTCTAGTGATAATGGTATTGTTGAAGGCATAGTTAGGAGTGATTTTCAGGTCCAAGAATTGATTTACTCTCACTCATTGGGGGATAGAGGCCATATACCTTATTCAGTTTTAGATATCGATGATGAAAGAAATATTCTTACAGAGAGGGAGCCTGTAAATGGAGAAAGAGCAGCTGTTGATAAATCTCTTTGGAAATTTGGATATCTTAAAGATAGTGTTTTTGTTAGTGACCCAAATTATATTTATAAAGAGGATGGATTTTCTCCTAATAGAGTTTATGAGGTAGTTTATTATTCTGGAAATTCATCAGTAGCAGGATTAGGTTTAGCCTCAATCAGGGATCTAGTTTCTTTTATAAAGTATGATAATAATACTGATGAGATATTTCCTGTATCTATAAGTCAAGCTATATCTTTTGGCTCTTCTCAAAGCGGAAGGCTATTAAGAACTTTTCTTTACGATGGTTTTAATCTAGACATTAAACAGAGATTGGTTTTTGATGGTTTGATGGTTCACTTAGGAGCGAGCTCTAGAGGTAGCTTTAATCATAGATTCGCTCAGCCATCAAGAGCAACAGATGTAAGTTATCTTTATCCAGGTACACATTTTCCATTTTCTGATATTAAGCAGATTAATCCATTGGATGGCACGGAGGACTCTCTTATCGATGATAGTAAGTCTGGTTCCCCGAAAATATTTTTTACTAATTCATCTACTGAGTATTGGAGGCGTCCTGCTGCTTTAATACATACTAATGTTAATGGCGATAAAGATATTAATCATCTAAAAAATTCAAGGATATATAATTTTTCTGGTACGCAGCATGTACCATCAAGTTTTGATTCTATAAATTATCACACTATAAATCGAGGTAATCCAAATAATTATCGATGGTTTCTTAGAGGCTTGCTAATAGCTATGACAGATTGGGTCCAGAAAGATACTTTACCTCCTAGCTCTGTCTATCCTAAGTTACTAGATAATACCTTAGTAAGATTAGAAGAATTAGATTTTCCAATTTTAAAAAATGTAAGTGTTCCAGTAGATATTAGTAGAGGATATCAGCTTAATTATGGCACTTCATTTAATCACAATGGTGTAATCACAATTGAGCCACCACAAATATTATCAAGCTTGCCTTTTCTTATTCCTCAGGTAGATATAGATGGCAATGAATTAGGGGGTTTAAGATCACCCTTTATCTCTGTACCTATAGGAACCTTCACTGGATGGTATCCAAATAATCCAAAAGGAGGCTTAGGTTTTGTTCTTCCGTTTAGTAGAACTAGAGTTGAGCGTTTAGCCAATGGAGATGCCAGACTATCATTGGAAGAAAGGTACGATAACTTAGATCATTACTTGAGGCTTTTTAAAGATTATAGCGAAGAGTTAATTGATAAAAGGTTTATCCTTGAAGAAGATTTAGATTATTTGATGATTTCTGCTGAAAAATATTGGAGATAAAAATTATTTTATTTTTTAGGAGGAGCAAACAGTCTTATCTTTCTTCATTTCAGATCTTCTCATAGGCATTCTATCAATTAATGAAAATACCTCTTTTAGATCAGGCATATTATTGTACCTAGCCTTAATTCCTCCATCCTTACCAATAAGTAATACAGTTATAGTGTTGCCGTTTATTTTTGCTCGTGTTTTGATATTTTTTATTTCATTATCATTTATTTGGATATTGTTAATTTCCTGTTTTTCATTAGTAAACCATCCAATTAACATATCTCTATCGTTTAAATCACAACTTAATTTATTTAAACTACTAGATATAGATTCTACAGTTTCTGCATCTTCATTATCTAAAAAAATAAGAAGAAGCCTATTTTTCCATAAAAAACTACTTAAGCTATCATCAGATTTACTTGTATTAATTAGAAAGAAAAATAGGGGTATTAAAAAAATTAATTTCATAGAGTTATTATCAAACTGGCGGAGAGGGAGGGATTCGAACCCCCGGTCCGCGCAAACGGACAACGGTTTTCAAGACCGCCGCATTCGACCGCTCTGCCACCTCTCCTAGGAAAATTATTTAAAGACATTGCTAGGCAAACTTATTCGTTAGTATTAAGATTAACATTAAAATATTAGGAAAAATATGTTTTTTAATAATAGGCATTATTTTAAATTACGATCATCTAACAATCCATTAATTAGATTGTTTTTTTTTCTATTGGTTATCGTATCTTTTATTGTAACCTTTTTTCTGGGCGCTATCATTTTTCTGTTATTTATAGTACTGGCTAGTTTTCTATCTTTATTCTTCTTTTTTAGAAATAGAAGGACAAGAAATTATAAAAATAAACATCATAATAAAGATAAAAATTCTTCTGGTAGGGTATTAGATGGTGAATATAGTATAGTAGATGAAAATTCTGAAGATTAATTCATATAATGGATAAAACTAGAGTTGCCTGATTTAAAAAATATTAAGCCTAACAAGAATAAAAGAAGATTAAGATTTCGCTTGCTGCCAATACTTTTCTTTGTCGTATTGAGTGTTTCGCTAGCATGGTTTCTCGAGTCCCAAGCTACAACAACTATTATTTTTGTTAAGCATGCTGATACACAGATAGGCCTAGAGGAAAATTCTGATCCATCGCTCAGTATATTGGGAATAGAAAGATCAATCTTGCTAGCTAATGTCCTTCAAGATATCGATGTTATAGCAAGTGTAGATGAAATTTATGTCGATGAAACTGTAAGAACGATTCAGACAGCTGAACCTTTAGCTTCTAGATTAGATATTTCTCCAATTAGCAGAAATCCATACGAAGTAGATGATTTCATGAGAGAAATATTAAGCCAGCATAAAGGAAAAATAATTCTAGTAGTAACTCATAGCGATATTATTTCGGATTTAATAGTTGAATTACATGGCAGTAAAAATATTCCAATAATTGAGAGAGATGAGTTTGATAATATTTATATTGTTACTATTCCATGGTTTGGTAAGGTTAAGACTTTAAGGCTTCATTATGGCTTACTTCTTCCCCAAATATAATCAACTCCTATGAGGTTTTAAGCTGGAATGATAGATAAATTTATATTAATAATTTTTGGGATAGAATATCTAGGTTTTGGATTATTAGGTTTAATTGACCCATTATCTGCAGCTTCCTTAGTTGGATTTAGCCTAAATGAATTAATATCTCTTAGCGAAATCAGAGCAAACTATAGCTTTTTTTGTTTTATTGGACTGCTTTCTTTTGTATCACTATTTAAAAGAAATTTAATTTCGTTAACTTATTTAATTTATATTTTTATGTGTGGTAGCTATCTTTTTGGAAGAGTGATTAGTATTTTTGTAGATGGAGTTCCAAGTAATATTTTATGGATTGTTATTTTAGCTGAGCTTCTAGTCTTTCTAATAGCACTATGGCGCTATAGAAAGACTAGAGGTCTACTAACTTAATTTCTATTGTTAAGAATAAAATCAAGTATTTCAGCACTCATATATTTATCGGCTGTTCCTATCGTTCTTGTGTAGGACGTATGATTATGTCCTTGTACTAGAATTAATGAAGGCATATGTCCGTGATTAATATTAAGATCGTGAATTATGCTAGTAAAGTCCTTCATAGCACTAGGCAAATCATTATCAGCGACAGCAATGAGTGTTGGAATACTAGTTCTTTTGATGTTGTTGATAATAGAAACTTCATCTAAATTGGCATCACTAAAATATAGATTAGTATCTAAACCATCTTCCCAAGCAGAGGGAGATGAATAAACTCCAGATATTAGGATTGCACCAGCTACTTCAGGAGTACCTATTGGAAGTACATCTGGTCTAAATACATATGTTGCGACATTATGAGCTCCAGCAGATGATCCTATAACATAAATTTGTTCTGGATCCCCACCATATTCAGAAATATTTTCTCTAACCCAACTTACTGCTGCTCCAACATCAACAGCCCCATCAGGCCATCTAGCTTCAGGTATAAGGCTATAGGTAGCATTGACTCCGACCATACCTAGGCTTGCAAAATATGCAGGAACATTTGGAGCAGTTTCAAATCCACCTCTTGCAAAGCCACCACCATGAAAATAGATAACGACTGGAACTGGCTCTCGATTTGTTCGATATAAATCCCTATAAACATTGAGTAAATTTCTTTCTTTAGGCCCATAAGCAATATTTTCTGTAATCTCTAATTCATCTGGAGTATAGGTTCTTTCAAGGCCTTGGAGTACATCATTTAATGGTCGATTCATGGGCGGCCCTTCATTAATTAAAGCTTGTATATCATCAGGCACCCCTAACCTAATTGTGTTTGTAAAACTTCTTTCCTGTTCAGCATCATACCCCCAACGCAGCTCTTGGAAATCAGAGTTATTCTCACAGATCTCAAGAGTAGCAGATCGAGCTCTATAATTATCAATTAACCAGTCACCACCAGAAGTTCCAACATTACGAGATTCAGCTCCTGCTGTTATGCATAAATTATGATTAGATGCAGGGCTTACAAAACCATTTGGAAATATATCCCATGTTTGATTATCTATCGATGAACAAGGTTGAGCAAATAACTCAGAGCCTTCTGAGATGCTCGTTGCATGAAGACAAATATCATATGCAGGTACGTAGATTTGTTGATCTGATGAACCAAGTCCAAAATATTGATCTGTATTTAGTTCTTTATATTTGCATGTATGAAACCTTAAGGGTGCATCAATTCGAATGGTTTCACCAAACCCAGCTATATCTATACAATAGCCTCTTGGCTCATCAAGTATTTGAGCAGTTCTAAGAAATGCTCCATCTTGAGGACCACTTTTAGCAAGCAGGGGAATCAAAAATAGAGTCGACAAAATAATTGATAATATATTTTTATAATTTTTCATAATGTTTTAATCCTTATTAATTAGTTTATTGTATATTGATAATCAATTTGACCATGAATTACACTGTCTGTTTCATCTTTATCTAAATACGATCTTTTATAAGTAACTTTAACATTTTCAGGAGAAACTTGTACATTCAGATATCCTGAATTTGGTAAAAGATCTCCTGTTTTATAGGCTTGAAAGTTAATTTCTTGATATCCAGGATCAGCTGGATTTGGAACTGACTGGTATATGATTCCATCAAGCTCTTGTTTGGCAAACAGATGATCATGTGCTTGAAAAACGATTGAGACATTGTTTTTTACCAGTAGCTGATGAATTGGAAGATCCCATGAAGGACGTTCTTGGTCAAACTCCCATTCATCTTTATCATTATATCCTCCCCACTCATACTTAGTTGCTCTTTCTACGCCTCCACGACCAGTTCCTAAGACATGGTGCATAAAGATAAATTTATATTTTGCATCACTTTCTTCTAGAGTTTTTTTCAAGAATTGGTACTGCCTATCTCCTATGGTTGCATCCCATAGGTTTCCACTAGACTGAGTTAGTCGTATCCAGTCTCCCTCTATTTCGGCCCATGCCTTTGTACCGACTCCCATTGCTGTTCCAGAATCCATTCCACCAGTATTAGCTCCTGGGTTAGTTCCTCTAAGAACTTCTGGTCTAGTCACTCTAGATATACCCATTCCACCAATTCGTTCAGTCACTCTCGTAGAATGCCAATAAGGATCAATTGAAATAAATAAAGCATCTCCCCATCTAAATGAAAAGTAATCACCTAGCAGGCCAATTCCTTCAATAGGTTTTTCATTACCAGAATAAAATGAATTTGGAGTTGGTACAGGAAAATATCGATTTCTAGCATTTCCAGCAAAAATTGAAGAATTGTGAAGTGGTGTGTTTAATAATGAGAGCCTTGCTTCTTCATGGTTTCCATTGACAGGAAAGAGTGCTGTTGAGTTTGCCATTATTCCAAGAAAGTTTCTTTGGTTAATATAAATGTCATCAACGATACTTTGACTGAATCCACTATTGTCGCCTTGAAAATAATTTGGTAATAAATTCGAAATGCTAAAATCATCACCAAGCATAAAGTAAAGATCAGGGCGATCTTCATCGACCATTCTTAGTGTTTTTTTGTATAATTCAGGATCATACATGCATCCCCTGGCTTCACCTGAGTTCCTTTGATTCGCAGATATTCCCATACCATAACCAAATTCATCACAAAGTCTTTCTGGGTGAGAGTCTCCTTGAACTCCAAAAGTAAATGAACTGCCTATAGATCTTTGAGTCCAGAAAGAGTTTATATCTCCAGCGTAAAATTTTTCATTATCTGAGCTTTTATAGTTAGCACTATAATAGTATTGAGTATTAGGCATAAGCTTATCTATATTAAATATCGCAGTCTGATCTTTTGAGGAATGTATAATTTCTGTTTTATTAGTGTAGTTTCTTTCATCAAGGCCATAATTGATATAGATCGCTGTGTTTTCTTTAGCCATTATACTAATCGCTATTGCATTATTAGTTGGTTTTCCAATAATTATGTTTTCAGGATAACTTTCTTTTTTATATGAAAGCTGACTAAATAAGATTGATATAAATGCAAGCAAAAAAACAAAAAAAACTTTCTTCGATTTTAAAATCATAATTATGTTACCTACAAAGACATTAACAACAAATTATCTTTTTTATTAAAAAATGAGTACTATTACAATAAAGAAAATATTATAACAGATCAATAATAGAATTATTTATGACAGATAAGATCATTTTAAAAAAAGAAGAGGGTAAATTAAATATTACATTTAATAATCCAGATAAGAAGAATGCCTTAACTTCCGATATGTATAGTTTAGCTTCTAATGAGATTAACAAAGCTGAATCAGATTTATCAGTAAGTGTTATTATTTTATCAGGCTCAGGAGGTAATTTTTCTTCTGGTAATGATTTATTTGATTTTCTAGATGATCCTTCTAATCCATCAGTAATTAACTTTCTTGAATCAATTAGTAACTCAAGCTTACCTATAGCTGCTGCAGTAAATGGTGTTGCTGTTGGTATTGGCGCTACAATGTTATTGCATTGTGATTTTGTTTACTCTTCACCAGACGCTTATTTTAGCTTTCCGTTTATTGATCTTGGTTTGGTTCCTGAAGCTGCCGCTTCTTTACTTCTTCCGAAATTAGTTGGTCACAAAAAAGCTTCAGAGTTATTAATGCTTGGAAAGCCTTTTTATTCAGAGGAAGCTCTAGAGATGGGCTTTATTTCTAAGATATGTCCTGAAAAGAATTTATTAGATGAAATTAATAATTTAGCAAAGTTATTAACTACTAAATCTAGAGAATCTTTATGCCTTACTAAGAAGTTGCTTTGCACAGAAGAAGAGTCTGTTACTGACCGAATGGCAAGAGAACACCAAAAATTCAGAGATCTTTTAGGCACCAAAAACACACAGAGTATTATTAATGCCATATTAAATAAAAAGAAAAATAAATAAGAATGTAACTAGTTTATTTTATTTTCAATAATCTGCCCAAGTTACCGCCTAATATAGCTTCTTTTTCACTGTCGCTTAATGATGGGGAAGTCATTACTGTATCAATACTGTCTGGCCAATTGAAAGGAGCGTCAGTTCCATACACTACTTGACTAGAGCCTACAGTCGCCACTAAATGTCTTAACCCTTCATGATCAAAAACTATAGTATCAACAAAAATTTGTTCTTTGAGATAGTCGCTAGGATTTTTTTCATTTAAGCAGTCAGCATTTGGTCTAACTTGGCAAGCCACTTCAGATCTACCAAGGTAAGAGGGCATATATCCACCTCCATGAGCTGCTACTACTTTTAAGTTAGGGAACCGATCAAAGACACCACCATAAATTAACTGTGAGAGAAATATAGTTGTCTCAAGGGGGTTGCCGATTATATTATTTAATTCTCCTCTTCCAGAAAGACTTCCTTCTTTAATAACATTTTTAGCTCCATCCGGGTGCATAAAGATAGGTGCTTGCAACTCTTCTGCTTTAGCCCAAAATACATCATACTTTGGATCAGCAAGATTTGAGCCTAGCACATGCCCTCCTATTGAAGCTCCTTTATGGCCAAGCTCATTCATAGCATACTCTAATTGTTGGGCAGCAAGGTCAGGGTATTGAAGAGCAACTGAAGTTAGTGCAACAAATCTATTAGGGTGTTGATTAACCCAGTTTGCTAAATGTTCGTCGTGTAACTTTACAATTCTACTAGCAAGGTCACGTTCAGCTGCATACCACCAATATCTATTGATTGAAAGAGCCTGGACATCAATACCTCTTTCATCCATTAGGTCTATTCTGTCAGAGTTCAGTGCTTGCCAAGGAGCAAATGATATCTCGCTAAATACTGTATTAGTAAGAAGGTCCGCAACTTCTGGAACAACAAGGTGAGCATGAATATCTATTGTTTTTATGGGGCTGCCATTTAGAGTAACCTCTAGCCTCTCAGGCTGAGCTATTAAGTTAAAACTTCCTGCAAGAAGACTTAATCCTATTGCAAGATGACTGATTTTTTTTATAAATTCTCTTCTATTTGACATCGTCTTCTCCCCGTATTAATGATTAGATTTGATCATAATTTAGGATTAAATAGCAATAAAAATTGATAATTATGAACTTATTTAGGTAATTAGACTGTATCTTCTAACCCTTTTAAAGCATGATATTGCTCAAATGTAAGGTTACTAAATAAAACATTGTTAACTTTAAGCTCATATGATTTAAGATTCTTTGACCATGCCCTTGGTGTAGATATTTTTTTATTCGGGTAATCAAATTGGCCAAGTACATATCTAAAAGCGTTTAATACTGCTACCATTTTAATATTAGAATTTAAAATAATCCATGGAGCTTTTTTATGAGAGGTTCTATTAAATACTTCATTCTTATAGAATGTAAAAGAATCCCATTCTCTAAGCATTTTCATATCAGTTTGACTAACTTTCCAGTGAACAAGAGGACTAGCAATTCTTTTCTTAAATCTTTTTTGTTGAATATCTTTATTAATCGAGAGATATAACTTAATTATTGTAGTGTCTTTATTTATTAATTTTTTTTCCCACTCAACAACATTTTTCATAAAGTATGCATATTGAGATTTTGAACAGTATCCAAGGGTGATTTCAACAAGAGCTCTTGTATACCAAGATCTATCATAAAATACTATTTCTCCTGTTTTGGGTAGTGTATTCTCGTACCTCTTAAACCAGTTTCTTGATTCATTTTTTGTTGGTATACCAAATTTGACTAGTCTGAAATTTGAAGGAATTAGGTATCTTGACAGTACTGAAATACTTCCTGTCTTACCCGCTGTATCACGACCTTCGAAAACTATTGCTATATTTTTCTTTTGAGAAATCACCCATTTTTGTAGCTTGAGTAGCTCTATTTGTAGTTTTCTTTTTTCATTTACATATTGGGCAGGATTAATATTAGTATAATCAGAAACATCAAATTCAATCATTGTTTATGGCTCCTTAAAATTCAATTAACAAGATAAATTGATATGTTTGCTATAGAATTTATCATAATTTTAAGAAGCTTCATTACTTAATATTAAAATATTATAATAATTTTTCTTTAAAGTAATCTAAAAACAATATATATATAACAGTATTAATTTTTTTAAATTTATCTTTTTTAATAAGTTTTTTTAAATAGGGAGTGAAAGATATGTTTTTATCAAGCTTTTCAATTACTAGCTTACTCAAAGCAAGCTTGTTATTTTTTTTCTTATCAAGCTCTCTTCCTGTTTATAGCCAAAGCTTCACTCATGTTCACTTAAGATCAGCAGATCCAGAGGCTAGTGCTGAATGGTATCAAACTCTCTTTGGCGGTGAGTTAAGAGATTTTTCTGGTGGTATGGGTTCAGTTGCATATTCACATGGGAATATTGCTACTATGCAAGACAATGGTCTAGCGGGTTCTCTTGAGGGTGGCGCTATCCATCATTTTGGTTTCGCTGTTCCTAATGTCCCTCTAATGCTTGAAAAAGCAGAAATCATGGGTGCCTCAATTGAGCTACAACCGACGCAAGGTATTCTTTCAAATCAGATAGCTATGTTTAGAGATCCATGGGGAGCTAAAGTAGAATTGTTAGAGCATCCTACTTATAGGGGCATTCATCATGTTCATATATTTACAACAAATAGTTTATTATTAAGAGATTGGTTTTTAGAAATCTTTGGCGGTGAATCTTATCCTCAAGATGATATAAGTGATCTTAAAATAATTAAATATGAAGGAATCTGGATCCACATTTCAGAATCAGATCAAGCTATTTTACCAAGTAGAGGTCGCTCATTAGATCATTTTGGCTTTTCTGTAAATGATATGGATGATTTAGTTGCTAGGATTAGGGAAAGTGGCTATGAGCCATATGTTATTAGACCTGCACGACCAGGAAGCACAACTTTGCTAATGTTTTTTGAAGGCATGAATAATATTCATTTTGAGATTGCCCAGTTTAATGCACTATAACGACTTTTTATTTTGAACTTTTTATAATATGATTTTTAATTCAATAGACATTAATTGAGGTTATTATGACTAGATTCTGTAGTTTTTTTATCTGTTTGAGCTTTTTCTTTGTTGCTTCATCTAATGCTCATCATAGTGATGCTAGTTATGATCAGACTAAGACAATAACATTGCAGGGAGTAGTGACAAGTTATGTCTGGAGAAATCCTCATGTGACTATTTATGTTGAGGCTCCTGATAATAATGGAGATATTGCTGAATGGGCGTTAGAGATTGGGAGTACCATGATTATGACTAGAAGCGGCTGGTCAAGAGATCTACTTAAAGAAGGTGATTTGGTACAGGCTACAGCCTATCCAAATAGAAACCCCCAAGATCATGATGTTATGTTGATTAATATTCAGACAGCTGATGGTTCAGTATATATTCAGGATGAGAGCGATTATATTGGTACTTCTACTACAGATAGTTTTGAAGGGGTCTGGAAAGGAAGGGGCTCAACAATAATTGAATTTGCTAAAGCGATGTCAGAAGCTTCATTGACTGACAAAGCTACCTTAGCAAAGAGTTCCTATGACTATAGATTGCATAGCCCAATTGCTCAGTGTGTTCCTCCTCCTACACCGACTTGGTTAAGAGGCATGATTATCTACCTAACTGAATTTGATATATTAGATGATAGAGTAATTATTAAGAATGAATTTTTTGATAACCAAAGAATCATTTATATGGATGGAAGGGCCCATCCTGAAGCTGGCGAAAGAACAAACCAAGGACACTCGATTGGTTTTTGGGAAGATGATGTATTGGTTGTTGATACAGTATTATTTGAAGATCACCGTTCTTCATTTGATAGGGGTGTACCTAACAGTTCGCAAAAACATACTATAGAGCGTTTTTATTTAAATAAAGAAGGTACTAGAATGAATGTAGATATTCTTGTAGAGGATCCAGAATTTTTAGCTGAGCCTTGGAGCGGCACAATGCAGCTTGACTATACTCCTGAATATTCAATTCAAGAATATAACTGTGATCCTGAGTTTGCAGGGTTTGAGTAAATTCTGCAATAGTTAGACTAGGTTAGATTTAGGGAGAAAATTATGTCTAAGATTAAAAAAGTATTATTTTTCGCTAGTTTTTTATTTTTTAGTAATTATCTATATTCGCAGGATACTTCTCAAAGCTATGCTGCCATTCCTGGTGAAATAGGAGGACAAGATGCATTTGGTCCTTATGATGTTGTTATAGATTGGCCAAAAGATATTTCTGGTTTGCCCGGAGCAGAGGGTTGGACATTTGGAGCCGGTCAAAGCGTTTTTGCGCAGAGCCCTGATAGAGTTTTTTATCTTCAAAGAGGTCTGCTTCCAGATGTCTCTAATCCAGGAACTAGAAGACTGCCTGAGGTTGGGCCTAGTATGCAATTTCCTCCTACAAATGTATGGAGAAACGCAACAAGAGCAAGCTTACCGAGTGGTGGTGGTACAGGTAACATAGCCGAAGATGGTGTAGTTAACTGGATTAATGGTGGAGGAAGGCTTGGTATAGACTCTAAATGGGAATATTGTATTTTAGTTTTTGATAGAGAAGGTAATGTAATTGAAGCTTGGAATCAGTGGGATTCTATGCTTCAAAGACCTCATTTTGTTGCTATTAGTCCATATGATGAAGAGAAGAATGTCTGGATAGTTGATGATCATAAACATGTTATTCATAAATTTACTAATGATGGTAAAACTCTTCTTCAAACAATAGGAACTTACGGACAACCAGGTGATGATGAAACACATTTTAATAGACCTGCTTTCATGGATTGGTTTCCTGATGGTAGTTTTGTAGTAGCGGATGGATACAATGGGACCAGAGTCGTTAAGTTTGATAAAGATGGTAATTATTTAACTTCGTGGGGCCAAGCTGGTAATCCTCCTAATGAAACAAGGCCTGGCTATATGAATAACGTCCATGGTGTTGCGGTTGATCCAGAAACAAATCGAGTATTTGTAAATGATAGGGCTAATCAGAGAATCCAGGTTTTTACTGAAGATGGCGAATATCTTTTTGAATGGAATGTTGGCCCAGTAGGGAATCTTCATTTGTTTAATATTACCGCAGATGGTTATCTTTGGGCTGCTGATCGAAATACGCATAAGATTTTAAAATACGATCTAGAAGGGAACTTTCTATATTCTTGGGGATCTTATGGTAATTATCCTGGAGGTGTGGCTGGTGTTCATGGGATGAGTGTTGATCAAGAAGGAAATGTTTATTTAGCTCAAGTTGATAACAAAGGTGGCGTTCAAAAATTTTCCCCTAGAGAAGGTGCCAATCCTAATTTTCTTATGGGACCAGCAATTTTTTCAGGAGAATAGGCAATGAGTATTATCAAAAATAGGCGACATTTTCTTCATGCTTTGGGAGTAGGTGCTATTGGTTCATTTACTTCTCCTTCTATTTTTTCTCAAACAAGAAAAGAAATTTATATAGCAGGAAAAAGGATTAAGACTGTAGATATCCATGCTCATGCCTCAATTAAAGAAGTTGAGAATGTAATTAACGGCACTCCTCTTGAGAGAAGAATTGGAGGTCCAAGATTATTGGAGCCATCAAGACTTGATTTGATGAATGAGTGGGGAATCGATGTTTCAGTTATTAGCGCTAATCAATACTGGTGGTATAGAGCAGATTACGATTTAGCTAGAGACATTATTCGTGTTCAGGATGAAGGGTTTGCTCGCTGGGTAGAGCGTTATCCTGATCGATTTGTTGCGTTGACTTCTGTAGCGCTTCAATTTCCAGAGCTGGCAGCTGAGCAATTAGAGTATGCTGTCAAAACTTTAGGCTTTAAGGGTGCTTCTATTGGCGGCCATGTTGAGGGAGAAGTTCCTGCATCAGAAAAGTATGATCCATTTTGGGCAAAAGCTGAAGAGCTTGATGTACCAGTCTTTATGCATCCAGCGAATGCAGTTAATATTGTTAAAGAAGGAGGCTTAGATTTTAGTGGAGATTTAGGCAATATTGTTGGCAATCCTCTTGAAACGGGCTTTCTTCTATCTAGGTTTATCTTAGATGGAACATTTGACCGTTTCCCAGGGCTTAAAATTTGTGGAGCTCATGGAGGAGGTTACCTACCCTCGTATTTTGGAAGGTTGGACGTGGCTTGCGATGCATTTGGAGGCGCTGCTAGAGATTCTTCTGGGGAATTTATAGGTAATGATCCAATTCAAGCCAATGATTGTAAGAATCAGAAGCCACCGAGGGAATATTTGAGGACACAAATATTTGCTGATTCCATGGTTTTTTCAGATGAAGGCCTTCGTCATCTAGTAGCAGAGATGGGACCAAGCCAGGTAGTTTATGGAACAGACATGCCTTTAGGATGGCCAGATACCATGCATCTTATCTTAAACTCTCAATTCCTTAATAATTCAGAGAAAGAAGCTATTCTTGGTGGTAATTTAATTAGACTTTTGAAATTAAGTAGAGATATTTAGATATTAAAAGGAATATTATGAAACTTGATTTGAAAAAACCTATATTTTTCCTTTTTCTTTTTTCAATGTTCACAGCTTTAGAAGCCAAAGTTATTGGTTTTGATATAGGAATTCATGAGGATGTTCTTGATGGTTATGAGTTTGGTGACACAGGCGCATATGAAAAGTTTCTTGGTACTATTTTTTTTGAAGTTGATCCAGCCAACCTAGTTAATCACAAAATTGTGGATATTGAATATGCTCCATTAAATGCTGATGGTATGGTTGAGTTTTCGGCTAGCTTTACTTTTTTAAAACCAAAAAACATGGATAAGTCTAATGGAACAACACTTCTTGGTATTGCTAATCGGGGTACCAGAAGGATGCTAACGTTTTTTAATCATGCTGATGCAACCGATGGTGGAGTTGTTTATACAGGAGGAGAATATTGGGATGCTGCTAATCCTACAATAGAGTCAGACTTTGGCGATGGCTTTTTAATGGAAAATGGCTTTTCTTTATTTTGGGTAGGCTGGCAATTTGATGTGCCAGCTAGAAGAACAGCAGGATCAAGAATTTTTATTCCTAAAACAGATCCAGAAAATACAATTGAAGGCTTAGTTAGAAGCGATTTTGTTGTTACTTCAGAGGTTTTTGATAGGACTTTGGCTGATAGAGGCCATATCCCTTACTCTGTTTCTGATCCTGATTCACTAGAAAATATTTTAACTGTTAGAAGCTCTGTTGAAGGAGAGAGAAGAATTATCCCAAGGGACCAATGGAGCTTTGCAAGATTAGAGGAGGGCAAAGTAGTTCCTGATATGAATAGAATTTATTTGTCTTCAGGGTTTAAGCCAAAACTAATTTATGAAGTAGTATATGTATCAGAAAATCCTGAAATTATTGGTTTAGGCCTTGCTGCAATTCGTGATACTGCTTCTGCTTTAAAATACGATTCCCTAGCTGACTTAAATCTTTCAGAAAATTCTATAGATCATATTATTGCGTATGGAATGTCTCAACCTGGAAGAACGCTAAGGACTTATCTCTATATGGGATTTAATGAAGATGAGTCTAATAGAAAATCTCTTGATGGAGTAATTGCCCAAATTGGTGGAGCTGCAAGAGGGAGTTTTAATTTAAGATTTGGACAAGCCTCAAGAGACGCCCATCCTTTTTTAAATTTCTTTTATCCTACTGATATTTTTCCATTTACAGATATTGAGCAAACCGATCCTTTAACTGGAATTACTGATGGAATGTTATCTCATTTACCAGAAGCATTTATGCCTAAAGTATATAATGTAAATTCTTCTTATGAATATTGGGGTAGGGTTGTCTCACTTTTAACTACTTCAGTTGATGGATTGGTTGATGTACCTATGCTAGATAATTATTCAAGAGTTTATCATTTGTCTGGCGCTCAACATCTGCCTTCAGATTTTCCTCCATCACAGACAAATGGACAGAATTTAAATAATCCAAATGATTTTTCTTGGCTAATGCGTGCTCTATTGATAAGGATGAATGAATGGGTTGTAAATGATATACCAGCACCACCAAGTAGATACCCGCTTTTGAAAGACGGAACTCTTGTCGAGCCAGCTATGGTTAATTTTCCTCAAATACCAAATATAAATTTTCCAACTAAAACTCATAAAGCTTACCGGGTAGATTACGGACCTTTTTTTGCAACTGATGGAGTTAT